>Ga0247764_1000334_pt1 | contig 16907 bp, 14 predicted proteins | sample UWRJL051202B4_FD_179932 | JGI IMG/M metagenome (GOLD analysis project Ga0247764, IMG submission 179932) | Plant litter microbial communities from Arlington Agricultural Research Station in Wisconsin, United States - UWRJ-L051-202B-4 | ecosystem: Environmental > Terrestrial > Plant litter >...
AAAAGGCGTTGATTCCAGTAGAGAAAATTAACGGGCCTGTATTGTTACTATCGGCTACCCGTGATGAGATGTGGCCATCGACTGAAATGAGCAAGGCCATGATGCAAAGGTTAACCCTGAAACATTTCAGTTACCATTATCAGCACGAGATCATTGAAGGTGGTCATACCGATGTGCTTGATCACTTCGATCTTGTGATAGATTTTTTGCAGGTTTACTTTCCGGTGTGAGGCCTCTTTGTTTATCGAATGTCCCGGATATACTTTATCATTCGATCCACTTACCAAAAACTTTCTTCATTGCTGCATCGGCTGCATCTACTTTATCCCATTGGTCATTGTCCAGATTGACGACTTCGTAACCGTGATCGCCTTTACGGGTGCCGAAGATCTTTTCCATGTCCTGATTCATACCGAGGCCTGCCATGCGGTGAAACCATTGGTAGGCTGTGCGACGCAGGCCGGGTTTATCTGCGAGGTGACTATCCCAAAGGCCTCGGGGTAAGGCTGCTTTAGCCAGATCGGAGCCGAGGGCTTCGTGGTTCTTTACTTTTTTGAGGAGGTCTGCATGTGAGGTGAAGTAGGCTTCGTTCAACAGGCCGTTTACCGCGGCCCAGGCGATAAAGATATTGGTACTGGCGTTGAGAGATTCGCTGAGCCCGGCTGCTGATGTGATAGTGACTTTGATACTCAGCCCATCGTCATATTCGACTTTAACAACAACATCGGCGCTGCTGTCGACAACGCGGTGCCAGTACGCAACTGTAGGGTCGTTGTCGCTCATAAATTCGGGGCGTCGTCCATCCGGGGCGCCGAGAGCTTGCGTGATTGCTGCTTCATCTGCCCCTTTCTTTAAATCGAGGCCGAAGATGGGCTCGCCAATCTTATCTCTTACCCATGCATGTGACAGGTAGGGGATGAACGAGCGTGCGCTTTTCTTTATCGGCTCATACTTTTCATTTCTTATGTCATGCGAAAAGACGAGCTCAATACCTGCTTTCGGAGCCGTCACATTTACGCTTCCGGATGTGTAGGCAGGTACTTTTTTGCCAAGTGTTTTTGTGATCCATTCGATGAGCGCCGGGTCGTCTGCGCGTCTGCCCATCATATCTGCCAGCTCGCGCATTTTCGGGCCGAGTTGTTGATAATCGGCAGTCGGTTTTCGTTCGGCTTGTGCAACAATTGCAGCTTTGGAATTGGTATCACCTTCAAGCCAGGCGCCGAAATCAAATTCAGCAGCGCGCGGTACTTTCAGACCCCGGCTTTTTATCCAGGTTGCCAGCGCAGCGTGTCCGTCGCATTCTTCATCGTCAAGGTCTGCAACGCCGGTTTCACCTTTGGCCCATAGCTTTAAAAATTCCTCCAGGCTATTGGCCAGTGTGGGATGTTCGCCTTCCGAACCCAGCATGACCACGGCATGAGGGGCTCCTTTTACACCAGTGTCCAGCAGGGCCAGCAACGAGCCATCTGCAAGTCCAAGGAAAGCAAAGCCGCTTGTGTTTAGCCGATCTGCGGCTTCGGGATTCCATTCTTTGGGAACGGGCTCCGGGCCGAAAGTATCGAACCAGCCCAGCGATCCGTGGGGTTGTGATCCTACAAATTTGCAAAGATCTTCAAACAACGGTGTCGGTGTGTGTCCTGTGGGTAATTCCTGCCGGATCGAGTATGTTGACATGTAGATATGGTGTTTCGCAGCTTGAAATATCATGACAAATCGCTGCACTTACAAAATGAAACGGCTAGAACATCGTACCGTGGTAGAAATCGAATCCCTTTGTCGTTGTCGTAAAACGCGGTACGCATGCCACTCAGATATCAAAATCCTTAAAAATCATGGTGTTGTCTTTTTCTGATGGCTGGCGAGCAAGGAAAGTCATGTTAAATGCGACAGTTTTTTAAAAAACATTTGTTTAATCTCCAAACCTTCTTACTTTTGTCGCCCTTAACACACGCTTTACACGCCGGCAAGCCCGGTTACTCACACGAAATACAAATGCCCAGGTGGTGAAATTGGTAGACACGCTACTTTGAGGGGGTAGTGCCTTAACCGGTGTGCTGGTTCGAGTCCAGTCCTGGGCACCAAAAAAATCAGAGCGATGAAGTCGCTCTGCAGATGATGAGGGTGATCCTGATTCATTGAACATACTGAATCCAGCCGAGGTGGTGAAATTGGTAGACACGCACGTTTCAGGGGCGTGTGTCGCAAGACATGAGGGTTCGAGTCCCTCCCTCGGCACAAAAATAAAGGGCTAATGTGTTTCTCATTAGCCCTTTATTTTTTCCTCGCTCTCGCACTGTTCCTCACGCTGCCCCGCTATTACTATCACTCCCGTTATCCACGACCCATCTTCATCCCCTCAATTCCAAAAGACCTGCTCCCGAACCAGATGCCTATACACGCATGTGATCTGGCTGCCAGTTCCGGATTCCGCGTTTGATCTGATCCGGAGAAAGATTTTCGCGAACAGCCCTTTCTACAAGTCCTGGAAGCTCTTCATCTGAAGCAAAACGCAGGGCCGCCAGCTGATTGAACGAAAGCCGCGACTCGATAGCCTCCAGTCGCTGTTGCGTAAGCACGTAATAACGAAACCGTAGTTCAAGCCGCACGATCCGGTTCTGAGTTGTAAGCGCATAATGCTGTCGCAGCATAAACGAAAGCGCGGTCGTCAGGATCACTTGTATTAAGATGATGGTCCAGATTGTATGATGCTCCGTATCAGTAAAAAGAAACCATGTAATTACGCCCATCACCACCAAAAGCGCGGGGTAAAATACAAAGTGGTGCGGAGTATAATATCGTACATGATTACTATAAGATTGACGCTGTTCCATAAGGTAATAATTGAACTAAACTCCGGTGCCAGCCGCTACAGATCGCTTGTAAGCCGCGTACCCAGGTGCTGTTGTAAAATGGGCAAAAACTCTTCCAGCTGATTGTTTTTTTGAAGCTCGCGTAGCGAAAGCTTGTCGCGTTTGCCCTGCCCGTCTGTAAAACGGATTACAATACTATTACGCGTAGCGCCATAGATGCAATATCCACCCACTAGTAACGGTATAACGGGTATAATCATCTGTTCCAACGAAATTGTGCGCGACTCCGAGATCTCAAAAAAGAATACGTACAGCCTGTAAAGATAGTATAGCCCGAAAGCCACGGCGGCAATACCCAGACTCAGGACAATCATCCAGTTGTTCATATCTTTTCCACGCTCGATCCTGACTGAATGGATTTCGGTATAAGGAACAGTTTTATAATTAAAGCGGCTTCTCAGATAATGTATGCCGGTATCGGATATTCCGAATTCCGATGTTTCAAAATGGTAGCTGGACATAAAACGGGGTTCTCTCACTAAATATACAGAATATCAGCGAAGGATGGAAAAACCTTGTCAGCATACGTCCATAGGATCCCGATGACGCAGCAAACCAGCGATACCACAACTATTTAAAGTACATCGAATCTATCTGTTACAGCACAGCTATTCTATATAGCTGTGCCCGGAGAATCTGCCAGCCTATTTCTTCTTAAGTTTGATAATCTCCTTCTGAAGCTCGAGAATAGTATGCGCGAGCTGATCAGCTGAAGAACCTGAAGCAAAATTGGGGTCGGGAAACTGATTTGAGAAGAATGCTTTGGCAGCCCAGATCTCCAGGATATCTTCCGTGCTTATCGTGTAAGGCTGATATTGACGATTGTCTGAAACCAGCAGTAACTTACCTTCTTCATCAGCAAAATTGAAAACGCGTTTAAAGACAATTCCGTCCTGTTGTGTTACCAGTATATAAAGCTTACCGTTTTTTATGGATACGACATCGTCTACATGCTCGCCGAATATGATACTTCCGGGTAATATGGGCAGCATGGAATCACCCTGGATCTCAAAGGCACGGAAGGTTTTGTTTCGAGGCAGTACCGGGAGGCTGATCTTGGGCAGGTCTTTTACAAATTCGGGATCCTGGTAGCCGGCCAGATAACCAGCCGATGCTTTCTGGGAGACCAGCTCCACGTTTTCGCGATTGTTGGCGTCAACTGTTATAGCAAGTACCTCCTTGCTGGCTGTAGAAGGTTTCAGCCTCCAGTTTTTCTCGGGCACCTTGGTTATGTCCTGGTTTACCAGCACATCGAGGCTCACCTTAAAGATTTTGGTAATGTCCAGCAGAGATGCCAGAGGAGGCGTTGAACGCTCTTCCTCATAAGCGCCAATAGCGGCCTGTTTCAGCCCAAGCTTTTCGGCTAATTGTTTTTGTGTCAGCCCCTGCTTGGTGCGTAGAAACTTCAGATTCTTATTGACAAGTGCCATGTCCAGTATTGTTTAGCGATACAATTTAAACCTTACCAAAATGTGATTCCCCGCAGAGTACAGCCTCTGCGGGGTATACACAAAAATAACAGCTAACCTAACATTTTTATAACCTTGCTCTCCCGGAATACGCTGATCAATCACATTCTTAGATCGCAAGGGGCGTTGCTATGGCATCAACAACAGTACAAACCTAAAATAGTTAGTTTGAAAAAGCAAATCATTAACTAAAATTTTTAGTTAACTAATATTTTTAGTTATTTGGCACCCATGGAACGGAGTATACTTCATCTTGACCTGGATGCCTTTTTTGTTGCTGTCGAGCGGCTGCGCGACTCAAGGCTCAATGGCAAGCCCCTTATAATAGGAGGAAGCAGTCGCCGTGGCGTTGTAGCCGCGTGCAGCTATGAAACGCGCCGTTTCGGAGTTCATTCGGCTATGCCCATGTACCTGGCGCTCCAGCTTTGCCCCGATGCCATTGTGATCTCCGGCGACATGGAAGCGTATAGCCATCAATCTCATATCGTAACCGAGATCATTGCTGAAAATGCCCCTGCCTTTGAAAAGTCTTCCATCGATGAGTTCTATATAGATGCCAGCGGCCTCGACCGTTTCTTTGGAGCATTTAAGTGGGCCTCGGAGCTGCAAGACCGCATCATGAAAAATACCGGTTTGCCGATATCGATGGCCATGTCTGTAAACAAACTCGTATCTAAAGTAGCTACCGGAGAATATAAGCCCAATGCCCGCAAGCAGATCGCCGTCGGGGCGGAACAGGACTTTTTATCACCACTGGCCGTCGAAAAGATCCCAATGATCGGGAAACAAACGTCTTCCTATTTGTACGACATGGGCGTTCGTACTGTAGGTACGCTGCGTGAAATGCCGGTGAAGTTCCTTATCAGCGCTTTTGGCAAGAACGGTATGTCGTTATGGAATCGCGCCCGTGGTATCGACAATTCTCCCGTCGAGCCCTATAGCGAACAAAAGTCGATCTCTACAGAATGTACATTCGAAGAAGATACGATCGACGTAAAACGAATGAAGTCCATACTCGTGGCCATGGTCGAGAAGGTGGCCTTTCAGCTGCGCGATCAGCATAAGCTTGCCTCGTGTGTAACCGTTAAAATACGCTACTCCGATTTCAATACCGAAACACGACAGGCACAGATTCCTTATGCATCATCCGATCAGACTATTCTCCAAACGGTAATGGCATTGTTCGATAAGCTTTACAATAAACGTATGCTTATCCGGCTGGTAGGCGTCCGGTTAAGCGGGCTCGTTCACGGTAGTCAACAGATCAGTCTCTTCGACGACACGGCAGAAAGCGTTGGTCTGCACGAAGCACTGGACTTTATCAAGCACCGCTACGGGACGGATAAAGTAATCCGGGCAACCACCCTCGATGTAGGCCGCCGTGTTCGCATGGACCTGAACCTTTTCAAAGGATAACCTATAACGGCAAACAAACAGTAAAATAAAAACGACTGACGATATGAGAAAAGCAACTTTAAAACTCAGCAACCCCGTACAGGAACTTCTGTTTATGATCGCGCCGCCCCGGCACATTACCAGCGACGTATCCGTTTTAAAAGACGATGTTCAATACCTTATCGGCCACACGTTTGAAGACCGTTATTCAAAAGGGCACATCTCGTTATTCAAGTACAGCGACGAGCACATGGACGATATGATCGGCTTTGTACAGGAAAAGGCTGCCAGCTTCAAGCCGTTCAATATCTTTATAAAAAATCTCAACGTCTTCGTCAATGGTAACTACCGCACCATTTACCTCGACGTAGTGAACAAATACCCCATACGCGATATCTTCGAGAAGCTTATCAAGGAAGATTCAGGATACACTCCTCACATGACGCTTGCCCGTAAGCTCGATGCCGAGGACTTTTTAAAAGTATGGCCTTACCTCAAGGACTTCTCCTACAGCCAGCATTTTCTCTGTGACCGCATCACCGTGCTGGCACGCGCAGAGGGCAAGTGGGTGTATTACACAGACATCCCCTTCGGAACGTAATCCAACCCTCACGCTCACCGTCAGCTTTGCTCTTTATTCTGTTTTATTATGTATCTCAATTGCCACACGGCGTTTAGCTTCAAATACGGAACCCTGTCCGTACAAAGACTTTTTGATGAAGCCAAACGCTGCGGCGTGCACAAGCTGGCGCTTACGGAGATAAACAATACTACATCATACATCGAAATGCTCCGGATTTGTGCCGAGCAAGCACCGCTGCAAAACGGATTGACGCGTTATGACCAGCAGCCTTATGCATTGGATATTGCCGTGGGCGTGGAGTTCAGAAATGGTCATGAATTGTGTTTTATTGCCCTGGCTCAAAACAATACCGGCTTCGAACGGATAAATCAGTTTTTGTCTGAGCACAATGTTGCTTCGAGCTCCTTTCCAAAAACAGCGCCGCAAATGGACGATGTCTTCGTCATCTATCCTTTCGGTAGTATCAGCCCGGAACAACTTCGTCAGCATGAATACATTGGCGTAGGAAGGCATCAGCTTAATCGTTTCGCCATGTCCTCTGAGCGTACAACATACGCGCATAAGTTTGTGCTGCTGCAGCCGGTAACATTTGCAGTGAAGAAGGACTTCAATGCACATCGTCTGCTCCGGGCTATCGCGAACAATACTTTGTTAAGCAAGCTCCCGGAATTCCAACAAGCCCGCCCTGACGAGATCATGATGCCCGAAGCCGTACTGGAGGAAGAGCTTACACATTTTCCGGAGTTGATCAGCAACACGCGCTACGTGCTCGACCACTGCTCGCTCGCTCCCGGCCTGGGCGAAGACAAAAATAAAAAGTGTGTCACCGGAAGCGAGCAAACCGATTGGGAAATGCTTGTGGCTAAAACCTGGGAAGGCTTTAAAGACCGCTATCGTGAAAACCCCAACGACCCCATACTGCTGGAACGTGTAAACAAAGAATTGCGCATGATACGCGAGAAGAACTTCTGCGCGTACTATCTTATAAGCTATGACCTCATACAATTTGCCCGCAGGAATAACTTCGACTTCGTAGGGCGGGGGAGCGGCGCCAACAGCATAGTAGCCTATTGCCTGGGAATAACGAACGTCGATCCGATAGATCTGAACTTATACTTCGAGCGCTTTTTAAACCCCGAGCGATCGTCACCCCCGGATTTCGACATCGACTTCTCATGGGACAACCGCGATGCGATATACGACTATATCTTCGGGCGCTATGGCCGCGACTATGTGTGCCTGTTGGGTACACACGTAACCTATCAGAAACGCTCCATACTGCGCGAGCTCGGCAAAGTGTTCGGCTTACCCAAGAGCGAACTGGATGCGCTGGTAGACGAACCCTGGAAGTATGCCGATAGTGGCGACTTTACACGTACCATCGTGAATTATGCCGAGTATATGCAGGACTGGCCCTCGAACCTATCCATACATGCCGGCGGTGTTCTCATTACTGAAAAGCCCATCTATGCCACAACAGCCATCGACCTTCCACCCAAAGGCTATCCGGTGTCGCATTGCGAAATGCATAATGCTGAAGACATCGGATTATTTAAATTCGACATTCTCAGCCAGCGTGGACTGGGCCATTTAAAAGAGACCGTCAGACAGGTGAAGCGAAACCAAGGCTTATCCGTCGACATACACCGCTTTGAAGACTTCAAGAAAGACGAAAAGATCAAAGACCTTCTGCGTAATAGCAGAACGATGGGCTGTTTCTATGTGGAGTCGCCGGGCATGCGTATGTTGCTGGGCAAGCTCCGTTGCGACGACTACCTCACGTTAGTGGCCGCCAGCTCGATAATCCGTCCCGGTGTAGCCAGCTCGGGAATGATGCGAACCTATATCGAACGTTTCCATGCCGTGCGGAATGGTCAGTCATACGCCTCGATACATCCCAGGATGGACGAACTGATGGCGGAAACGTATGGTGTAATGGTGTACCAGGAAGATGTTATAAAAGTCGCGCATTACTTCGCCGGTCTCTCGCTGGAACAGGCCGATGTGTTACGCCGTGGGATGTCGGGTAAATACCGGTCGCGCGAAGAGTTCAAGCGCGTGGAGGATACGTTCTTTAACAACTGTCGTGAGCGCGGGTATGCGCAGGAGGTAATAGACCGTGTGTGGTACGAAATCGAAAGCTTCTCCGGTTACTCGTTTGCCAAAGGACACTCTGCAAGTTATGCTGTGGAGAGTTATCAAAGCATGTATCTTAAGGCTCACTATCCGCTTGAGTTTATGGTGGGTGTGATCAATAACTTCGGCGGGTTTTATAAAACAGAGTATTACTTCCACGAAGCGCGAATGAACGGCGCGGCCATCGAAGCCCCCTGTATAAACCGAAGTGAGCATCTCACTACCATCTACGGTACGCATATCTACATCGGGTTTGGACATTTGAAAAGCCTGGAGACCAGGCTGGCGCAAACCATAGTGGCCGAACGTGAGCGCTACGGCCCATACCTCGGACTGGAGGATTTCATACAACGCATAAGCCCCGGGTTGGAACAGATACGTATTCTTATCCGCATCGGCGCATTCAGATTTACCGGTAAGAACAAACAACGACTGTTGTGGGAATCGATGCTTCTGATAAACCAGGCCCGTCTTGTGCAGCCTGCCACCGCCAGCCTTTTTAATACCGAGCCGGAGGAATATCCTTTACCCGTATTGCAGCGTCATACCATCGAAGATGCGTATGACGAGATCGAGCTGCTCGGATTTCCATTATGTAATCCCTTCGATCTTATTCACATGCCCGATGGTGCAAACGACATGGCTGACGTGCTTCATAAAACCGTAGGGCAGACTGTTTATATAGTAGGCTACCTGGTCACCATAAAAGAAACCCGCACGAAAGATCGTAAGCTGATGAACTTCGGCACGTTTTACGATTCACAGGGATCCTTCTTTGATACTGTTCACTTTCCTGAGGTAGCCAAACGTTATCCATTCCGGGGGCGGGGTTTTTATGCTATCAAAGGAAGAGTTACAGAAGATTTCGGTGTAGCTACCATAGAGGTAACGTGGATGGACAAGGTGCCGATGATAAACAAACGAGCGGAAGACTTTATGCGTGAAGATGTGCTGACGAGATAGGCCGCGAGGCGGCCTCAACTCATCGCTACATAACCAATAAAAGTATACCCGCCACGAGCATTGTATTTTAAGTGTCACGCGGATTTTCCGGAGCGCATACATAGCGTCCTTGAGTTATAAAAAAAGTTCAAATGTAAGCTTCAGCATCAGAATTTAGCTCGTTCTCTATATTAACTAAACTTTAACTTTTTATGTATAAAAAATAATCACCTCTATATGGGGCGGCTTTAAAAACAACTCCAGGCTGATGAGGCAAACATTGTGCGTAACGACAACCTCTATGAATACCGATCACCGCAGAACACCGTATCCTGTACCGTCCACGGAATTAAAGGCCAATCTCAACCTTGTTCCGAACGACGGATATTAATATATAACTATCTTGGTCCCGGAAATACCTCTCGTTTCCGGGCCTCTAACATAAACACCCATGAAAGTACAGCTAACCTTCCTCTGCGTAGTCGTCCTGGCGATTGTAAACGCAAATGCGCAATCCGATCAGATTCCCATGAACCACATCCAGGTGATCGGTTCGCACAACAGCTATAAGAAAGCAATAGAGCCGGCGTTGTGGAAAGTACTGCTCCAGCGTGACTCCGTAAGAATGAAGGGAATCGACTATAGCCACATCAGCATAGTCGACCAGCTCAACCTCGGCCTCCTGAACCTGGAGATCGACGTATATGCCGATACGAAGGGCGGCCGTTATGCTCACCCTAAAGGCCTTGATATGGCGCCTGGCCAGACACCCTACGATCCGGAAGGTGTAATGGCAAAGCCCGGCTTCAAGATTTTCCACATACAGGATATAGACTTCAGAAGCCACGCCCTTACCTTTCAGCAATGCCTCGAGCAGCTGAAGAAATGGTCTGACGAACACCCTACACACAACCCCGTGTTCATCACCATGAACGCCAAGGACGATGCTATTGAAAAGCCAGGTTTCACGGCCCCTGAGAAATTCACGCCTGCTATATACGACGCGCTCGACAAAGAGATCATGGATTACCTTGGTGCACGCTACGTAATCACTCCCGATAAAGTACGCGGAAAATATAAGACCCTGGAGGAAGCTGTACTGAAGAACAACTGGCCCAGGCTGAAAGAGGCCCAGGGTAAGTTTGTTTTTATACTCGATGAGAAGGGACCTAAAACCGACCTGTACGTAGCAAACCATCCATCGTTGAAAGGACGCGTACTCTTCGCCAACGCTGATCCTGGTACACCCGAGGCCGCCATCCGCATCATGAACAACGCCAGGCAAGACTCTGCAGAGATAAAGAGCCTCGTGAAAAAAGGATACATCATACGGACGCGTGCTGACTCTGATACACGCGAGGCGCGCGCGAATGACAGAAGCTCATTCGAAGCTGCTCTGAAATCCGGCGCTCAGATCATCACGACCGACTACTACCGCAAGAGCACGCACTTCAATTCTGATTACATTATCAGCTTCGACGGTGGTAAGTATTTTCGTGAAAATTCTTTGTTCACGGATAAGCACACCAAGGCCGGTTCTAAGTAGGAAGTTCAAATTCAGCGCAAGCAAACATTGTTAGGTTTGTATTGTATATGTAAGGCAAAGAGCGCCCTGGAAACGGGGCGCTCTTTTGCTTTATAGATCCTTTTGTTCTTAGTTCTGGTTCTTCAGATCCAGCGCAAAGTCTTTCGCGGTCTTGGCTGTCATGATATCCATGAAGTTCAATGCACCGTTGGTGGTGGTAGATCCACCGGTCTGGAACTGGGGCACTACAGCGCCGGGGTATTTACTGAACGCATCGGCCCATGCTTTCTGTACTTCTACCTGTGCCTTCAGCTTCATCTCGAGCGCACCGTCGGCGCGCATGATCTTGGCGCGGGAGTATGCCTGGGCATCGGCCATCTCCTTGATCTTTTTGGCTTCCAGGATAGCACCTTCGTACGCGATCTTCTGTTGAAGCTTATCCTGCTCGGCAACCTTTACCTTGGTCTCGGCTTCTACAACCTGTTTGATCTGATCCTGCTTCTGCTGGTACTCGATCTCCACAAGGGCCTGCTCACCTTTTGCTTTTGCGGTCAGGGTCTGCTGCTGGGCCGTCATCAACTCCTGCTTGGAGATAGACGACTTGGTAACCGCGTCGATGATCTTTATAAGCTTCTGGTCTACCATATCCTCATAGTCCACATCCGTAATCGCGGCGTCGGCAACAGTAATGCCATATTCTTTGATGGATGACAGCTTGCGTTTGGGTGCGCCGGTCTTCTTGTCGTATTGGATCTCTGTCTGGTATACACGCTTATGCTCTTTTTCCAGCGAGTCGAATACAGCATTCTCTTCGGTTTTCAGCAGGTACACGCCATCTTTCAGCTGATCCATGAAGTCTTGCGCCATCTGCGCCCGGCCACCTCCGTAGTGCTTCTCGCTGCTCATAAGCTGGGCAGACGATTGCAAACACTCTTTGGTATAAGGAGCAAGCCTCTTTACCACAAGCGACTGTGGCGACCGGTGTGTGTTGTGAATAAGGATCATCTCCTTCTCGTCAGAGGGCAGTATAAACTGTGTGATACCTTTAACGTTCGCGGTGGTGGCATCACTGAAGCGGATCATGATCTGACCGACCTCGATCCCGTTATCGTCGATGTCCAGCTCAGGATTAGCCTCCTGGTATGTAACCGAGATCTGATTAGGCCACTCTTTCTTTTTGGCAAAGAAACCCGCGTAGAATATGCCCGGTGCAAACTGTACGATCTGCTCGCCGGTGGTGCGCTCTACCACTGTACGGTTACCCGCGTCGTTCCACGAAAGCGGGTTTATGTTGATTAAAAGTATCAGCATCAATACAGAGATGACGCCGATAATAATGTTTCTTCTGGTAAATAGATTCATGTTAGTTTAGTTTTTATTGTAATACAGGTTTATTCTTGATATATGCGTATATAATGATCACTCCAGGAGTTTATAGCTCACGGACATCTATTGACACGAGCTCATAATCGATATCCTGATCAATCCTGTACGGATATGAGCATAGCTATGTGCTGCTACGATCCGATCGTGCGTTTTTTTTATTATATGCTGTAATGGAGTATCGCGGTATTAACCCTACCACGTGAGGTACCTCTGCTGTACGACTTACCGAGGGCTGTGAATAACTGCTTTCCTGAACGGACTTGAGACTGAAGTTATTTCTATTGAATGTTTCATATCTACCCTTATAAACGATAACAGCCGGCCATGGATGCGTTCCGGTTTAAATATATTTATGTTGTCAACCGCGCAACCTTTTAGAGAAAGAAAATCATCTGAAGGATTGTTTCGACAGAATTTTGTATGCTGCCGGGGTAGGTTTGAGCGTGCTTATTCGTCGCCTGCTACTTGCGGATCTATCCATAAACGGCTGTACCAATGCCATACGCCCTTTTTATCGGGTACCGTGACAGTATAGAGCGTGCGGCGCCGGTTGATCTTACCCGTGGATTGTACTGTTACTGTGGCTTTTTCCTTATTGACAATCTGAAGCGAGCACTTGCCGCCCTGAACAAAGCATTGCAGTTGATCGAGCCGCAGATTGTCGGGGGCAAACGTCAGCTCTAATACGGGTTGTTTGTTTGCAGGAAGTAGAAAATCTGTGGGTTGCTGGCTTTTTACCTTTAATGGCGACATAGACGCCTTTTCGGCAAACTTTGCCCTGGAAGAATAGGCTTCCGACATCGGGAAGCGCGGACACTGAAAAAGATCCATACCGGTGTACAACACTCCTGAACGCTGCGCAGCGGCTGCTTTAAACCCTGCCTCTTCGGCAATTGTCTTCATTTTCAGGTCGAACTCTCCATAAGGGAATGAGAATACCGTAGGGGTTACGTTAAGATTCTCGCGGATGATCTTCTGGCTTTGCTCTATCTCTGTCTTAAATGATTCATAACGCGTTGCAGCAGGCTGGTCGAGAAAGTAAGCGTGCGAATGTGTATGATTGCCGATCTCAATGCCGTCAGCCATCGCTGACTTTAGGTCGCTCCATGTCATAAGATCCGAACCGTTCTCAACGCTTTTCGTGTTGATGAACAGTGTAGCGGGCATGTGATATTTCCGGAGTAGCGGCAGCCCTTTTGTAAAGAAGGTCTTATAGCCATCGTCGATTGTAATGACCGCGGTCTTTTGCGCGGGCTTATCCGAGTTCAGGTAGTCGATGGCATCTGAAAAGTTGAGCACCTGGTAATTGTGTTGCCTGAGATAGGCGAGGTGCGCTTCGAAGTCTGCCACCGGAGTATTCGTGGATGGATAGCGTGAATCGCCAAAACGGTGGTAGATAAAACAAACGACTTCCTTCGGTTCGCTGTTTACAGGAGGTGTTGTCCCCGAGCAGGCAACGATCAGAATACCAAAGCAGAGAATACGAATCCAGGCCATATGCAGAACGTCTAATCTTGTTCTACAATATACTGTGGATCGATCGAGTAGGTATCGAACCGCGTCAGGTTGTTGCGTACGATAACTTTCCTGAGCTGATTGGTATACATCAAACGCCTCTCGGAAAAATTCTTAAGGTGAGGCAGGATCTCGAACGGATCGGATGTTTCATGCCGGGCCTTGCGCAGATTCTTATACGAACGTGAACGCGCCAGGATCTCGAAATAATCTACGATAGACTGCGACATATCCGGGTAGGAGCGAAGATAGATCTTCTTGTTCTCGCGCGTCTTCCGTGCTACTACGCGTGATTCCCGTGTGTTGTAAGACCACACTCCGAAGAGATTATTCGCCGTAAGAAAGAAACGCGATTTACCCCACCCGCTTTCTACTGCTGCCTGCGCCAAGACTATACTCGTAGGCATAGGTGCAAGCCGCAACATAAGGTCTTCTATATCTTTTGCGCGATAGCGGTCCTTCATGTCGAGATACAATACGCTGTCTTCACGCTCCCACAACGTCTTTTCTTTTAAAGCTATAATGGACAGACGCCGTTGCTCGATCTGGTGTTTCGCTACAAGCACTGACGGCAGTACCGCCGAGATGAAGGCCATCTTTGCCTGGCGTACTGGCAGCTTCTCTAAACCGGTAACATTTGTATAGAGAACAGGCTTCACCAGCGGACTATTGATCAGCAGGATCTGCTCAGGCGTTTCCGCTTTGATGATCTCCGTCAGAATACTATAAGTTTTACGACGCTCGCACCCGGTTGCCAGCAGCAACACGATGAACGTTAGAATCGATGCTATGCGGTACGTATAGAATGATCTCATGAGCAATAACTAAAACATTGACACGCAGAAAAGACAACTAAAGGCCAGACAATATAGAGCAGCCCGTAGCTGCCTGAATGAGTTATGTGCACGTTCTGCCGCAGGCAGGCACAGTAAGGAATGATGCAAGGTACGATGAATCTCTCATCCGGGCAACGGTTTAGTGGTAAATGGCCCATCGTGGCTGAAAACCGGTAATGGGATGCAAATTAAGCGTTGTGCGTGCGGTTTTCCTTGATGCGTTTCAATTGTCCCACTAAAATAATACTTACAATAACCAACAAGCTCCATGACGTTATTTTGTGAACACTTACCATTTTCCAGCCCGCGTGTTGATACGCATATCGCCATGCGCCATAAAATGTGGCAACGTTCTCTGCCAGCCAGATAAAGAAACCGATGACAACGAACGACAGCAGCGCATGCATCCGGTACATGTACTGCTGAAGCCTGAAACGAAAATATGTACGTCTGAAAATGAACACCAGCCCGAGCGTGATATACAATCGCAGATCGGGTATCCATGCGTTGCTGAAGAAGTTCAGATAAATCGCTGCACCGGCGATCCACGCATAACCGTCCCGTGGCCAGTTTGTGGTGTCCAGGTCCAGGTTGCGCCAGGCCTGGCAGATATAGCTGCCCACACTGGCATACATAAACCCCGCATATAGCGGTACGCCCCAGATCTTCGTATAGGCTTCTTCCGGATAAGACCACGAGCCACGGTGCACCTTGTGTAACTCCAGCACAAGCCCGACCAGGTGAAACAATGTGATCACATAAACCTCGTCGCGCGTTTCGAGCCCCGTCTTATACATGATCATCTGGACCACGATACAGATGATCAGCAGCATATCGTAACGCGCGATGCCGGTATGCAGCTGTGTCGATAAGGCCAGCGAAAGAAAAATAAGTACCGGAAAAATGCAGGAAACAGCCTGCAGATAACCAAAAAGTGCAAACTGTTTGCAGAAGAACATGGCCCTGCCGTCTTCTTCGTGTGTAGCAAAACAATTTTTGATAAACGTGTGTAGCGCGATCATTCAAGGTATGCGCCAGGCGGATGGACACTGGCGCATACGTATCACCAAACGGATAACCGGTCGCAGGGTTTTATGGAAACGTTGAGAATGTTACCATTTACCGAAAAAGGAGTTTATATCGAAATAGAATTCCGTCCGTTCGCCGTCGGGCATTGCCACCGTAAGCAGGTCGTAGTGCTTTTTGCCCTGTGAGATAAGTGCCTGTTTTACAACCCGGCTGTTCGGATAGCGCCCGTAGACCCATGTATATTCTTCTTTGACGCTTTGCACCACAACAGCGCGATCTATGGCGGATCCATCGCGCGTAACGGAGTTGGTTATCTGTGTTTTACGGCCGGTGGCGCACGACGAAGCCAGCATTAGCCCGCCGAGCAGGATAAAGATCATCATCATCTTCATAATCAGGTTGGTTGGCAACCCTGTACAAGCAGGCCGTACAGCCGCTGATACAGTAGGTCAGGTAATTTACTTTCCGATAAGATGCACACCATTGCGGGATTCCATAACGCAACTTGATTTTTTTAGCATCCGGATGGTAACACCGCCTCTCCGGAACTCCTGGAATTTTAATGAAGAGTATTGCCGGGCTAAAAAAGTTGTATCCTCCTGGCAGATTTTTAAGGGCACGAACACTTTACGTTTTGTATATGCCGACCATAACAGTTTCTCTATGCTGTAATACATACTAAGTTATCGGCTTCATGTTTGTTTTACTCACGTCAGTATATGAATGAATAGCTTCCGATTGTGCAAGCGTTTGCTACGATTTATGGCATTTTTTATAACGATACACTTCGTTGCAAGGAGAAGATAATTTATATTTAGTATACACGCTGCTGTTTTAGTAATCGGGAATATATATGTGTATACACTGAAAGCAGCGTGAAGGTGTGTATGACTTAATGTGTAAGGGGTGAATGTCTGTTATCACCCCGGTGGCTTGATCAAATAGACTGAACCTTTATAGGTCCTGATATAGAGAGCGGTTGTGACCTGTAATGATGTTCGGTCCCGGCATCACCTGATGCCTATAGGAGTTGTTGAAACCTAAATTTAAACCTATACCTATGAGAACATCTTATTATCTGAGAATCTGATCCCACCGGGATAACACTATCCCTTGCGGATAGACTAAAATCCTACGTCATGTTGCTTACTGTAGTACGCCTGCTATGCTTTTGACTTTGTTCTGAAGCCCAGCCGAAGGCGCACATAGCACGCTATTGTC
>Ga0247764_1000336_pt1 | contig 16744 bp, 13 predicted proteins | sample UWRJL051202B4_FD_179932 | JGI IMG/M metagenome (GOLD analysis project Ga0247764, IMG submission 179932) | Plant litter microbial communities from Arlington Agricultural Research Station in Wisconsin, United States - UWRJ-L051-202B-4 | ecosystem: Environmental > Terrestrial > Plant litter >...
AATTATAGTTTAATTTTTATTTTTTTTCTCATAGTGTAAAAAAGATTTTTTTTAAATAATAAAGGATTAGCTTTATTTAAAAAAATTGTATGATTATAAATTAATTAATAGTAATAAAAAGATGAATACAATTTATTATATATAAAATAAGTTATCATAACTAAGGATTACTCTTGGTCCAATTTTACTTATTAGTTTATATAACCCTATTTACTTTTTGTTTTAATTGTATAACAATGTAAATAGTTATATCGAAGTTTAGTACTCCTAAACAGTCATAGTCACCAAAATGCAAGCACGGATCACCCGTCAATTGTCACAAAGCGGGTCGTGCTAGATGTCTATGTATGCCGACGATTAAAATTACGTGAAAAATAATCTTACTTTTAAAAATAGTATTTATTATAATAATAACGTGTAGGTTATTAAAAACAATATTTATATACTGTTTAAATATAGTATTTAACTTACAAGTGAGTTTTTTTTTACTAGTATAATTTTAGAATTATTAACTTTCGCATATTGGTGAGCCAAAGCGCTAAAATTTTTTATATTTATTTTTTTTTTATGATTTTATGAATTTATCTATTATATTATTTTTAATTGGTACACTTGGTTTCGTTTTAAACAGAAAAAATATTATACTAATGCTTATTTCTATAGAAATAATGTTATTAGCTATTACATTCTTAATATTGGTAAGTTCATTAAGCTTTGATGATATATTAGGTCAAACATTTGCTATATATATAATCTCTATCGCTGGTGCCGAATCAGCTATAGGATTAGGTATATTAGTAGCATTTTATAGATTAAGAGGAAGTGTTGCAATTGATTTTAAATAATGTATTTAGCTATAATAATTTTACCTCTTTTTGGATCCATAGTTTCCGGGTTTTTAGGAAGAAAAGTCGGAGTTAGCGGAGCACAATTAATAACATGTAGTTCAGTAATAATTACAACCATTTTTGCTATAATTGCCTTTTTTGAAGTGGGGTTAAATAACATTCCCGTATCAATCCACCTTTTCAGGTGAATTGATTCAGAATCTCTTAATATATCATGAGGTTTTCATTTTGATTCTCTAAATGTGTCTATGTTAATACCTGTGTTAATTGTTTCTTCATTAGTACATATATATTCTATAGGATATATGAGTCATGATCCTCATAATCAAAGATTCTTTAGTTATTTAAGTTTATTCACTTTTATGATGATAATACTTGTAACGGCAAATAATTTCTTACTTATGTTTGTAGGATGAGAAGGTGTTGGAGTTTGTTCTTATCTTTTAGTTAGTTTTTGATTTACTAGAATAGCAGCAAATCAAAGTTCTATATCAGCTTTTTTAACAAATAGAGTAGGTGATTGTTTTTTAACTATAGGTATGTTTGCTATATTATGATCTTTTGGTAACATAGATTATGCTACTGTATTCTCTTTAGCTCCCTATATAAATGAAAATATTATTACAATAATAGGTATATGTTTATTAATTGGAGCTATGGCTAAAAGTTCTCAAGTAGGATTACACGTTTGATTACCAATGGCTATGGAGGGTTTTTTAAGTAGGGCTCTCCCTAAACTTCACTATATGCGGGAACGTCCTGGTTTAAATTCTTGGTCCTCTGTCAATTTAACAGACTTCGGAAAAATCCAAGAACAGGGAAAATCCGCAGGAAACCTCATAATTATGGAGGGCTCCTCAGAGACTACACGTGAAGCAATTAATTTGGACAATAACTTTAAATGATGATTTATAGGTTTTACAGAGGGAGATGGGTCTTTTATTTTAAACAAAGATGGATATTTAGAGTTTAAAGTAACACAATCTAGTGTTGATGCTCAGATATTGTTTTATATAAAAAAAGAATTAGGATTTGGATCTGTCTCGATTCAAGATAAAATTAATAAAACCCATCATTTTAGAGTTAGAGACAAAGAAAATTTATTAAAATTAATTAGTGTATTTAATGGTAATTTATTAACTAGGTATAAAATAAATCAATTCAAATTATGAGTAGAAGGTTTTAATAAAAGATATAATATGAAAATAGAAGTATTAGAATCTAAACAAATAGTAAATTTAAATAATGCTTGATTATCTGGATTTACTGATGCTGAGGGTTGTTTTACTTCTTCTGTTTTAACATCTAAATATGGTAAAACAATAGTTACAGTGAGATATATTATATCTCAAAAGGATGATAAAGATTTTAGCCAAAGTGTAGCTACATTACTTGATGGTTATATAACTCATGTAAAAAGTTATCATGGGTATAATATAGTAGTCAATTTTGGAAAATTAGGTAAAATTCTTAATTATCTAAAAAATTATCCTTTAAAAACTAAAAAACTTATTTCATATAATAAATGATTAAAAATATACTATTTAGTTAAAAATAAAAAACATTTTACACCTGAAGGTTTAATAATTATCAAATTTATAACTAAAAATATTAATAAATAATTTAATTGAAGATATAGTCCAACCAATAACGTAAGTTATTGAGTAATTTCACCGTATTTGTACAACTATTGTATATAGTGAAATTCAATATTATGCCTACTCCTGTTTCTGCATTGATACATGCTGCTACAATGGTTACTGCTGGTGTATATTTATTAATGCGTTCTAGTCCTTTAATAGAATATAGTTCTACAGTTTTATTACTTACTTTATGATTAGGTGCTATTACTACTGTATTTAGTTCTTTAATTGGTTTATTCCAACAAGATATTAAAAAAGTTATCGCTTATTCTACTATGAGTCAATTAGGTATGATGGTGATAGCGATTGGTTTATCTTCTTATAATGTAGCCTTATTTCATTTAGTAAATCATGCTTTTTATAAAGCGCTTCTTTTCTTAGGTGCTGGTGCTGTAATTCATGCTGTATCCGATAATCAAGATTTTAGAAGATATGGAGGATTAAGACCTTTTTTACCTTTAACATATTCAATTATGTTAATAGCTTCACTTAGTTTAGTTGCTTTCCCTTTTATGACTGGATTCTATTCTAAAGATTTTATACTTGAATCAGCATATGGACAATTTTACTTTTCTGGTACTGTAGTTTATTTTATTGCTAGTATAGGTGCTATGTTTACTACTTTATATTCAGTAAAAGTTTTATATTTAACTTTCCTAACTAATCCTAATGGTCCTTTAGTTAATTATAAAAATGCACATGAAGGAGATATTTTTATGAGTCTACCTTTAATTATATTAGCTGTTTTTTCTATATTCTTTGGTTATATTACTAAAGACATATTTATAGGATTAGGATCTAGCTTCTTTTCAGATAATAGTTTATTTATTCATCCTAAGCATGAAATAATGTTAAATACTGAATTTGCTGTTCCTACTCTATTTAAATTATTACCTTTAATGCTTACTATATCATTAAGTGTAATATCATTAGTTTTATCAGAATGACTTCCCAATGTACTAGTTAGTTTTAAATTATCTAGAATTGGTTATAACATATTCAGTTTCTTTAATCAAAGATTTTTAATTGAACTTTTTTATAATAGATATATAACAGAATTTATATTATATTTAGGAGGTCAAACTACTAAAGTTTTAGATAAAGGTTCTATAGAATTAATAGGACCTTATGGTTTAGAAAAAGGATTAACTAATTTAAGTGATAATATAGCTAGATTAGATACTGGTGTTATTACATCTTATGCTTTATATATTTTAGTAGGTCTAATATTTTATATATTAATACCTTATTTTTATTTATATGATTTCAATTTACTTATTATCATATTATTTAATTTATTATTTCTTAGTGTAAATAACTTTTTGACTTCGTCTAACCATCTATCACAATATAATAGAGTTTTAATAAAGTTATATAATATATTATTTTTATTCTATTTTTATAAATATATATATTTATATTCATTTTCAACATTGGTACAGAATTCTATTATAGAAAATTCTATGTTATTTATTTTCATTTTCTATATAAATTATATAGAAAATAATTTATTTTATTATAAAGGTACTAAGTTTATTCATTTTATTAATAAAATGAATTTAATTAATTTTAGATTTTGTAGCATTAAATTACAAACTATATTAAATAAAATATATACTAGTTTAGAGTGATGTTGAGTAACTCCACCTAAACCTTATCCTTTTATAGTTTTACCTCTTCAAAGTAACTTATTTAAAAATTTAATTAAATTATCTAATATAAAAAAAGCTTGAAAAAATAATTTAAAAAAAGGTATGCTAAAATTTTTTGGATGTTTAATTTTAACTCTTATAATTAAGTTATCTCTTTGATATTTTGTAAAGGATGTATATTTTTTAATATTAAGTATATCATTTAGTTTTTGTATTATTAGTTTTTGAAAAGAACTTGTAGACATAGTATGTAATGAAATTAAATTTCCTGACAAATTTTTTTATAATAATAATAATTTAACTAGTTTCATTTCAAAATTAATTAAATCTATTTCAAAAGGAATAAAATCTATCTTTAGATTAATAAAATCTATTTATTATATAATTGGAGATAAATTTCAACTTAATACTTTAACAACAAATATAAATAAAACCTTAATGTCTAAATTTAAACATATTTCTACTATATTTAATCTTTCAGAAAATTCTTCTAGATCAAATCAGTTAAATTCTTCAGAAAATCAATCTCAACAAGGAAGTAGTCAATCTCAAGTTAGGTCTGGAGTTTCGCGTCAGCATGTAGCAATAGTGGAAGGTGAAAGAGGATCTAGTTATAAAGCTTGTTACAGTGTTAGTGGAACTAGAAATCCTAGAGATTATGTAGGATGATCTCCTAAATCTATACCAGAAATTACACCAGATCCTACGAATGTTGGATCTAGAGGGTATATACAAGGAGGTCAAAATCAACCTTTTGCTTCTAATATTGCTCATAAACTGCTAATGACTAGAAATAATAGTATTCCAGCTAATTTAGATGCTCCATCAAGAAAATTTCTTAACCAATTTTTTCAAACTGAATATATAAATAGAGGTTTTGTTGATGGTACTGATACTAGAATTAGAAATGTACATTTTAATAATAGGACTATTAGAGCTCATCTACGTAGATGTTAATAATTGTAGTTTAAATGTAATAATAAATATATAATGAATAGGTTTATATTCAATGGTATATATTTGATTTAAAACATTTATAAATATATAATGGTAACTTCCATTATAATCTGTTTAATTATGTATTGATCATATAGATATCATATTTGGGTTAAAATTAAATAGATTAATTTATAATTACTATGGTAAAATAAAAACCATAAATTACATTTTTTCGGTAAAATAAAAACCATTAATTATATTCTTTCGGTAAAATAATAATACTTATAATAACAATAATAATTCTGATAATAATAATAATTCTGATAATAACAATAATAATTCTGGTAATCAATTTAGCGTTAGCACCCCCGTGACGGACACTAAATTGAATTCTTTTTTTATTAGTTTATCTCAAAAAAAGACCATATTTTCTGATTATAGATAAATTATTTCACATTTTATTAAAAAGAAAGATTTTATACTTTTTACCTGTTTAAGATAGAAGTTATTAGCACCTAGTACTTAAGTGACATTTGTAGGTTATCGTTAGTACTTGTCGCAAAGCGGGTCGATGCGAATAAGAATAATGTTCTTTATACAGATAATAAAGTTACTAAAATTAAGCAAATTTTTTAAACATATTATATTACTTGTTACAATATTTTCGTATTAAAATGGCTGAGTTTATGTCTAATTTGAATAGAAGTTTATTTCAAGCACATCCTTTTCATTTAGTTTCTCCTTCTCCTTGACCTATTTACTGTTGCATTAGTTTATTAACTTTAACAACTACAGGAGTTTTAACTATGCATGGATTCCAAAATGCACACATTTTTTTAACATTAGCATTTATAACATTAGTATCTTCAATGTCATTTTGATTTAGAGATATAATATCTGAGGGTAAACTGTTGTCTATCACTTCATCTATTTATAATTTAAATATAACTAAAGCCGTTCCTATTGAAGATATAAAGAGAGCTTTACATATATATAACTAATAACAATAATTATAAAACATATAATAATTTAGGTTATTATTTAGCAGGTTTATTAGAAGGAGATGGTTCTATTTCTTTACCTGTCTTATGTTATACGACTTTGAATAGAGTACTTAATCCTAGAATAGTATTTACTTCGCATATTAATAATCTAGGTTTATATGCATTTATTCAAAAAGAATTAGGTAATATTGGACGTTTTCAATATATAGGTAATAATAATATACGTTATATTATTGGAGATAGTAAAGGTATGCAATTTTTTATAAATTTAATACACGGTAAAATTAGAACACCTAAGAACAAAAGGTTTAATGATTTAATTAAATTTATTAATAGTAAATATTCTTTAAATATTACAGAAAGTCTATTAGATATTTCTAAGTTAATAAATAACAGTTGATTTACTGGTTTTACTGAAGCTGATGGTCATTTCGGTATAAAATATATTGAGAGTAAACCTAAATCAGATACTCGTAAAAGATCTGTTAGTGAAAGTATAAATTTAAAGTTTAGATTAGATCAACGTTCTTATAACAAACCTACATCTTCTTCTATGGAACCTTTTATGCAAACTTTAGCTTCATTTCTATCTTGTAATATTAATACTTATACTAATAATTTAGGAATAGAAGTATTATCTGTAAATGTATCATCTATAGATAATATAAAATTCCTTATAGATTATTTTACAAAATATCCTTTACTAGGTGCTAAGTATGAAGATTATATTAAATGAATAGTTGTTTATAATATGATTATAACCAAAGAACATCTTACCGAAGAAGGAAGATTGAAAGTTAAATCTATATTAAAAAAACAGTAAAATTTAGTTATATTTAAATTATAAATAATGTATGTGCCCTCATTAAATTTAACTATATGCTGGAAACTCCTAAAGCCCTAAGTACTTTAATAGTGAAAATCTTAATGGATGTAACAATGGACAATCAGCAGGAAACCAATAGATCAATAAATATCTTAGTAGGATCCTCAGAGACTATACGTTAAAAATAGATACGTTAATTAATATATAATTAACCTATTTATTAAGATATAGTCCGGCAAATATAGAAATATATTTGGTATAGACATACTTAGGTAATCACACTCTTGCAGTTCAAAAAGGTTTAAATATGGGAGTAGCTTTATTTATAGTTAGTGAAGCATTATTTTTCTTAGCTATATTCTGAACATTTTTTCATAGTGCGTTATCACCTACTGTAGAATTAGGTTCTCAATGACCACCTATGGGTATAGAGGCTATAAATCCTTTTGAATTACCTTTATTAAATACAGTTATTTTATTATCATCAGGTGTCTGCCTGAAATGAAAAGAAATTAAAAATTTATATATAAAAAGTTTAGATAATTTTAATGTAAATACCTTAGCTTTTACTAAACCCAGAACTCCGTCTGATAAACGTATAGGACCCCATAAGTATAATATATTATGTATATTAATAGGTTCTTTATTAGGTGACGGACATATGGAAAGAGATGGTAATGGATTTAGATTTTGTTTTTATCAAAAAGGAGAACATATTGAATATATATTATGGTTACATAATATATTATATAAAAATGGATATTGTAAAGAAAATTTACCCCAAATTCAAAGTAGAAAAGTAGATGGTAAATTAGTTTATTACTGTAGATTTCGTACCTTTACTTTCAGTTCTTTTAACTGAATATATGAAGGATTTTATGTAGACGGAAAAAAAATTATACCTGATTGAATAAGAGATTATATTTCTCCTGTATCTTTAGCTATTTGAATTATGGATGATGGTGGATGAATTAAAGATAGAGGTATAAAATTATGTACAAATTGTTTTAAGTTATCAGATGTGAAAAAGTTAGTTTCTATATTAGAAACTAAATATAAATTTAAATTAGCAATACATTCAGCTGGTAGTTTAGATCAATATAATATTTATATTCCTAAATCTAATTTACCTAAATTAATTCCATTAGTTTTATCTCATATGCATCCTTATTTTTTATATAAATTAAATATGGTAAAACCTAATATAGATTAAATTTTAATAGCTCTAAGGTAACATAGAACTTTAAAAATTTAATTTCTTTTTATAGTCCTATTCTAAAATGTGCAATTTTTATAAAAAAACATTTTAAAATTAGAATAGAATATCTTTAATGATATTAATAATTTAAATTTATAAATTATTGGCAATGCTGATGAAAACGGTCAACGATTAATGTAATAAGTTAAGACCGTCGGTTTTATGAAAGATCGCTACAGACTGGTTCATCGGTGGGTGGCTGCAACGCTGCTTAATGTACAGTCGGAATCTCATTCTAATGAACACAAGGATTCATATTAAATTTACGGTTATTAGTTAAAATTGAAAACTAATGGGTAAATATATAAATTGATGTGAATTACATGAATAATAGAAACAAATAAAGCTATTATTTTGAGATTTGGTAACAGTAACTTGAGCTCATCATGCTTTAATTCAAGGTAACAGAAGTGGAGCCTTATATGGTTTAGTTTGAACAATAATATTGGCTGTTATATTTACAGCTTGTCAAGGTATAGAATATTCAGTTTCTTCTTTCACTATTTCAGATGGTGTATTTGGATCATGTTTTTACTTTGGAACTGGGTTAACGGAGGCCCCTATTGAACTTACTACCATTATTATGTCTAGTGCAATTAATTGTAAACTTTCACCTTATTGACTGACAGGTTTTGCAGATGCTGAATCATCTTTTGTAGTTAAAATTGGAAAAGATGCAACAAGAAAATTTAATTTAAGATTTATTCCAGTATTTACTATTGAATTACATGAAAGAGATTTCCAATTATTAAAAAAAATCCAAGAATTTTTTGGAGTAGGTATTTTAAAAAAAAGAGTACGTAATGGTAAACCTAGTGTAATTTATACTGTTCAATCTTTAAAAAGTTTAAATGAAGTAATTATACCTCATTTTAAAGAATATCATTTATTAACTCAAAAACAAATAGATTTTTATTTATTTACTAAAATAGTTGAATTAATAAATGAAAAAAAGCATTTAACCGAAGATGGTATAAATGAAATAATATCTATTAGATCTTCTATGAATAAAGGTTTATCTAATACTTTAAAAATACTTTTTCCTAATATTAACCAAGTAGAAAGATTACTTATTTATCCTCAGGTTATTCAATCTCCTTTATGGTTAATTGGATTTATTGACGGTGAAGGTTGTTTTTATGTAAAAATTAAAAAAGGAAAACAAGAAGGACAAAGTACACTAGTTTTTTCAGTTACTCAGCATTCAAGAGATCTACATTTAATGAATATTATAAAAGATTATTTAGGATGTGGAATAATAGAAAAAATTTCTACCAGGCCTAATATGACAGTTCTTGTTATATATAAATTAAAAGATATTTTGTTAAAAATTATTCCTTTTTTTGAAAAATATTCTTTATTAGGTATTAAGCTTTTAGATTTTAAAGACTTTTGTAAAATAGCTCATCTTATGGTTAATAAGGAACATTTAACAGAACAAGGTATGGTTAAAATTAGTATAATAAAAAAAGGAATGAATTCTAAAAGAATATAAAATATTTTAGTTTTAATTCAAAGTTCAATAGAAAATAGGGTAAATTGCATGGACGTCCTACTTTATAGGCAAATAGCCAAAATGTATTAAGGATAATATGCAGCCAAGCATAAATAAATAAATTTCATATTAATCGAAAATATTTATGAAGGTTCAACGACTAGTAGGTGAGTATTTATTAACAATAATCCTACCACGAAAACCCTAAAAATTAAAAATGATTGGTTAATTTTTAATTTTATGATATAGTCTGAACCACTTTGATAAGAAGTGGAAATAAGAGATAAAGAGCTCTTATGATAACAATATTGTTCACGGATTACATGTTATGATTGGTACAGCTTTCTTAGCTGTTGGATTTTGGCGTTTATTAGCTTACCACTTAACAGAAAATCACCACCTAGGATTGGAGGCTGGTATTCTTTACTGACACTTCGTTGACGTGGTTTGATTATTCTTATTTATATCAATTTATTATTGAGGATCATAATAAATGAATTTGATCTTTAACGTATATTATTTACTTAAACAAAATTCCTTTATAAAGTCCTTTAGGTAACGGGAGCCCTATGTCCCGTAGGAAGATATATAATAACGGTTGATATCTACTGAAAAAGCGAGGTGGGGCTTTTTTATAAAAAAAAATCAGGTTACACTTAATAATAGATGTAAATGTACATTCTTTTACAAAATCGTATTACAATTAAAAAAATGATATTACATTTAATGAATGTAAAGTTTATTATTAAAAAAATGATATTTAGTATATTAAAAAAGGAATTAGTTTTAATGTTATGTTAAATATTCATACACTAGTTACATGTTATGATTAGTACAGCTTTTTTAGCCGTTGTATTCTGACGTCTGTTAGCTTATCACTTAACAGAGAACCATCATCTTGGATTAGAAGCAGGTATTTTATACTGACATTTCGTTGATGTAGTTTGATTATTCTTATTTATATTAATTTACTACTGAGGATCATAATTTTATTATTAAATTATTATTATTAAATTTTAGATAGTAATTATAAAATCAATAATTATTAATTATGGATTATAGGAGGATATGTTGATAAGGGTGATATCCACTTAATAAGGCAAGGTCGGCCCCTTATTTTAATTAATAAAGTAAACTACCATAATAAGTAATATAATTACTATTACAATAATTAATTAACAAGTAATATAATTACTATTACAATAATTATATAAAATAATAAAATTATAATTATAATTTGTATTTTTACATGTAATAACATGTAAATAATATTTTTATTTAAGTGTAAACACTACTAGCACTTCGCACTAGTACCTTGCACCTGTCGCAAAACGGGTCGTGACAAGTAACGGTGGTAGTGACGATAACTAAAAAAATGGTAGTTAACTCTTTAATTCCGTTAATTACAAAATAGTTCACTGGGGTGGTTAAAGTCTCCAAATTTGGTTTTATTTTCATTTTCCTTTTCTGTATAAAATAAATATATATGAATTATATCATTAACAGTTTAGCTTTATTTACCAATAATAATATTATGAATACCTTTATTTCTCCTCTTGACCAATTTGAAATAAGAAATCTTTTAAGTTTAAATTTACCTATATTAGGTAATTTAAATATATCATTTAGCAATATAGCATTATATTTGACTATAGCTGCTTTTTTAAGTTTTACTTTAACTTTATTAGCTACAAATTATAACGTATTAGTAAGTAATAATTGATCTATAGTTAAAGAAACTATTTATTTTACAGTATACAGTATAGTAGTAAATCAAATCAATTCAAAAAATGGACAAATATACTTTCCATTTATGTATGTGTTATTTATATTTATTTTAATAAATAATTTATTAGGAATGGTGCCTTATAGTTTTGCATCAACTAGTCATTTTATATTAACATTATCATTTAGTTTTACTATAGTTCTTGGTGCAACTATACTGAGTTTCCAAAAACATGGATTAAAATTCTTTGCATTCTTTGTACCTGCTGGTTGTCCTTTGGGTCTTGTACCTATGTTAGTATTAATTGAATTTATATCATATCTTGCTAGAAATGTTTCATTGGGATTAAGACTTGCAGCGAACATACTTTCGGGGCACATGTTACTTAATATATTAAGTGGATTTACATTTAATATAATGGCCTCTAGTATAGTATTCTTCTTTGTAGGTTTATTACCTTTAATATTTATTATAGCATTCTGTGGTTTAGAGTTAGGTATAGCATTTATTCAAGCCCAAGTTTTTGTAGTTTTATCTTGTTCTTATATTAAGGATGGATTAGAATTACATTAATTTTAACAATAGAGATAGTATAAAGTTCAAACTTTTAATATCACTGTAAAATATAGATTTTTATAACAAAAAATATGACTATAAATTTTAACTTTATAAAAAATACTAACTTTTTCAAAAATCCTAACTTTTTCAATAATACTAACTTTTTCAAAACTATTCCATATTTCAAACCTATTCTTATTTTTATTTTTTCTTTCATTATACTTAGCTATATTGCGGCTTATTTATATGGAATTATTAAAATAATTCCGTTACTAGAACAAGTTTTTCTTTTAACTTATCTATTTATTACCTTAATTTACTTAAATGATGTTAAACTATTCGATTATATCTTAATAAAATATCATCATCTTATACCTATCTGAATAATACTGATTAAAATTTATTTTATGATTCCAACTTATTTGTCTTATAATTTATTTTTACTTTTAGATTTAGCTGTACTGTTTGAAGACAATTATATGGTAATGATGAATCCTGGTAATAATCCATGAGATTGATACTTTGGTGCAGGTCCTAGCGGATCTAATAACTTTGGAGGAGCCGGTGGATCTAGTGGTCCTGGTGGTCCTGGTGGACCTGGGGGATTAAACAACGCTTATCCTGCTGTATCTAACAGTGGGAATTCTAATAACTCAGAACAAGCTACAGTTCCACCATCAGTTACAGTTACGGCACCGGCACCGGCACCGGCACCGGCACCGGCACCGGCACCGGCACCAGGACCATCAACAGCAACGGCGGCTAATTTAGCTCCGGTTGTTTATGACCCTAGTGGTACTGTGCCTCCTAGCAATACCAGAGAATTATATCGTCTTATAAGACATAGAGTTGATTATCAAATAAATGTTAGAGGTCTTTCTAACGTTACTGTTACGACGATATTTGCTAGAGATGATATTGTAAATAGGATAGCTAAAGAAATGTTATTTGCATATATTTTCGACCATAGACAACAATTACCAACGGCTTATAGAGCGTTAAATCTACCAGATGGTCCTATACGGTGACATTATGTAATTGTTAATCATGGTTCTCCTCTAATGAAGGTACTTAGAAGAAATCCTTAATATATATTATATATATTTACGTAAAGTCTTTTCAGCAAAAAAAAATTAAATATTCACAAAGTCTTTTCTGAAAAAAAAAAAAACAAAAAACAAAAAATAAATAATATAAATTGTTTAACTTTTCATTTAATTATATAAAATAGTAAACAATATAAATTTATTTATAAAAATTATTCTATAACTTTAAAATTCAGATTTTATAAAGATAATTTAATTAACTTTTTAATTATTATTAATAATATCTTAGCTAACTTAGTTATTAATCAAATTATTAATAATATACTATTAATATATATTTTAATTTAAAATTTATTTCAAAGGTAAAAAAAATTAACTCATTTTTTAATGAAAAAGGTATTGATAAATTAAAAAATGCTAATGAATTCCTTAGACAATAGGTCTATTTTTTTATTAGCTAATAATAAGATTGAATCACAAGAATTAAAAACAAATATATCTTCAATTTCTATGTGAACAGAAAGATGATTTTTATCTTCAAATGCTAAAGATATAGGAACATTATATTTAATGTTTGCATTATTTTCAGGACTTGTAGGAACGGCGTACTCAGTATTAATAAGATTAGAGTTATCTGGACCTGGTGTTCAATATATAGCAGATAATCAACTATATAATAGTATAATTACTGCTCATGCTATAGTTATGATATTCTTTATGGTTATGCCTGCATTAATAGGAGGTTTTGGTAACTTTCTATTACCATTATTAGTAGGAGGTCCAGATATGGCAAATAAAAAGGGCCTCCTTGAGATTAATAAAATAAATTATAATAATAATATTAAAAATAATAATATTAAAAATAACAATTTTAAGTCATACTTAGCTGGTTTATTTGAAGGAGATGGACATATTTGAATTCAAAAACCTAAGGAGAAAAAGAAACATAATCCAAGATTTTGTATAACTTTTAGTATGAAAAATGAACCATTAGCTAAAAAATTATTAGAATTAATGGAATCAGGTTTTATAAGATATAAGTTACAAGATAATGCTTGTGTATTAGTAATTTCACTGGTAGTAGGTTTAAAAAAAGTAGTCAATTTATTAAACGGTGAACTAAGAACACCAAAAATACATCAACTTTATAGATTAATAGATTGATTAAATCAAAATCATAACGCAAATATAACCAAATTGTCTTTAAAGAATAGTTCTTTATTTGAAGATGCTTGATTAAGTGGATTTATAGATTCAGATGGTAGTTTTTCTGTACAATACACCAAAGTAGAAAATGGTGCAAAAAAGAGAAAAATATCTTGTAGATTAAGGATTGAGCAAAGAATGTTAGATCCCATAACCGGTGACGATTATTCAAATGTTTTAACAAACATAGCTAATTTTCTTAATTGTACATTACTAACTAGAAAACAGAAATCTACAGGTAATGAATATTATACTTTAACAGCTTCAAGTAAAATATCTCTTCAAATTATAATAACTTATTTAGAAAAATATCAGTTATTTTCAAGTAAATTTTTAGATTATAAAGATTGAAAAGAAATAGTTTTATTCATATTTGAAGATAAGCATTATACAGAAGAAGGTATAAATAAAACAGAATCTGTAAGAAGTAATATGAATAGACAAAGAACTTATTTTAATTGAAATCATTTAAATGAATTGTTTATATAATATTATTACTATAATTTTCTAAAAAATCTCTAAATAAGGGAATGCCGTTAAAGAGTGTAAATTCTTTAATTATTACTTCGCTATATGCATAGAATCTCTCGATTTTGGAATTTATTTTCCAGTTAACAGATACATAGACACTTAATTGGAGTTATATACTTTTAAAGTTGTTATTTCAACTGAATTAATCGTAACACTTATGTATACAAGGGAAGAATGTGCAGGAAACCAAAATAATCAATGAGATTATGAGTAGGATCCTCAGAGACTACACGCGAAGCTCCTTATTTTCGATAAAACGTAAGGATGAAGACATAGTCCGTCTAGGTAGGAAACTACTTCTTTTTTAAGATATGACTAATGTATCATATAGGTATAAGATTCCCTAGATTAAATAATATATCATTCTGATTATTACCTCCTAGTTTACTTTTATTTTTATTTGCTAGTGGTATAGAAAATGGAGCTGGTACAGGATGAACTCTTAACATGGATAGGGAGTTGCTCTGAGGTGACTTAGAGGCAATAAAACTCTTTTCGATGCGTGAAAATCCTCAAGTGTTTAATGAAATACAGGTGATAAGCTACTCATGTCTATCTATGACATATGTAAAAATGCCTATTGCAAGGGGACAATACGCCTGAGTAGATAAAAGATCTTATTTTACTCATCAGAGACTTAACAAAGAGTATCTTGAAAATAAAAACAATAAAATTTGATTTAAACAATGATTAGTTGGTATGACAGATGGGGATGGAACATTTCATATAGCATATCAAAAAGGAAAATGAAATTTGGTATATAAAATTACTTTATCTAGATATAACTTAAGAGCTCTTTACTATATTAAAAAAGAATTAGGTATAGGCTCTGTAACTAAAGATAATACTAAAGGACAATTGGTTATCAGAAATAGAAATAAACTTGCAGAAGGTATATTTCCTATATTTGATAGTTATCCTTTATTAACTAGTAAACAATTTGATTATATTAAATTAAAACAAGCTTATTTTGTATTAGAAGACACTAATCTTTCTAAAAGTGAAAAAGATCAACGTCTATTACAAATAAAGGAAACAATTAAACCTATTGATTATAAATCAAATGCTTGAGATAAAACTAAATTGCCTTTTGAAACTGTACAAGATGTTAATCTTGTAATGACTAAACCTTGAGTAATAGGTTTTATAGAAGCTGAAGGAAGCTTTTATTTAGTATCAAAAGATAGTACTAGAATTGTACATGGATTTGGTATAACTCAAAAATTAGATAGTATAGTTTTAGATGGTATAAGACGTATATTGCACATACCAACTGATGTTAAGTTTAAATCTAATTATAATTATTATATTTTAGACACTACTAATTCAAGGGCTATTGAAAATATTATAAAATATTTTCATAAATCTATGAAAGGTATGAAATCTGTAGAATATAGAATATGAGCTAGATCTTATGTTAAGCATAAAGGAGATTATAGTAAATTATATTCTATCAGATATAGAATAAGAAAACTTAAAACTAAATTAATGGAAATTAAATATTTTCAATAATATTAAGATTTTCAATAATAAAAATTTTCAATAATAAAGACTTGAGAGGTGTCTTTAGTTTCAATTTGGGTTTGCATAAAAATGCCTCTTTTATTAAAAAAAAATATTATGAAATTTATAATTATTATAGAATACAAAAGTTTTAAATTTATTTTCAAGATAATGGTATAGTCCGAACAATAAAGAAATTTATTGAGTGTAACGATAATTTAATATAAATGAGGTTACCAACACAATTGTTATCCACCTTTATCAGGTATACAAAGCCATAGTGGACCAAGTGTAGATTTAGCTATATTTGGTTTACATTTATCAGGTGTAAGTAGTTTATTAGGAGCTATTAATTTCATAACAACAATATTAAATATGAGAAGCCCTGGAATAAGATTACATAAATTAGCATTATTTGGATGAGCAGTTATAGTTACTGCTGTTTTACTATTATTATCTTTACCTGTTCTTGCAGGTGCTATTACAATGGTTTTAACAGATAGAAACTT
>Ga0247764_1000337_pt1 | contig 16671 bp, 15 predicted proteins | sample UWRJL051202B4_FD_179932 | JGI IMG/M metagenome (GOLD analysis project Ga0247764, IMG submission 179932) | Plant litter microbial communities from Arlington Agricultural Research Station in Wisconsin, United States - UWRJ-L051-202B-4 | ecosystem: Environmental > Terrestrial > Plant litter >...
GGACCTTGGCTTCCAGCTCCCTGGCTACCGTCAGGCTCAGCGACTTCCCCCCGCATTGCCGCAGGCAGAGCAGCATTTGTCGAGCCAGCAGCGAGCGCGCTGCCTGCTGCTCCAGGTGCATGCGGCCGTTGCACACCAGGACGGCTTGTTTCAGGGACCAACCGTTCGCCAGTAAGCGCGAAACCCGGCTGTGAACCTGGGTGATCAGGGTGTCCGGCGGGCCCTCGTAATGCTGGGCGACGACGGCGAGCGTGCCGGCGCGGCTCGGATCGAGCCAGCGCGGGAAGCTTGCTCCGAATTCGATCACAATCAACGCTGCGCTGGGGCCGGTCATCGAATTCCTCCAGTCAGCCGTGAGCGTTCGTTCGAGCCGCAGCCCACACTGTGCCGACGCTCGCTGTTTAGGCGATGCTCCCTCCGCCGGCCAAAAAAGCGGTCGCGCACGGCCCCCGCCGCGGCCGAACTTTTGGAGGAAATTCGGTTAGATTCCGCCTCGCAGCGCGGCGCAGGCTAGACTGCCAGCGTGCACTCCGATCGCGCTGCACGCACCTGCACAGCACGCCGAGCGAGCGTGGCCGGGGCCCTGTGGTTCGCAGTGGTGCTCCAGGTCAGTGGTTGTGGCGAGGTGTGGGGTGAACCGGTCGTGGCAGCTCCACGTGCTGCGCAGGGCGGCGCGGGCGGCGCTAACAACCAGGGCGCGGGCGGACGGGGCGGGGGTTCGGGTTGTCCGGACGCCGTGATCGGCTTTGCCTCACTGGCGAACGGAACCATCGGCGGCAAGGGCGGGCCACGCGTGCTCGCCAGCACGCCGGCGGAGCTGCGCGACTACGCAGCTCGCGCGGAGGCACTGGAGATTTACGTCGCGAGCACGCTCGAGCTCACCGAGGTAGTGCCGGTCGCTTCCAATAAGTCCCTGATTGGTGTGGGCTCGCGCGGCGTTTTGAGCGGCGCTGGCTTGCTCTTGGATAAGTCGGTCAACGTGATCATCCGCAACCTGACGATCGCGCGTGCCGCCGAGGACGCCATCGAGCTGCGTACAGCGTCGCGCGTTTGGATCGATCACTGCGAGCTGTACAGCGACATCGACGACCCCGACGATCAGTTCGACGGGCTGATCGACGTCAATCGCGCGTCGGATTTCATCACCGTGTCTTGGACCTACCTGCACGATCACGACGACGTCAGCCTGGTCGGACACAGCGAAGAGAACGCGGAGCAAGATCGCGGACACCTCACGGTGAGCTTTCATCACAACTGGTTTCAGCGGACCGTGTCCGCCAATCCGCGTGTGCGCTTTGGTCGAGTGCACCTGTTCAACAATCTATTCCAGCAGATCGACGATCACGCCGTGATCTCCGAGTCGGAAGCGCGCGTGCTGGTGGAGGCGAACGTGTTCGAGGCGGTCGCGACGCCTGCCACGAGCAATCACGTCGATCCGGTCGATGGCAGTCTGACCTTCACGCGCAATTCGGTAGCCGCCGACTGCGGCAAGAATGGCCCGCTCACTCCTGTCACAGACTGGACGCCCGAGTACGCCTATTCCTCGGACGATCCGGGCGCTGTCCGCGCGCTCGTCACGAAGTGCGCGGGTGTCGGTAACATCTTTGACCCCGGGGCGCCGGCGAAGTGATACGCTTGCGCTGGCTTATGCGGGTATCGCCTTATGTTCTCGCCGTTGGTTTGGCCGGTGTGGCGGTGAGTGTTCCAGCTCTGGCGCAGAGTCCGCCATCGCAGCCCACTGCGCCTCCCCCCTCCGCGCCGCCTCCAGCCGCGCCCCCTCCAGCCGCGCCCCCTCCGGGTACGGCGCCCGCGCCGCAGGCTTCCCCTCCTCCACAATCACAACCACTCGCGCAGCCGAACGCAGGTGCACCCGGAGCGCTTCCACCAGAGGTGCCGCCTCCTCCACCACCGCAGGGTTATCCACCGGGATACGGGTACCCGCCGGGCTACGCTCCGCCCGGGGCTGCGCCACCTGGCTATGCGCAGCCTGGTTACCCTCCGCAGTACATGCAGCAGCCGCCGCCTCCGGTAGTGGCGCCCGATCCCACCGTGCACCGGCACGATGGTTTTTATCTGCGCGCCGGGCTGGGCCCCAGCGTGTTTTGGGGACAAGCCACGCCCGCGTTTGGTGACGTATCGGCGCGAGGGCTGGGTTTGGCGTTCGATATCGCCATTGGTGGTACTCCCGCCGCAGGCGTTGTCATCGGCGGCACGATCACGACTTCTTTTTCGGGCACGGTGCACTGGAGCGGAGACGGCGTGCGCCAAACGACGGAGCGGAGCAGCGTGAACGGCGCCGAGGGGCAGATCAGCTTGATCGGTGTGTTCGTGGACTACTATCCGGACCCGGCTGGCGGCTTCCACGTGATGGGCGCGCTCGGCATCGGAGCGATGAACTTCGAGAGCGACACTGGCCGCCAGTTCCCGCCAGAGAAGTGGGCATCTGCAGGTGCCGGTGGCGGCGTGCTCGGCGCGGGCTACGAGTTTTGGATCGGCAAGCAGTGGAGCTTGGGTGGTGTAGCGCGCGTGCTCTACGTCCGCGGTGATCTCGAAGGGGCTCGCAACACGTCTGCTGACGGCACGTTCAGCGCGCAAGCCATCGCGCCCGGTATCCTGTTCAGCGCCACGCTGCATTGAGCCTCGGCCTGGTCCCTCTCCCGAATTTCGATGCCCGCGGCGGGGCGAGGGCATCGAAATTCGGGAGAGGGAAGGAACCTATTGCCTCGGCTCTGGGCTGCTGCTTGTGATGGCGAATGGGGCCTCAGCCCCATTCGCTGCGTGTTGAGGCCGCCTGGACCTTCGGCTAGGAGCTTTAAGCGGTCTGGCCCTTTTTCGAGTCGGACTTTTTGGTTTGGGTCTTGGCGGGGCCTTTGGGGGCGGCTGCGGCGGGCGCGGCAGCTTCGGCGGCCTCCAGGCTCTTCTTCAAGGCCTCGAACAGGTCGATGATTTGGGCCTTGGGTGCTTCGGGCGCGATCAAGACTTCCTGACCTTGCACCTTCTGATCCACGGCAGCGCGCACGCGATCGCTGTAGGCGTCGTGGTATTTCTCGGCCTCGAACTTCTCGCTCGTGAGCTGATCGATCAGCTTCTCCGCCAAGTCTTTTTCTTTATCGCTGAAGCTGAGCTTGGCGCCGGTGTCGATCTCGCTGAACGCGCGCACCTCGGTGGAATAGTAGAGCTGGTGCAGGATGAGTCCGTCCTGGTGCGGTCGAACCAACACCAGTTGCTCCTTGCCCCGCGCCGACCAGCGACCGACCGCCACGCGGTCCTTGCCGCGCATGGATTCCGAGAGCAGGCGGTACGCCTTGTCGCCGCCCTTGTCCGGGCCCAGGTAGTACGACTTCTCCACCTGCACGAGGTCGACGCTCGAGAGCGGAACGAACTCGGTGATCTCGATGCTGTTGTCGCGCGCGGCTTCCAGCGCCTTCAGCTCTTCCTCGTTGAACAGGACGTACTGCCCCTTGGCGTACTCGTAGCCTTTCACGGTGTCATTGCGCTCGACGACTTCGTTATCTGTCGGACAGATGAACTGCATCTTCACGCGGCTGCTGCACTTCTTGTGCAGCATGTTGAAGCTGACTTGTTCGGATGACGCAGCGGTGAAGAGCTTCACCGGGATGGACACCAGACCGAAGGAGATTGTACCGGAAGAGACCGCGCGTGCTGCCACGCCCACATGGTACGGCATCGCTCACGAAGGGCGAAATTTTGGCTATCCTCGAGACCTGCCAGATGCCGAGGAAGCCGCAGGACCCACCTACCGAAGAGAGCGACGAGCTCGAGCTGTATCGGCAAAAACGCCGTCCGCTCGCCACGAACGAGCCGTTCGGGGCGGTTGGCGCTGAACGCAAGCGCAGTGAGTCGGGCACGCTGCAAGGTCGCTTCGTCGTGCACCTGCATCGCGCGCGGCGTCCGCACTATGACCTGCGGCTGCAGGTCGGCCGCACGCTGAAGAGCTTCGCGGTGCCGCGCGGTCCGAGCCTGAACCCGGTGGAGCGGCGCTTGGCAGTGCACACCGAGGATCATCCGCTCGAGTACGTCGACTTCGAAGACATCATCCCTGCGGGTAACTACGGAGCTGGCTCGATGATCGCCTGGGACGTCGGGCGCGTGGCGTACTTGGAGCAACCGGCGGAGCGCGGCATCGAAGCGGGCAAAATCGACTTTTGGTTGTTTGGTCACAAGTTGAACGGCCGCTTCGCCCTGGTTCACACCAAACGCGGGGAAGGCAACGAGTGGCTGCTGCTCAAGAAGAAGGACGCCTACTCGCGTGATAGCGGGGACGTGTTGCTCGACGCGCCGCGCAGCGTCTTGTCCGGTCTGGAAGTGGAGGAGCTCGAGCAGCGCCAGCACATCGCGCAGAGCATCGCGGAGCAAGCGCGCGCGCTCGGCGCCACCGCGCGCAGCTTACCGTCGGGCTTCGAACCGATGCTCAGCGTGGAGGACGCCGAAGCGCTGGAGGATCCAGAGCGCATCTACGAGCTGAAGCTGGATGGCGTGCGCATCATCGCCGACAAGCGCGCCGGCAGCGTGGCCTTGACCTATCGCAACGGCCGCAACTGTAACCACAGTTATCCGGAAATCGTGCGGGCCATGGAGGCTCTGCCCGGCGACGATGTGTTGCTGGACGGAGAAATCGTGAGCTTGGATGACAAGGGCCATCCGCGATTTCAGCGTCTGGGATCGCGTATTCAGGCGCGCAGCCCGCTCGACGTGGCTCACGCGGTAGCGCAAACTCCGGTCGCGTATTGGGTCTTCGATCTGCTGGCGATCGGCGGCCTGGAGCTCACGGAGTTGCCGCTCTTCGAACGTAAGCAGTTGCTGGCGAAGCTCATCCGCGGCAACGGCTTCTTGCGGGCCATCGACTATTTCCCAGCGCGCGGCAAGCAGCTGTTCGAGTTCTGTAAGCGCGAAGGCCTGGAAGGCGTGGTCGGCAAGAAGCGCGACTCGCGTTACCGCTCGGGGGTGCGCTCGGCCGATTGGATCAAGGCCAAATGCGATCGTGAAGATGCGTTCGTGGTGGTGGGGTATTTGCCGGGTAAAGGCACGCGCGCTCGGCTTGGTGCCTTGGCGCTGGCGACCTACCACGCAGGGACATATCGTTATCGGGGGCGCGTCGGCAGCGGTCTGGACGATGCGAGCATCGAGCAGCTGCTACCCAAGCTGTCCGCGCTGGCCAGCGAGACGCCGTGTGTCGAGCTGCCGTTGCCCGAAGAAACCGGCAAGCTTCGCTGGCTGAAGCCCGAGTTGGTCGTCAACGTGCGTTATCAGGGGTTCACTGACGATGGACGGCTGCGCGCTTCCGTGTTTCTGGGGCTTCGGACGGACGTGGCCCCGGAGAGCTGCGATACGTTGCCGCCGGGTGAGATGATGACCGCGCCGGCCGCCCCGCCCGTCGAGGCGACGCCAACGCAGGTCCCGCAACCGCGAGCGGGGCTGAAACTCAGCAATCGCGACAAGGTGTTCTGGCCGGAGCTCGGGTACACCAAGGGCGACCTGCTCGACTATTACGCCGCCATCTCCAAGGTGATGCTGCCGTTCCTGGTCGATCGCCCCGTCTTGCTGGTGCGCCATCCGGATGGCATCCACGGCAAGAGCTTCTATCAGTGGAACGTTCCGCAGGGCACGCCCGATTGGATCCGTACGCTGCAGATCGTCGATCCGGACGAACCCGGTAAGGAGAAGAACGTATTTCTGGTGGAGGACGTGGACACGCTGCTCTACATCGCAAACCTGGGCTGCATCCCAATCCACGTGCTCGCGGCGCGCGCGGAGAGTCTGGATGAATGCGATTTTCTGACCTTCGATCTGGATTTGGGAGAGCAAGCGTTCGCGCGCGCGATCGAGGTCGCGTTGAGCGTGCGTGAGCTGCTCTCCGAGATCGGTTTGGTTGGCTTCCCCAAGACCTCCGGACAAGGTGGCTTGCACGTGCTGGTGCCGGTCGGGCCGCGACTGCCGTTCGCGTCTGCCAAGCTCATGATCGAGCTGCTCGGGCGGCTGGTGACGGCACGGCACGCTACATTCGCCACCATGGAACGGCGTGTAGACAAGCGCGGCGGTAAGCTCTACGTCGACACCGGGCAGACGGGCGCGTCGCGCAGCATCGTTGGTCCGTACTCCGTCCGCGCGCATCCCGCCGCCACCGTGTCCACCCCATTGTTCTGGGAAGAGTTGTCCTCGGCGCTCGACCCGGCCCGCTTCACCTTGATGAGCGTGCCTGGTCGAGTAGAGGAAGTAGGCGATCCCTATCGCGGCATTTTCGAACAACGCCCAGACATCCCGAGCGCTTTGGCCAAACTCGCCGCGCTGGTGCGCTGAGTTGCGGTCAATCCAACGCTTTGCCGAGACACGCCATGTACGCAAAGCTCCCCGGAACGGGCGTGCGGTCACCGACGAAGCGCACCAGCTTCTTGCGCGTCGCGGGGCAATCCTTCACGAGCAGCGGGTCCCCGAGGCCCTTGGCGGGATCGACGTAGCAGTAGCCCGGCGCCTGTCGCGTCGCATCGGCCGTGCTGCGGCAGGCACTGAGCGCTTCGCCTTTGGCTTCCGACAGTTCGCAGCCGCACACCGTATCGCAGCTGGGTTGGCCTGCAGCGCCACACGAGCTGCTGCTGACGAGGTCCTGACGAACCAGCGAAAGCGCGCTGGGACGCGCGGGACGACGCCCGGGTAGCGAACAGTCGCACTGCGCGCCGAGATTCGCCTCGAGCACGACACAGGCGGCCTGACCCTGTTCATCGACCGATGGCGCACGTGACAGACATTGACTCGCTAGCGGCACGCGCAGCTTGTTCACCAGCGCGTCGACGGCCGCGTTGTAGCCATACGCGGGATCCGCCTCGGGTCGATCGGATTGAGTTTGTTTGGCACAAATCGAGGCGAGCACCGCCTGATCCCCAAGGCCCTTCAACACCTGCAGCACGCGCGTGGCGGGGTAGGCTTTGGCGTAGTATTGAGTCTTGCCTCCTGGGCCGCCCGTCGGTGGCTGGCACAGCGCACGCGCGCTGCTTTCGTCCGCGTTGCTGCAGTCACAAGACGTGTTCATCGCCGAACAATCGCGCGCTGCGGGCAATTCGTAGATGCAAGCGTATTGTGGCTCTCCCTGCCTTGTCGGGGGTGATTCGTGGCCGCTGATCACGTCAGCGCGCGGGGACGTCGCGGTGGTGGGCGCGATGGTCGCGTTGGGCAAGAACGGATGGCTGCCGCTGCGCGGCTGGTGCGACTCGATCATGTGCGGATCCGTGGGCGGCAGATTGCGCTCCGGATCGCCGAGGATAAGTTCCCAACGCTTTTGATCTTTTAGCTCTCGCGCGGTGAGGTAACGCAGGCTGGGGTTGGTCAAGCTGTCCGCAGTGGCGATGTCCTGCCACGGCACACCCACGATGCCGGCCAGGAAGACCAGGTCGCGGTTACGTTGCGGCTTGCCGTGGCGGGCGACGAACAGCGGGTTCGGCTGCGTTTTGCCATCGCGGCTCAGCACGGTGGGAGAGGTTAGGCCCTGCACGTACTTGTCGACAGGCTCCAAGAAGTCGAAGCCAAAGCGACGCTTCTGCTGCATGCAGCGTAGACCCACTGGATCTTCGGCGGGCGTCAGCCTCTCCTGCTGACAGGCTGGGTCTTGCTCGAAGCTGACGCAATTGGGCGGCGTGACTTCGCCTCGCTGACAGGGGCGGCAGCACGGATCACTCGGGTTTTGACAGGCGGACATCGCCCGCGGCATGCGCCCGCTGCCCGACGGATCCGTCGATTCCCTGAGGTTACCGACCAGGGCACCCTGGCCGCTCCACGCGATCGAGCAATCGTTTTCATCCGTCAACATCACGACTGCGACCAGCGAATCCGAACGCAAGAACTGATCGCGCTGTGCGATCAGCGCGGTATCGATGCCGCTGGTGTGCACTTGGAACTGGTCGTCGAACGTAACCGTCGTCGGCGGATCCGGCGCGATCAAGAAGCGGTACCAGGATTCGAGCGACGCTTCGTAGCCGCAGCCGGTTTCGCCCGCTGCCGTCACCAGATTTTGAAACTCCGTTCGCAACTGTTCTGATTGTCGTGTGCCGGAGGGAGAGTTGCGCGTCCCGGTGGGATCCCAAGCCAAGAATCCAGAATTGTTCCAAGACGACAACGCCGTGTCGCTGCGCACCAGGGGCAGCAACCACGCCTTGTCGTCGGCATGCTTCGCGCCTCCGCAATTGTCGGTACCCAAGTTGCCGAGGGCCGAGCTGATCACGGCGATGTGCATATCCAAAACCGGCGGAAATTCCGCGGTTCCGCGGCTGCATTGGCCGGCGTTCGAGACCTCTCCGTTCGGCTTTTCGTCCTCGCCCACGCACAGCGGGTTGACGAAACGCCCGAGTAATACCGGTACGGCTTGGCGCAGTAAGACCTGCTTGTCCGCCATGGACGCCGAGTTGTCGATCATGAACACGAGGTCGAGCTTGTCGATGCCTCCCGTCGGCACGCGCACCACGAACTGGTTCGTGGTCTGCGGTTGACAGTCCTCTCCGCTGCACAGTGGACGATCCAAACAACCGAACACACACGTGCCCAAGCCGATCGCGGCGAACGATCGGGCCCAGGCCTGCCAGGCCTTTTTCAGCATATGAACTCCCGCGCTAAACGAACCCGAACACGGGAATAGCAAGCGACGTGCCTGCGAACGCACGCCGCGCGCGAACGCGGGAAACCGCGAGATCTGGCCGAGAAGTTCGAACCCGCGCTGGCGTCTTCAAGCCCGGCGCGCCAACTCCATTGGCGCGCCGCCTACAACATGCATTGCTCGAGCTTGTCCGCGCTGCTCGCTTGCATCGCGCAGTCGAACTTGCGACGCGGGACTTCACTCTTGCAGCGCAGAAAGGCTGGGTCGCGCGCGGCTTTTTCGCGCGCGGCCGCCTTCAGCCGAATTAGCTCCATGTCACTCGTGCCTGGCCGGTCCGAAGACACCAGCAACGCCACGTAGTGGTCGAGCAGCGTGTTACATTCCTCGGGATTCAAGGGCACCGAACAACCGAGCGAGCACGCGGCTGCGAGCAGCGCGAGCCGCAGCCAACCCGGTTGCCACTCGTTGCCCCGCCGAACCCTCGCCGCCCGCGAAACGGCAGATGCTGGACTCAAAAACATTCCTGGACCACTTGCTGGCCAGTCTTGGCGCCGCGCACGCAGGTCAGCGCCTTGTCGCTGATGCGTCGCCCCACACAACCGCGCAGGATGTCCTTCTTGAGCGCCGCTTTGGTATCCGCGATGTCGCTCGGGCTGTTCGTGATGCCACGAGCCTTGAGCTCGAGCTCCGTGATGCGCGTCACGATTTCTTCGCACTCTTGTTCCGTGGCCGGTCGCCCACAGCCGCTCACCGCGGAGCTGAGCCACAAACCAACCAGCAGGGTGAGACCGCGGCGCTTGGTCACGGACGAAAACGCAGACTTCGCGGCGAGAGACCGCATCGAACACATGGGTTGCCTCTAGTACCACACCGGCCTGCACCCGGCGCCCCGACGCGTCCTTCGCCGTTTCGGCAGAAATCTGGACGTGTGTGCAGGGCTTGCTAAAATAGAAGCTCGATTCAACACCGTGTCACGCCGCCGCTTGTCGCCGCCGCCCGCCAGGCCGAGCCGTCAAAGTCCTCGGGGACGGCGGTGTCGGCGGGCGTACCGAACACGGCTTCGACGGAGCTCTCCTGCTCTCCAAGACGCTAATGGGCGGGTGAGGGCGTGACCCGCCCGCGCGCAGCGCTCGAGCGGCCGACGCCGGAAAGCCTGCTGGAAAAGGCGACCCAGGCGAAGAGCTCGAGCGTTCGCGCCAAGTACGCCCAGCGCGGCCTCACGCAGGTCGGCGCCCTGAGCAACACCACACGGATGATGCTGCTCCGACAGCTCTACCTGTCGCAGATGGAAGCGCGCTGCTTCCAGGAAGCGCTCGGCGCAGCGAACGAGATGATCGCCTGCAACGTCATGCCGGATGTGGCTCGGCAAGACGCCGCGCGCGCCTGTTTGGGCCTCGGTGACGCGGACGCGGCGCTCGATCATCTGCGCATCGCGAGTCGCGTGGGACCACCGGCACGTCGCGCCTTTCACTTGTGGACGCTGGGGACGGTGCTGTACCTGAACGGGCGGCCGCGCGACGCGATTGGCGCGCTGGAGCGTGCGCTCCGCTGGGGAACCGTCGACAAGCCGCTTTATGCCGCACAATCGGCCCTGGCGCGTTTGGCGTTGGGCGAAAAAGTTCCGGACCTGGCGGAGCTACGCGAAGCGTTGACGGACGCGCCGTGTGGCCGTGGTTACGGCCAGTTCGTGCTGGGAGAGCTGGCGTTCGCCCAGGGGGATCGCGCGGCGGCGCGCGAATACCTTTCGGAATTCGTGCGGCGCATCACGGGAGGCCGCGTCGCGCTGGCGGTATCGTTGGAGGGTGAGGTGAGGCGAGCGCAGGAGCTCCTGCGCGGCCTGCGCGGCAAACGCGCCGTAGGCGATTGACGGCCCCGCGCCCCGGTCGAATGAAGGGCGGAGGCGCGTGCTACGCTTCGCGGACATGTTCGGCTCGGGTTCACGGCTTTTCGGTCTCTTGGCGCTGCTGGCGGTGATGGTGATGACCGCGCCTGCGCTGGCGGCGGAGCCCGACGCCTTTACGGCGGCTCTGGCGCGCGGCCCGCTTTATGCGGCCCTGGCGGCATTAGCGGGAGGTTTTCTCGTCAGCCTCACGCCCTGCGTGTACCCGATGATCGCCGTGACGGTGAGCGTGTTCGGGGCGCGTCAGGCCAAAGGGCGCTGGGAAGGCGCGCTGTTGTCGCTGGCCTTCGTGCTGGGCATCGTCGCCATGTTCGTGCCGCTCGGCGTGCTGGCGGGGTTGTCCGGATCGATTTTCGGCAGCGTGCTGCAGAGCCGCTGGGTCGTGACCGGCATCGCGCTTTTGTTTTTGGTGTTGGCGACCGCGTTGTTCGGCGCTTTCGAGTTTGCGCTGCCGGCTGCATTGACCAACCGACTCGCGAGTGTTGGCGGGATTGGCTACAAGGGCGCGTTCTTGCTCGGTCTGGCGTGCGGTTTGATCGCCTCGCCGTGCACCGGCCCGGTCTTGACCGGCATTCTCACCTACATTGCGCAGACTCGCAGCGCGTCGCTCGGTGCGCTGGCGATGAGCATGTTCGCGTTGGGCTTGGGGGCGCCGTTTTTCGTGGTGGGTACGTTTGCCGTACAGCTGCCGAAGAGCGGGCGCTGGATGGTGCACGTCAAGTCGCTGCTGGGCATCGTGCTCGTGGTGGTGGCGTTGTACTTCCTCAGCACGGCGTTCCCGGTGCTCGGTTCCTGGCTCAAGCCGTCGCCGCGCTGGGCCGCGGTGTTGATCGGTGCGGGGTTGGTTGGGTTCGGCCTCGGCGCGGTACATCGCGATTTTGCCGAGCCCGGAGGTGCGGTGAAGTTCCTGAAGGGGCTCGGCATCGCGCTGGTGAGCGCGTCGCTGTTTGGCGGGCTTTTGTGGCTGAAGCGGCCCGCTGCGAGCGTCGAGTGGCTCCACGGTGATGTCACCGCGCTGCGCGAACGCGCGTTGAAGGAAGGCAAGCCGTTGCTAGTCGACTTTACGGCGGCGTGGTGCGGCGCTTGTCAGCAATTGGATCGCGAAACGTTCTCGGCGGCTTCCGTGCGACCCGAGATGGCGCGCTTCGTTACCGTCAAGGTCGACGCGACCAACGACGACGATCCCGCGGTGATGGCCACGCTCGCAAACTTCAAGGTGCGCGGCCTGCCGACGGTGCTGGTGTTCGATTCCGACGGACGAGAGGCGCTGCGCTACACGGACTTCGTCGGCGCGAGCGAGTTTCGTTCGGCCCTCGCAAAGGTCGATTGATTCTCAACGCGGCGTGTAAGCGCGCGCCAGCGCCACGACGGCTCGAACGCTGACGCCCGCGTCGTCGAGCGCGCGGATCGCCGCGCGCACGGTGGAACCGGTGGTGAGCACGTCATCCACCAAGATCACCTGTGAACGTGGCGCGCGGCTCACGCGAAATGCGTCCGCCAAGTTGTGTTCACGCGCCGCGCGATCCAGGCGCGCCTGCTGCTGAGTGTAACGCGCACGTCGAAGCACCGACGGACAGGCCGTACCGCCGAGCCGTTGCGCCAAAGCGCGAGCTAGCAGCGCCGATTGGTTGTAGCCACGCTCCACCAAACGTTCGAAGTGCAGCGGCACCGGCACCCACGCGGCGTCGGTCCATTGCTCACGGAGCAACCTGAGCGCAAGTAACTCGCTGAGCCCGGCGGCCAGCTCCGGCTTCGACTCGTACTTCAAGCGCCGAATCGCCCGAGCCAAGCTCCCCGCATAGCGACCCAGCACGAACACCGGCACGCCCTCGAGCCGAAAGTCGGAAGGCACGGGCTCCGGCTCGCCGCAGTCTGTACAGAATCGTCCGTTGCCGATCAGACCGCACCCCGGACAGCGCCGCGGTGACAGCAAGTCGAGCAGGTTGGGCAGAACGTGCTCCTGAAGATGGAGCAGCAACGCCTCGAAGCGCGCGGTCGTGAACATGCCGCACTGGTCGGCACGGCCGCTTCCGAGTTGCGCTTCTCTTACTCGCCCAGCAGCTTGCTCATCGACGCTTCGTCTGCGGGCGTGAACTTCAGCTGGTCGAATTGTGAGCTCGGTACCCAACGGAATTCGTTGACGTTGACCGCGCGCGGTTCGCCACCGGTGAGCTGACAGTCGTAAAGGTACAGGTCGACGACGTAACGTTCGTACGGGTGACTGACGAAGCTGACCAGCTCGCGGGGTTCGACCGTCACGCCCAGGCGATGCATCACCTCACGCCGCAGCGCGTCCCGATCGAGCTCGCCGTCTTCGACTCGCCCGCCCGGGAACTCCCACAGCAGCGGCAGCACCGCGCTGGCGCGGCGCTGCGTTATCAAATACGAGCCGCCGCGCTCGATGATGGCGGCGACGACTCGGATACTGCGTTGCTGAGGCACCGGCCGACGGCCTCAGAAGTCGGTGCGGAAGAGCTGCTGCCCCATGAGCAGGATGTCCCCCGTAACCAGCTGGCGTTCGGCGCGCAGTCGAATGAACGTACCGTTCGAGCTGCCGATATCCGTCAGGTAAACGCGCCCGTCGTTGGCCTTCGCGATCCGGCAGTGCAGACCGGATACGTAGCCATCCTCGGAAAAGAGGATGTCGCCACGCTCGCGACCGCAATGCACGCCGCGCTCCGGAATCGGGAAAGCGTTGCCCGTCGTGTCTCGGCCGATCACCAAAGCGAGCCGACCAATGTAGCCGCGAGCGGGGCTACCGAAGCGCTCCACGCCGTCCGGTGAGCGACCGAGCGGCTTCAGCTCCTCGAACCTCACGATCTCTTGACCGATGCGGAACGAATCACCGAACTCCAGCAATTGTGGCTCGTTCGGTCGGAGCTTGAGGTAGACGCCGTTCAGCGAATCCTCATCCTTGATCGACACCTGTGCGCCACGGCGATTGAAGGTGGCATGACGCGGCGACAGGTAGCTGTCGCCAGCGAAGATGGCGCCGGTATCGCGACCCACCGTGACCGCGGGCGTCTCTGGCAGCTGATAGTTGCCAGCCTCGGAACCGTCTGCGCGCAAGGCAGTGAGCAGCACGCTTGGAAAACCCGTGGCGGCTGCGGTGGCCGGCGCTGCGGCTGGCGCAGGGGCGGGGGCTGACGCCGCAGGCGGGGCGGACAACGCGCTCAGGTTGTAACCGCAAGAAGCGCAGAAGCGATTGCCCGGTACATTTCCATGACCGCACTGCGGACAAGAAATCGTTGCCGCGGCTGGACGTACACTCGCCAGCGGCGATTGCACGGCGACGGTTTGCGGAATCGGTGCTGCGGCGACCGGTGCGGCTGCCGCCGGCGGCGCTGCCGACGGACGCTGCGCAACCGGAACCGGGTTCTGTGCGGGGATACCTTTGGATGGAGTTGGGAACGGCTTCGCAGCCGTGGCCCGCGGCAGCTCGGCACCACAGCCGAGGCAGAACTTGTAGTGGTCCTGATTCTCCTTGCCGCACTTGGAACAGGTGATCACGATTGCCCTCCGGGGGCCGCAAGATGGGGAGCGCGGGGCATGTCCAGCGTAGTTACTGTCAAAACCCTCGTAACCGCGCGATTATCCACGGACCCTATCCACGGTCAAGGACTGGGTCCAGAACGGAACGAAACACCTGTCTCCTGAGGCACGTGCTGAGGAGCAAGGCGCCGAGACTGATTGGTGGACCGGCCAAGCGCGCCAGTCGTTCATTAAGTAGCGAGCTCAGCCAGCGCGTCGCGCAGTAGGCTGCTGAGCGGCTCGGAACTGACCCGGGCTCCCAGCGCCTTGACCGCGCGTTCGGCTTCAGCTGGCTTGTAGCCCATGTTGGTGAGGGCTGTGGTCAGCCGGCCACGAGCGTCTGCGGGCACGCGCGGTCCGGAAGCTTCTTGCGAGGCTGCTCCAGGTAGCTCGTCGATCGGCAGCTTGCCGCGCAGCTCCAAAACGAGCCGCTCGGCCGTCTTCTTGCCCACGCCGGGCACGCGAACCAGGCGCGCCACATCACCCGCTTGGACGGCCTGCACCAAATCCGCAACGGGCAGGGCGCTCAGGGCTCCCAATGCCGTGCGGGGTCCGACGTTCGGCACCGAGATCAACTGACGGAAAACGCGACGCTCGAGCTCCGTCGCGAACGCGAACAGCTCAAGAACGTCGGTTCGAACGACGGTGTGAACCCAGAGCTCGACGCGCCCGTCGCTGCGTCGCGCGCGGTCAGCCGTTCCGACAGGACAGGAGGCTTCGTAGCCGACGCCATTCACGTCCACGGTGAGTGACGTGGGTTCCTCGGTCGCCACCGCGCCGACGAGTTTGCCGATCATGCGACCCCGTCTTTACCCAATTTCTCGCGCGACGCGCGCGCTTTCCGCGAAAACGACCGAAGGCATGCTATGCGAGCGCGCGATGCACGTCGCAGCGCGCCGCTGGTTGTTCGGGTTCCTGCTCGCGGTGAGCGCCTGCGGTGGCTCTTCGAGCGAGACCCCACCGCCGCTGCCGCCTCTGCCGGAGAACGCGCCGTATCGTTCCAGCCGGCGTGCGGCCGAAGCTGCCGCGCCGCAGGCGCGCCGCTCGACCCAGCCAGAGCAGACGGTACCCGTACTGCCCATGGGTCAAGGGGCGAAAGGGACGTGGGGCGGTAGCGGAGAAGCGCTCGAGCCCCTGCCCGAGCTGGACATGAAGTAGAGCTCTCGCAACCGCGGCCAGTCAGCCGAGGGCGCTCTGGGCTTGTGCCGGCTGACGAACCCGAGCAAGGTAGCCGCGGTGAAATTTCCGGATTCACGCTTGGGTCGGCGGCTGAGCGCGCTGTTGTTGAGTACCTGTTTGATGTTGAGCGCTGCTTTCGTGCACGCTCAGGCCAACGACCCCACTTCGAAGAAACTCGAAGCGATTCGGGTGCAGATGGAGAACGGGCAGGCACGCTACCTGGCCGGCGACTATACCGGCGCGGCGCAAATCTTCGACGCCGGGTACCAGACGTATCCGTACTCCGCGTTCTTGTTCAACTCTGGCGTCTGCTTGCAGAAGCTCGGCCAGCTCCAGCCGGCCCTCGACAAGTTTCGTGAGTACCTGAAAATCGATCCTAACGCGCCGGACAAAGCCAAGGTCGAGGAGCGCATCCAGCAAATTCAAGCTGCGCTCGCGGCGACGCCGCCCGCGGCGCCTCCGGTCGAGCCGCCCGCGCTGCCTTCCGTAGACGGCCAACCGCCAGTGGACGGCCAGCCGCCGCCAACCGAAACCGCCCCGCCGCCCCCCGAGCCTCCTCCACCTCCTCCGCCCCCGACGGCGGAAGAACGCGGCGCCATGAAGTCGCTGGTGGTGATCGAGACCGAGCCTGTGGGCGCCCCGTTGCGAGTGTTCGCGCGGGACGACGTCAACGCCGCGCCGTTCAAGCTCGGCGGAGAGAATCGCGGCTGGGCCCCGGTGCTCACCGCGCATTCGCCGGCGAGCATGACGCTCGGTGTCGGTCGCTATCACATCGTGGTCGACAAGTTTCAGGACTTCAACGCCAGCGAGTCCGACATGGACGTTTCGCCCGGCCATGTGCACCACTTCAAGGCCAACCTCTCGCAGGGCGAGTTCATGGCTTTCCTGCGCGTCAGCTCGAACGTGCACGACGCCTACTTGTTCCTGGATGATCCAAACAAGAAACGTCCGCCATGGGGAACGGCGCCACACGGCGAGCTGGTGGCGGGCGGCAAGCACACCGTGCTGATCGAGGCGCCCGGCTTCGAGCCCGTGCTCAACACCGTGGAAGTCACCCACGGCGAGCAGCGCGAGGTGCAGGTGAACCTGGTGCGGGTCGGCTACGGTATCGTGCGCGTGGACGGCAATAGCGCGGAGCTGCGCGTGAACCTCGACGACACACCGCGCGGCGTGTGGCGCAGCGGAGAGCCGCCGTTTTCGTTTCAAGCGCCGGCCGGCAAACATCGTTTGTCGGTGTTTGCGGACGGTAAGAAGACGTTCCACGGCTACGTGGATGTACCGCGTGGGCAGGTGCTGCCCGTGCACGTGAAGATGATCCCGAAGTATCCGCGCGGCGCCGCCTGGACGCAGGCCATCATCAGCGCTGCCGTGCTCGGCGCGTCGACCTACGCTGGCGTCGAATCGAACCGGTTACACCGCGAGCTCGAGCGCGATCGGCGTGCAGGGTTGCTCGACGCCGAGG
>Ga0247764_1000338_pt1 | contig 16624 bp, 13 predicted proteins | sample UWRJL051202B4_FD_179932 | JGI IMG/M metagenome (GOLD analysis project Ga0247764, IMG submission 179932) | Plant litter microbial communities from Arlington Agricultural Research Station in Wisconsin, United States - UWRJ-L051-202B-4 | ecosystem: Environmental > Terrestrial > Plant litter >...
ACGGAGTTGCGGATGACGCTCAAATCATTTTCATTATCGGATAAACCCGGCTGATACTTCGCAAACTTGACGAAATCACTCATCCGCAGCGTCTCCGCCAGCGCGTCGAACTGAGCAGCCGTAAGCGGCAACGCTCTCAGCTGACCAATCAGCTCCTCATTCGTCTCCGCAAGGCTGGCAATTCCCAGCCGCCTGAGAACAAATAACCGGAGTACATCATTGAGACGGGTATAATACGTTTTGACAGATCCATTTTCCGGCAGCCGCTGTTTTTCCAGTTCCGCCAACTGCGTGATGGCCTCCTCATAAGGCGACAACCTGGGAGCCTCAACGGGACTGAATAGTTTCAGCAACTTCTTTTTCCTCACCAGCCAGACCACCAGGGCCAGCGACAAGAGCGTGACACCTGCCACCATCCAGCCGATCCACTTCGAGAAAGGATTCGGTACGTCGATAATATCTTTAATGTCGTGATAATCCTTGCTGGCGTCGAATTTTGTGAACCCCACCTCTATTCTTACAGAATCGGTGAGGAATTTCTTATTTCCGGCGATAAAAGGAAGCTGGGGGATAGCCCAGGCGCCGGAGTCGAAACTGGTGACGGTAAGATATTGACGATAGTAATGCCCCTCCGGCTTACTGACAGAATCGATCTTTCCTTTCTCCATCCACTCAAAATGCGGCAGGCTGTCCAGGGCAGGCCAGGTGAGCGGCGCGTCTCCCGGCACCGTGGCTTCCAGCATAAGCTGTATGGGCTGGCCAATCAGGATTTTTTGTTTGTCGACCGTTGCCTTCAACAAAATAGCAGGCTGCGTGGCAGCGGCATGTCCCGGATTTCGGCTATGCGAAGTCGCCGGCTGCTGCGCGGAGAGAGGCCGGGTCAGGAAAAAGATCATCGACGCTAACGCGATATGTAGTATGGGGTTTCTCATTTACTATCCCGGCCGGTGACGACTGGCGAAAAATCGTTGTAATATTTTAACGTAATCTTCGTCCGTACGTAAATGCAGGAGATCACAACCGGCTTTATGGAAAATGCTCTTGCTCTGCTCCGTTTGGTTAAAGAAATGCTGTTGATAGTTAGTACGCACCAGGTAATCATTAGTATCCACCCAGGTCCTGCCGCCCGTCTCAGAATCCTCCGCCTCGATCAGTCCCATGGCAGGCAGCTCCATATCCATCTTATCATACACCTTGATGCCGATCATATCGTGTTTTTTTCCGGCTACTTTCAGGGCATCCTCAAATCGTTCTTCCGGCCGCCCATTCTCCTTCTTCCCTCCGTTGCGGTCGCCTTCTACAAAGTCGCTCAGCATGAAGACAATGCTTTTCTGCCGCGCGGACCGGTTGAAGAAACGAATGGCCTCATTCAGGTTGGTGCCCTTCCGTTTAGGTTCGATCGTCAGTAGCTGTCGCACCATATAAAGAACATGATCCCGCCCCTTCTTAGGAGGGATATAACTCTCTATCTTATCGCTGAAAAGGATAATCCCTACTTTGTCATTGTTATTGATGGCCGAAAAAGCCAGCACGGCACAGATCTCCGTGATCAGGTCTTTTTTGCGGGCATGTACGGTTCCAAACAGGGAGCTGGCGCTGACATCTACCAGCAGCATCACCGTCAATTCCCGTTCTTCTTCGAATAGTTTGCTGAAAGGATGATTGAACCGGGCCGAAACATTCCAGTCTATAAAGCGGATATCATCCCCGGCGGCATACTCCCGCACTTCACGAAAGCTCATCCCACGGCCCTTGAAAGCACTATGGTATTCTCCCGTAAAAAGATGGCGGGTGAGACGCTTGCTTTTTATTTCAAGCTCCCGCACCTTCTTCAATATTTCTGCCGTAGTTAATATCATATTTTATAGGCCTTCGGCCGATGGACCCGTGGTTCATCTATCTGCGTCCCTATGTTTCTCTCAAAATTAACCTCGGGCCGCAGATAGGTTAATAATGGGCCTTTGGCCTAATAAACCTCCGGTTCATTAGGATCACGGAATAGGTATCGCTTTTAATACTTCATCAATCACCTGCTCTACATTCACGTTCTCCGCTTCGGCTTCATAGGTCAGCCCGATACGATGACGCAGCACGTCCTTGGAGATCGTACGCACATCCTCCGGAATCACATATCCCCGCTTGTTCAGAAAAGCATTGCCTTTCGCCGCCAGGGCCAGGTTGATGCTGGCACGCGGGCTGCCTCCGTAGGCAATCAGGGGTTTCAGCTTCTCCAGCTTATATTTCTCCGGTGTCCGCGTGGCAAACACGATATCCAGGATGTAATGTTCTACTTTCTCGTCCATATAGATCTGCCTTGACAGATCCCGGGCCTGCAGGATCTCCTGCATGGACACCACTTGTTCCACTTTCTGCGACTGCAGCCCCTGCACATTCTGACGGATGATCATCTGCTCCTCCTGTTTGGTAGGATAGTCTACGATCACCTTCATGATAAAACGATCCTGCTGCGCTTCCGGCAGGGGGTAGGTACCTTCCTGTTCCAGGGGGTTTTGCGTAGCCAGTACCAGGAAGGGCTCTTCCAGCTTATGGCTGGTATCCCCTAATGTCACCTGCCGCTCCTGCATCGCCTCAAGCAGCGCACTCTGCACCTTGGCGGGAGCACGGTTAATTTCATCGGCCAGGATAAAATTGGCGAAAATCGGCCCTTTGCGGACGACAAACTCATGTTTCTGCTGGTTATAGATCATCGTTCCGATCACATCGGCCGGAAGAAGGTCCGGGGTGAACTGGATACGGCTGAATTTAGCATCGATAGCCATTGCCAGGGATTTGATAGCCAATGTCTTAGCCAGACCCGGGACCCCTTCGAGCAGGACGTGGCCATTGCTTAAAAGACCGATCAATAACCGGTCGAGCATATGATGCTGCCCCACGATTACCCTTCCCACCTCATCCCGCAGCCTGTCGATAAAGCCAGCCTGATATTGAATCTTTGTGTTTAATTGTCTGATATCCTCAGCCGTATAGAGCATATTTCTGAAAATTAGATTGCAAAATAACGATTTCACTGCGCAACTAGCTTGCCAAGTTGTGTGGAAAATTAATTTTAACGCTAAATAGATGGGAGTCAGGGTTGTGAGGAGGTTTTTAATAGTATTTTAATAGCCCCCGGCAATAAAAGATTTCAGGGGGAGTTTTAAACCTGAGGGATCTTCGATGGTCCAAAAGAAAATGAAGAGCCGGATGTTTTCAAAACGTACCATATTAGCCCTATCTGTGAGTCTATCCCTTGCCGGGTGCAAAGGACATGACTCCTCCTCCCGGGACCTGGAGCTGCTCACCGGGACACCCTGGAAATATGAGAAGGCTGGATTCGCCTCGGATGATGATGGGGTTTTCGATGCACTGGACCCTCGTATAGCCGGGGGAGAAAAAGATAATACCATCATTTTCAGAACAGATGGCACCGGCTCCCTGGTAGAAGGCAAAATAAGAAGCAGATCCACCGACAAACCATTAGAATCAAGATCTTTCCCCTTCATATGGTCCTTCCAGAATAATGACAGCACCATGTACTTCCAGGATCAGTATTATAAAGTCCGGGCATTGACCAATAAACGACTGGAAATTTACGCCGACCAAAAGCTCGGAGGAATGAACACCCGCTATGTGATCGTTTTAAAACACTGACAGACGCTGCCGGAATGGCCTGAATATTGCTCATAAAGACTGGTAAACACAATAAATCAAGCATTTAGCTGTTTTACGCCTAACCTTTATACAAGATTTATGACAAAAAGCGCTGCCTTCATCCCCTGTCTGCTCACCCTGGCTACTCTGACTATCTGGACAGCCTGTAAGAAAAATAATAGCTCCTCCACCGACACCTCTCCCCGGACAACCCTTATCACCGAAGCAAGCTGGAAATTCGATGCGTCAGGAGTAGATTTTAACAAGGACGGGGCGATAGATGTTATCGATTCGACCACCATCCTGCCCTGTCAGAAAGATAATACCTATACTTTTAATAAAGACAGCACCGGCGTGGCAGATGAAGGCCCTACCAAATGTAATTCCACCGATCCACAAACAACTGATTTTACCTGGAGCTTCAGCGGCACCGGTCAATCGGTCATCAAGTCCGATGCGGACCCTCTCCTGGCAAATGGAATCAGTATTTTTAGCATGACCAGCACCAAAATGGTATTGTATAAAGACACAACGGTTTCGGGAATCCCTCTCTGGTATATTGTCAACATGAAACATTAAGATAGATATTTCCCGACGATCGGGACCCGTCGGCCCACGCCAAAAGCCTTGCAGCTGACCCTGATAATGGGACAGAACTGATTCCGCTTGTATTCATTGTTATTCACCATCTTAAGTATCCGCTTAACCAGCGCCTCGTCAATACCCATTGCAATGATCTCGCGGGGACCCTGTCGCTTTTCGATATATTGATACAAGACTTTATCCAGGATATCGTACTCCGGCAGGCTGTCACTGTCTTTCTGGTCGGGTCGTAACTCGGCGGAAGGAGCTTTGTCCAGGATATTCACGGGAATGATCTCCCCTTCCCGGTTAATGTATCGTGCGAGCGCATATACCTGCAGCTTATAGACATCCCCCAACACACTAAGGCCACCCGCCATATCTCCATATAAAGTACCATATCCCGTAGACAGCTCGCTCTTATTAGAGGTATTTAGCAGGATATAGCCGAACTTATTGGCAATGCCCATGAGAATGTTTCCCCGGGTGCGGCTTTGGAGATTCTCTTCGGCAAGTCCGAAGGGCAACCCTTTGTATATTGGCTCCAGCGTATGCAGCAGGGATTCATAGACTTCCCGGATGGGGATGATATCATAGGGATTCCCCAGGGTGCGGGACAACTGTTCGGCATCGCTCACGGAATGAGACGTGGAATAGGGTGAAGGCAACAGTATAGCCCGCACGTTCTCTCTTCCCAATGCCTGTACGGCCAGCGCCAGCGTGACGGCGCTGTCGATGCCTCCGCTACTGCCGAGGATCGCCTTAGTAAAGCCCATTTTGGAAAAATAATCCCGGATCCCCAGGACCAATGCCTGGTAGATCTCCCGGATATTATCCTCTTCCACCATATACTCTATTACTTTGTTGGGATCCGTCAATCGGGAAACCCGCATCTCTTCATCCAATTGGATTTTCTCCACCGTCGGGGCCACCTGGCTATGTTCACGCTGACCAATGGCTCCGCCTTCGCCAGGAGAGGCGGTCTGGACAGCAGCATCTCCCGTAGTAAGAGGAATAGAGAATCCCGGCAGCAGTTCCTCGAACAGAGGAGGTACTGGTCCTTCCCTGTGGGCCGCTCCCTTCAGGAAACCGCTTTGGGGTTCAATGGCCATATCCACAAGCACAAAATCTTCTTCAAAATACTTCAATTCCTGCACCAGCTGTCCTGTCGCATCATATACCAGGCTGCCCCCGTCAAAGACGATTTCGGTCTGTGACCCTACGGCATTGCAATAGAATATGGGAAGCCTGTACTTCTCTACATTCTGACGCACGACCTCCTTCCGGTCTTCATCATGGTCATAGTCGAAGGGAGAAGCGGAGATATTGATCATCACGTCCGGCTCCTGCCCTATCAACTGGTCCATAGGACAGACTCGGTATAAGGGATTATCCCCCAAGTTCCAGATATCCTCGCAGATGGTCAAGGCTATATTGATGCCCTTGAAAGGGAGTACCCTCCATTGATAGCCCGGTTCGAAATATCGGCCTTCATCGAATACATCATAGGTAGGCAGGCAGGTCTTGTGAGCCGTGCCTTTGATTTCTTTCTGATAAAGCAACCAGGCGGTATTGAAGAGACGCTTGCCCTCCCGTGCCGGGTTGCGTTCCGGTCCGCCTACGATCACGCCAATCGTATCGGCTTCTTCGCGGATACGGTCGATTGCCGCATAACACTTACTGATAAAATCGTCAAACTCCAGGAAATCGCGGGGAGGATAGCCGCAAACTGCCAGTTCAGAAAACACGACCAAATCTGCGCCCGCCTCTTTGGCCTGGCGGATAGCGGCGAGGATCTTCCGAAGGTTGTCTTCAAAATTTCCGATGTGATAATTTTGTTGTGCCAGAACGATCTTCATTCTACAAATTTACGAGAAATCGACCAACCGCCGGAATAGGCCATCGGGGTAGACCTCTGGAAGTTGAAAATGCCGGAAAATGTTAAAACCATCATCCACAAGCCATTACTTATACTAATCCGCTGTTATCCGCGTTAATCTCGTCAAATTCCTGTTAATTCACGTCATGAAGAACCTACTACCGCGCTCGTCGACCCGTGTCACTCAGCCCATTTCCCTGCAGGTCTTTTTTTCGTTCCTGGCATTTTTCATTCTGCTGCTATCGTCTTGCAATCATAACGGCAAAGTGCCCGACATCTCCGGCGTTGATGTGAAAGAGATACATATCGAACGCTATGATACCGCCTTCTTCTCCCTGGATTCCAACAATGTCGTACCGGGATTATACCGGCTGAGTAAGCAGTATCCGTACTTCACGGGAGATTTTGTCGCTAATATCCTGGGAGCCGGTCCCCTATCCGATACCAGCCGCCTGGCCTTCCTTGCCGCCCGGCAATTCTTTGTCAGCTATCTGCCGGTACGGGACTCCCTGGAACAAAAGTATCCACGGTTGGGCTGGCTGGAAAAACAGCTGACTACCGGGTTTCGTTTGGTGAAGTATTATTTCCCCCATTATAACCTGCCTTCAAAAGTCGTCAGCTTTATCGGTCCTTTCGATGGACCCGGTGTGGCTATCACCTCCTATGCCCTGGCGATCGGATTGCAGTCCTATGCCGGCAGGAATTTCTCTTTTTATCTCAGCGGCAAAGGACAGGATTTGTATCCTACGTATATCTCCCGGCGTTTTGAACCGGAGTATATCGAGGCCAACTGCCTGAATGCGCTGGCGACGGATATCTTTCCGGATAGCAGCGAGGGCAGGCCCCTGATCGAACAGATGGTGACCAAAGGCCGCTACTGGTGGCTGGCGGAAAAACTGCTCCCGGAGGCACCCGACAGTATCCGGACGGGCTATACGCAGAGTCAGCTGAACTGGTGTGCTTCGAATGAAGCAACGGTATGGAATTACTTCCTTCAGAATACCGACCTTTATGGAGTGGATCCCGACATCCTCAAAAATTATATCGGAGAAGGACCCAAGACCCTGGGGATGCCCGACGTTTCTCCCGGTAATATCGGGGCCTGGGTCGGTTGGCGCATCGTAAAAAAATATGTGGACAATCACAGCGATCTTACTCCGGAACAGGTGATGCGGACACCGGTGCGGGAAATTTTTGACAAAAGCAAGTACAAGCCCAAATAAGCGGCGATAAGAATCTGCTTAACATCCTGTTAAGCCGTCATTAACACAACATTCGGAGATCCTGGAATAGCTTTGCCCCTAAGCAATGAAAAAGGGTCTGTTTATAGCGCGACAACTGCTTCTCGGTATTATCATGCTGCAATTACTCAATCTTAGTATTTGCAGCCAATCCTATTGGGAATACTATAATTATTCCAGCCACGCCAATACCTACGACCCGACGGAGACCATTGTGGAGTGGGTTGTCGAAATGAAACAAGGCAATCAGGCCGCCTTCAGCTATACCAACAACCTTAACTTAAAAGGAATCAGCAAGAATTTTTCCTGGCATATAGATATGCATCATCACTTCCCACTGCTCCATCCAGTGGACAGGAACGACAATGCCCTGCGTGGTGAAGACGTGGAAGAACAACCGAAATCCATCTGTTTAGACATCCTGTCTCCTCCCCCTGATTTCTCTCAAGTATCCTGAATTCTGTTTTATTCACATTGACCGACCTGGTTGATAAGCCTTCTTATTGACCTGCCCGTCGCATCCGTCCGGCAAATGCCTGCGCTGTCAGGGGCATCGCCGCGCACCTATCTGGCTACACCTAAAAACATCGACTACATGAACAAGATCCTCAAGCGAATTCTGGCTTTCTCCTTAAAAAACAAATACCTCGTCTTCTTCACCACGCTGTTGCTGGTCATTTCGGGCATCATCGTTTTCCGGGGTATGTCTATAGAGGCATTCCCGGATGTGACCAATACGGAGATCACCATCATTACCCAATGGCCCGGCAGAAGCGCAGAGGAAGTGGAAAAATTCGTCACGATTCCCGTAGAGATAGCCCTTAATCCCGTACAGAAGAAGATCAGTCTCCGCTCTACCAGCATATTCGGTCTTTCCATGGTTAAGCTCATCTTCGAGGATGAGGTGCCGGACAGCTATGCCCGTACACAGGTCAACAACATGCTGGTGAATATCTCTTTGCCGGAGAATATCAGCCCACAGGTGCAGCCGCCTACCGGCCCTACCGGTGAGATCTACCGCTATACCCTGGAGAGCGATGTTCGGGATCCCCGGGAATTGAAGACCCTGCAGGATTGGACCGTGGACCGGGAAATACGTTCGGTTCCGGGCATCGCCGACATTGTGAGCTTTGGCGGCATGGTAAAAGCCTATGAAATAAAGGCCAATCCCCAGAAGTTAGCCGATCTGGACATCTCGGCCCTGGATGTATACAATGCCGTCAGCCGGAGCAATATCAATATAGGCGGGGATGTGGTGGTAGACAATTCCCAGGCCTATGTGGTCCGTGGGATCGGTCTGTTAAACGATATCAATGAAATAAAAAATATTATCGTACAGAATGTCAATGGGATTCCCATCCTGGTCAAGGACCTGGCGGAAGTGGAGATCTCCAGTCAGCCCCGGCTGGGGCAGGTAGGCAGCTCCGATGCCGTTATTGTCAACGGGCGCAGGATCATTCATGACAGGAACGATGTCGTGGAAGCCATTGTCCTGATGCGAAAAGGAGAGAATGCGGGAGAGGTTATCCGGGCGTTGAAAAAGAAAATTCAGAAGATCAACGACCGCGTACTTCCTGCCGACACGAAGATCGTTCCTTATTACAATCGGGAAGATCTTATCGGTTATGCCACGCATACGGTATTGCACAATCTTGTGGAAGGCATTCTGCTTGTGACGCTGCTGGTATCCCTGTTCATGTTCAACTGGCGCACTACCCTGATCGTATCCATCATCATTCCTATCGCTTTGTTATTCTCCTTTATTTGTCTTCACCTGATGGGAATGTCGGCCAACCTGCTGTCACTGGGTGCTGTGGACTTCGGTATCATTATCGACGGGGCGGTGGTCATGGTGGAAGGGTTATTCGTGGCGCTGCATCATAAGGCCATCGACATGGGAATGGAACGATTTAATAAACTCAGTAAAATGGGGTTTATCAAGACGAAGGGGGCCCAGCTCGGCAAAGCCATCTTCTTTGCCAAAGCCATTATCATCACAGGATTACTACCCATTTTCGCCTTCCAGAAGGTAGAAGGCAAGATGTTCTCCCCGCTGGCCTATACCTTAGGGTTTGCCCTTTTGGGAGCCCTGATCACTACTCTGACCCTGGTGCCGGTCCTGATCAATCTGCTTCTCCGAAAGAACGTCCGGGAGAAACATAACCCCTTCGTTCATTTTATCACCGCTGTCATGCTGAAGGGATTTAATTACACCTTCCGGCATCGTAAGGCAGCGATGCTGCTGTCGGCTGTCATTGTCGTAGCAGGTCTCTATGCCTTCAAATTCCTGGGAAGCGAGTTCCTGCCCGAACTGGACGAGGGGTCGATATGGATCCGGGCGCAGCTGCCTTACAGTATTTCCCTGCAGAAATCCAACGAAATATCCAACGAGATCCGCGGCATCCTCATGCAGTTCCCCCAGGTCAGGAGCATCGCCAGCCAGACAGGACGGCCCGATGACGGTACGGATGTGACGGGATTCTACAATAACGAATTCGATGTCATCCTTCTGCCGGAAGAAGACTGGAAGCATGAGCTCTCGAAAGATCAGCTTATCGACAAGATGCAGGAGAAACTTCGGGTACTTCCGGGAGTGGATCTTAATTTCTCACAGCCTATCATGGACAATGTGGAAGAGGCCGTCTCGGGAGTGAAAGGCTCTATCTGTGTGAAAGTATTCGGGGATTCCCTGAATTATATGGAAGACAAGGTAGCGGAAGTATCCGGTCTGCTGAAGAATATACGGGGGATTGAAGATCTGGGGGTCATCCGCAATATCGGGCAGCCCGAACTGGACATCGACCTGGATCAGAATAAAATGGCCCTCTATGGCGTAGCCACTGCCGATGCCAACGCCGTCATCGAGATGGCCATTGGAGGCAAGGCCGCCACCCAGCTTTATGAAGGCATTAAAAAATTCGATATCCGCATCCGCTTCCCGGAAGAGTTCCGCAAAACGCCCAAGGATATCGGCGACATCCTGATCCCCACCCAGAGCGGATCCAAAGTCCCCATCCGCGAGATTGCCACCATCGCTAAAAAGACGGCCCCCTGTCTGATCTTCCGCGACGATAACCAACGCTATTCCGCGCTGAAATTCTCCGTACGGGGCAGAGACATGGGCAGCACCATCGCAGAGGCGCAGGAACTGGTTAGTCAAAAGGTAAAACTAAAAAAAGGCTATGAAATGGTTTGGCAGGGCGACTTTGAGAACCAGCGAAGGGCCGAGAACAGGCTTGCGCAGGTCGTGCCGATTGCCCTCGTGCTGATTTTCATTTTACTGTTTATCATGTTTGGGAATCTCAAGGATGCCGGCCTGGTCTTTCTCAACGTACCCTTTGCCATCGTAGGCGGCATTATCGCCCTCCTGGTAACGGGTACGGACTTCAGCATTTCCGCAGGTATCGGGTTTATCGCCCTGTTTGGTATCTGCATACAGGATGGCGTACTGCTGATCACGGTATTCAAGCAAAACCTGGATGCCATCAAGGGACAGAACAGCTCTCTCTATACGGCTATCCGGCTAGGCGTCAATTCGAGGATCCGGCCCGTAATGATGACTGCCCTGATGGCAGCCATCGGTCTGTTCCCGGCGGCGATCTCCTCCGGTATCGGCTCTGAAAGTTCCCGCCCGCTGGCCCGGGTGGTGATAGGAGGCATCATCTGTGCTATGTTGTTCTCCCTGCTGGTCTTCCCCTTATTATTTGCCTGGGCCTATAAAAAATTCGATATGAAACACAAGGAAGAGACGATATAACCGCACAATAGTTGTGTTGAAAGCGAACAGTTAAAAAACAAAACAAGGATGTAAAAAACTGGTAGTCAGGACCATGAAAAACTGGCATTTTTAATGAAGCGTATTGCCGAACTCAAATCACTGCCAATGTTCAGCAACTATTTCAAGACTGCCTATAGGAGCCTGATCAACAACAAGGCCTATTCGATTATTACGATCACGGGGCTGGCCGTCGGCATAGCCGTCTGCCTGATCATCTTCGTATTTATCCGGTATGAGCAGAGTTTTGACGAGTTCCATCCCAATAAAGACCGCATTTACCGGGTCATGACCTTCAATCCGACGGATGGTCATGGGGGTAATTCAGCCGTGCCCTTCCCGTTGCCTACGGCGGTAAAAAACGACTTTCCCGATCTGGCTGTCACCGGCATTTTTGCGATGCACAATATGCAGGTGCAGGTGGTGAATAAAGCGGGGCAGGCAGCAAAGAAGTTCAAAGAGAAATCGGGGGTCTTTTTGCTGGAGCCTGCTTTCTTCCATATCTTCCATTACCCCTGGCTGGCAGGTGATCCGGAAAAAGCCCTGTCGAATCCTAATTCCGCCGTGCTGTCAAAGTCCACGGCCAATAAATATTTCGGCAACTGGAAAGAGGCGATAGGCAAGTCTCTGGCACTGGACATTCACCAGGTCGTGACCGTCACCGGCATTATGGCCGACCCGCCCCTCAACTCCGACTTTCAACTGACGATGGTCATCCCGTATAGTATCGCCTCGTTCTCCAAATCAAAGGACTGGTGGTCGATCAATGGGGATCATGGCTGCTATGTACAGCTGCCTCCCAATGTCAGCGTTGCCCGTATGAACCAGCAGCTGGATGCTTTCTCCAGGAAATACAGGACTCCCGACAACAAGAACACACAGCTTCTGCAATCTCTTCAAGAAGTCCATTTCGATGCGCAAGGAGGGAATTATGGCGGCAAAACGACAACCTATGAACGGATCCGTACCCTGTGGCTGATCGCCGCCTTCATCCTGCTCATTGCCTGTGTCAATTTCATCAATCTGTCTACAGCGCAGGCTGTCAACAGGGCCCGGGAAGTAGGGGTGCGCAAAGTATTAGGCAGCAACCGGGGACAGCTGACCGGACAATTCCTGCTGGAAACCTTATTACTGGTGCTAACAGGTGTATTGCTGGCCATCTTCCTCACCAGCTTGCTGCTTGGTCCCGTCAATAAGGTGTTGGACAGGCCTTTGGATTTTGAATTATTCCGGCAGACGCCTGTCATCTTATTCCTCGCCGGTATCACAGTGGCAGTCACTTTGCTGGCAGGCTTCTACCCGGCCCTGGTTCTCTCCTCTTTCAATCCTATCAATGCGCTGAAAAGCAGGATCGCCGCGCGAAGCGGCAAGGGGATCACGCTGAGACGGGGATTGGTCGTTGTTCAATTCATCATTGCCCAGGCGCTGATCATCGGGACCCTGCTGATCCTGCGGCAGATCAATTATTTTCAGCATACCTCCATGGGATTCAGCAAAGAGGCCATCGTAACCGTGCCATTCCCCGGAGACAGTGCCGGCCGCAGCAGGATCGACTATCTGCACAACAAGCTTTTAAGTATGAGAAGCGTCCGGCAGGTGAGCTTTAACAACACTTCCCCGGCGGATGATGACAATTGGTGGACCGGTTTCAATTTCGACCATGCCGCCAAAGGGATCGACTTTGCCGCGCTTAGCAAATGGGTAGATGCCGGCTACCTCAGCACCTACGACCTGCCCCTGGTGGCAGGCCGGAATATCACTACCACGGATAGCATCAGAGAGTTCCTGGTAACGGAAACGCTTGTCAAGAAACTGGGTTTCTCCAACCCCAATGATGTCCTTCAGAAAGAGATCAATGTCTGGAATGGTTTTGCCGCAGGTCCGATCGTGGGCGTGGTTAAAGATTTTCACTCCTCGTCGTTGAAAGATTCTATGGCGCCTGTGTTTATGTGCAATAAAAAGGACAGATTCAATGCCGCGGGAATAAAGATCGACGGCGGTAATATCACCGCCACCATGAAGGAGATCGAGAAATTGTGGAATGACACTTATCCCAGTTACGTCTTCGAGTATCAATGGCTCGACGAAAAGATCGCCGGCTTTTACGGGGGAGAGGCCCAGCTATCGCTGATCTATAAAATATTCGCCGGTATTGCCATCTTCCTCAGCTGTCTGGGCCTTTATGGGCTGGCCTCTTTTATGGCCGTCCAGCGGATCAAGGAGGTGGGCATCCGGAAGGTGTTGGGCGCTACCGCAGCGAACATAGTCTATCTCTTCTCCAGGGAGTTTATACTGTTGATCGGGATCGCCTTCGTCATCGCCACTCCTATCGCCTGGTATTTCGTACACCAGTGGGTACAGCAATATGTTTTCCGGATTCCTATCAGCGGATGGGTATTTGTAACCGGGGGGCTTCTTTCGGTATTGGTGGCTTTACTGACCGTCAGCTTCCAGGCGCTCAAGGCGGCTATCGCCAATCCCATCAGGAACCTCCGTACGGAATAAGCCATCCGCCAGAATCAGTGCGCCGGCAGCGATGGCCAGGTCAAGCATGGAACCGGTCCAATCCAGGCCGTTGTGGGGATCTGTAATCAACAAAGGCAGATGTTGTAAACCGGCAAATAACAAAAGGACGGCGCCCAACAAAGTGGCGGCGAGGGCGGCCCGTCTATTAAGGAGGATACTAATAGCAGCCAGGATGATCAGACTGCCTATCAAATAATCCCAGAAGAATTTTAATGGCAGCCAGTCGGGGATTTTACCTGTCACAAAGGACTCCTGAAGAAAATGTTGTCCCCCCAACAAAATCAACGGGAGGGCATACAGGTAACGCGCCGCCGTGGGCATATCCACTTTACCCGCCAGTATATAGCTACTGCGTCCAGGTGCAGCCAGGCAGCGCTGGCTTGCCAGGGCAAAAGCGGCTCCTGCCAGGGCAATATCCTGTAGCGCCCTGGTCCAGTAGATGGGATTATGCGGATTACCCGTCAGCGTCACCGTATGCAATTGCAGGACAAACAGCAACAGCATGCCGCCCAACAGGGAAGCGGCCAGCCGCACCTGCCGCCCCAGGATAAAACTGATACCGGCGGCTATCATGGCAGTCCCCGTAAAATAAACCCAGAAGGATCTGAATGGCATGTAAGCCGGGACCAGTGTGGTAACGAAGCCGGCATACATATAATGCTGTATGCCGAAAATGATCCAGGGGATGGCGAATAGCAGGCGGCCCCAGCGGGTGAATTGGCTCATAGAAGAAGTTTTTGGGTTCTTCACAAATATCTGCCTTGCAAAAGATGGTCTGCCCGCCAGTCTACCGGGAACGGTTCTCCCAATCCAGACTACCGGATTCGTGGCTTTTTGGCCGCCGGTAGTTACTGGCAGACTGTTGGTACGGAGGAAAGCCCCGTCCGTGATTTATCCCCGGGACAAGGTATTTTTTCCGAATTTTATCCTTCATGAAGAGGCTGCTGCTGCATATCGCTTTCTGGGTACTCTATACCTTACAGGACCTGCTCATGTCTTTTACCTGGGTACGCCCTTCCCTCCCTGCTACTATCACGGATGGGCAATTACTGGAAATGGCGACTTTATCCACCCTGGTGACGCTGATACCCAAACTGCTGATCAGCTATTTTTTACTGCAGGTGGCCATAAAAAGAATCGTCAGCGGTCAGTCCCCGTTATACCGGACAATTGCAGCCGTCGTCGTAGTCTTCTTTATATCGATCGTGCTTTCCCGGATTCTTTCGCACTATTATATCTTTCCCTATGCTTACCGGGGATTACTGGGCAATGGACCCGTGATGGAGATCCGGAGCTTATTGGTTGCCACGATGGATTTCGGTTTTATTGCGGGGCTGGCGGCTTCTATAAAGTTCGTACGGATTCAGCTGGCCGGGAAAGAGAAAGAGAAAAGCCTGGTAAAAGCCAAGCTGGAAGCCGAGTTGAAGTTTCTACGCAATCAGACCAATCCTCACTTCCTGATGAATACGCTGAATAATATTTATGCCCTGGCCCGTAAAAAGTCCGACGATACGGCGGAAGTAGTTATGAAGCTATCGGAGCTGCTGCGGTTTATGTTGTATGAATCGGACGGCCATTTTATCCCTCTGACCGATGAGGTCAAGGTGCTGGAAGACTATCTCGAACTGGAGATGATGCGTTATAACAACAGGCTTTCGGTGAGCTGTACCAAAGAGATCGACAAAGACGGCTATCGGATAACACCCAGGTTATTGCTGCCGTTTATAGAAAACGCCTTCAAACATGGCATCAGCGAGACCCGGTTCGAATCCTTTATCCATATCGAGATCAAGGTCAGAGAAGGAAGACTGGAATTCTCCATTGAAAACAGCAAAGAGAACCATCACCCCGAATCATCCAGGAATAATATAGGACTTATCAATGTAAAAAGGCAGTTAGAGCTGACTTACCGGGAATATGCGCTGGATGTGCAAAATGGGGAAGACACCTTCGCTGTAAATCTTTCTATTAATCTGGCAAGCCATGCTGAAATATAGTTGCGTCATAGTAGAAGACGAGCCGCTGTCGGCCGAGATCCTTACGGACTATATAAAACAAGTCCCTTTCCTGGAGCTCAAATCCGTTTGTGCCGATGCGATCTATGCCATGGAGGTATTACAAAAAGAAAAGATCGACCTGTTGTTCCTGGATATTCATTTGCCCAGGATCAAAGGGCTGGAGTTTTTAGCCTCTCTGCGAAACCCACCGCCCGTTATCGTGGTATCCGCTTATAAGGAATATGCCTTGGAAGGATTTGAGCTGAATGTAATCGATTATCTTCTTAAGCCGGTGCGGTTCAGCCGCTTTCTAAAGGCCGTGGGTAAGCTGCATCAGCAATCCGCTGTTCCTTTGTTACCGGTTACGTCGTCCCCTTCCGGAGAGAGGGCCTATTTCTTTTTTTCGGTCGGGAAGAAGAAAGTAAAAGTCTTTCTCGATGAGATCCTGTATATCGAAAGTCTGCGGGAGTATGTTAAGATCACTACGAAAGAGAAAAATATCCTTACTAAATTTCCGCTGAGCAGGATCGAAGAACTGCTGAGCCAAAACAATTTCCTGCGTATTCACCGGTCTTTTATCGTGGCCAGGGATAAGATCAATGCCTTCACTTCGACGGATGTCGAAATCAATAACAAGCCGATTCCTATTGGCAGGAGTTATAAAGAATTAGTGCTGGCGCTGCTTGAAAAGGACGCCTGAAGCCTTTTTTGGTAGACGCTATTCTGTCGTTCGTGGAATACCCACAGCGGCTTTGGGCATATTTAGTAGATTACAGGCGTCATGAAAGATTATTTTATGAAGTCGCCTTTACTCCTTCTGCTCTCGCTGGTTATTCCCAATTGCCAGGTGACACCCCCGGCTGCTATTCATCCGGTCACGATTAACCCCATTAAGAACAGGCCCCTCTCGGTGGATGGGATTGTGGAGTTATATTAGCCGGTTAGGCGTTCTGCATGGCTGGTTTCCTGCCCA
>Ga0247764_1000339_pt1 | contig 16572 bp, 12 predicted proteins | sample UWRJL051202B4_FD_179932 | JGI IMG/M metagenome (GOLD analysis project Ga0247764, IMG submission 179932) | Plant litter microbial communities from Arlington Agricultural Research Station in Wisconsin, United States - UWRJ-L051-202B-4 | ecosystem: Environmental > Terrestrial > Plant litter >...
CGTCGCGCGAAGGGCGGTAGTCGCTACCCGGACGAACCTTCACGCTGGCCTCCGCGCTGCCAGCGCCTGCTCCGCCGCAGCGCGGAGCGCCGCCTGCTCCGGCAACACTCCCAGCCACAACTCAATCGCTAGCGCGGCTTGGCCCACCAACATCCCGAGGCCATTCACCGCTTTGACACCATGCTCTTCCGCCGCGCGTAAAAACTCCGTGCGGGGGGGATTGTACACCAAGTCGTAAGCGAGCTGACAGTGCACGAGCGTGCTCCACGGCAGCATCGCAGCGAGCTCCGCGCCGCCCGACGTGCCGTGCATACCAGCCGACGTCGCTTGCAACACCACATCCGCGGCGCGCACGACCGCGCCGAACTCCGAAGCGACGGGAGCCGGGCTGAGCTCGGGCCAGGCTACGGCGATGGCACCGAGCGCCCGAAACTCTTCCGCGTGCGGCCAGTTGACCTCGGCTTCGCTGCTACGAAAGCGTCGCGCGCTGACGAACACCTCCGCGCCCAAACTTCTGCCCGCTGCGGCCGCGCCCAGCGCCGCGCCGCCGTTGCCCAGCACCAACACGGTGCGCGGCGCCGTCACGACTGCGGTCACTTCGCGCGCCAACGCAGGCACGTCCGTGTTGTGGGCGATGACGCGCCCGTCAGCGCTTCGCTGCAGCACGTTCGCGGCGCCTACCGCGCTCGCGCTCTCCGCCGCGCTATCGGCGAGCAGCAGCGCTTCTCGCTTCCAGGGCACGGTCACGTTGACCCCGGCGAGTCCTCCGCTGCGCACGCGGCCGATGGCCTGGGCCAGCGCGGCTTCGTCCGGCACGTCGATGAGTTCGTACCGATGGGAGAGGCCGAGCGCCGCATAAGCCGCGTGATGAATCGCGGGCGATAACGAGTGAGCTACCGGATGACCGAGGAGCGCAAAGGTGGAACTCACGTGGACTCTTCCTCCGGCAACCGCACCGCTTCTACCCGTGCCTCCACCGATCCGTCGGCGAGACGCACGGTGAGCTGATCGCCTGGCTTTACCTCCGCCGCGCGCCGCACCGCATGCCCCGCTTCATCCAGGGCGATGGCGTAGCCGCGCGACAGCACGGCCAGTGGCGACAGCGCGTGCAGCTTTGCTGCGGCGCGACCAAACTCCTCCCGACTCTTGCTCACGCGGGCGCGACCGAGGCCGCGCAGCTGCTCTCCGAGCGGCAGCAGCCGAGCGCGCTGACTTTCGATCACGGCGCGGGGATGGCGCGCGAACAGCCGCGCGACCAACTGCGACAGCTGCGTGGCGCTTCGGCGTTGACTGCGCGCCGCGCGCCGCGAAAGGCGCGTCAGCAGATCATCTAGCTCGCGTTGGCGCTCGACCACCACGAACCGCGGATCGCCGAGCCGCGAGCGCCGCTGTTCCAGTTGGCTGCGCAGCGCAAAGAGACGACCGCGCAAGGCGCGTAGCAGCGCGGCCTCGGCCCGAGCGTGCACCACGCGCTGCGCCACTACGTCCGGCACCACCAACTCCGCAGCTTGCGACGGCGTCGCGGCGCGCACGTCTGCTGCGAGATCGGCCAGTGACACATCGACCTCATGACCGACCGCGCTGACGACGGGCACGGCAAAGCCGGCAATGCGACGCACGACGCGCTCGTCGTTGAACGGCATCAGATCTTCGCTGGAGCCGCCACCACGGCCGATGATCACCACGTCCAATCCTGGATAACGTTCGAGCCGGTTCAACGCACGCAGCAACGTCGCCGGAGCATCGTCCCCCTGGACCAGCGCTGGCGACAACACCAAACGCACGCCACCCCTGCGAAAGGCCACGGTACGGATGTCGTGAAAGGCCGCACCCGAAGCGCTGGTGACGACGCCCACCACCCGCGGCGCAGACGGCAAGGGACGTTTGCGTTCGGGCGCGAACAAACCTTCGGCCTGAAGTTTGTTTTTTAGTGCTTCGAGCGCTACCAGGAGCGCCCCGCGTCCCGCGGGCCGCGCGCGCTGCGCGGTGAATTGTAAACGACCGCGCGGCGCCCAGACCGTAGCGCGACCGTAAAGCTGGACCTTGGAGCCATCCTGGAGATGCCGGAGCGCACGCAAGGCGTCCGAGCGGTACATCACGCACTCGATCAACGCGTCTTCGGTCTCGTCTTTGAGCGTGAAATAGCAGTGTCCGCTGGGGGCGCGCTTGAACGAACTCAGCTCACCTTCGACCCAGAAGCCGACGCTGGCGTTCTCCACGGCCAAGCGCAGGCGCCGATCCAGCTCGGAAACGCTGACGACGAGTTCTTCTTGCGCTCCGGTCACCACGGCCCGGCGGGTATAGCAAACGCGCCGACTCATGCGCAAACCGGCGGGCTTTTTCTGGAGGCTGTGATTAGCTCCGGCGGCATGCTCCGCAAAGTCCTGATCGCCAACCGCGGAGAGATCGCGATTCGCATCGCCCGCACTCTCCGCGAGCAGTCCGTCGCGTCCGTTGCGGTATTCACGGAGGTCGACAGTCAAAGTCCGTTCATTGGCTTTACGGATGAAGCCGTTGCGCTCGGAGAGGAGCCTCGCGCTTACCTCGACGTCGAACGTATAGTGAACGCTGCTCGCCAAACTGGTTGCGACGGACTGCATCCCGGTTACGGTTTCTTGTCCGAGAACGCCGAGCTGGCGGAGGCCTGCGCGCGAGCAGGCATTCATTTCATCGGTCCGCCCGCCAGCGCGATCCGCGCGATGGGAAGTAAACAGCGCGCGAGAGATGCCATGCAGCGCGCCGGGGTACCGATCGTTCCGGGCGGCGGGGCCGACACGCTCGAGGAGGCGGAACACACCGCCAACGCCATCGGATACCCGGTACTGGTGAAGGCGACCGACGGCGGCGGCGGGAAGGGCATGCGGCGCGTAGAAAAGCCAGATGATTTGGCAGCGGCGCTGACCCGCACGCGGAGCGAAGCCTTGGCCGCGTTCGGCAGCGACCGCGTGCACCTGGAGAAAGCCATCGATCTGCCGCGTCACGTAGAAATTCAGATCTTGGGCGATCAGCACGGAACCATCGTGCCGCTGTACGAGCGGGACTGTTCGCTGCAGCGACGTCATCAAAAGATCCTGGAGGAGACGCCTTGCCCCGCGCTCCCCGCGGAGACGCTAGCGCAAATGAGCCAGGTGGCCGTGGCCGGAGCGCGCTCGCTCGGCTACTTCTCTGCCGGCACGTTCGAATTTTTGCTCGATCAACAGGGCCATTTCTACTTCCTGGAGATGAACACGCGTTTGCAAGTCGAGCATCCGATCACGGAGCTCGTGACCGGGCTCGACCTGGTCGAACAAATGCTGCGGGTGGCGGCTGGGGAGCGTATCGCGGAGCTGCCTCCCGAACGCCGCGGCGCAGCCATCGAAGTGCGCGTTTACGCCGAGGATCCCAGCGTGGGCTTCCTGCCGAGCCCCGGCGTGATTCGGGCGCTGCAAGAGCCAGCGGGGCCGTTCGTGCGCGTGGACAGCGGCGTGGCCCTCGGGACGACCATCAGCACGGCGTACGATCCCTTGCTCGCCAAACTCTCCGTGTGGGGCAGCGACCGGCGCGCGGCAATAGTCCGACTCGCGCGAGCGCTGGAGGAGTACAGCGTGCTCGGGGTGACGACGAACCTCGGATTTTTGCGGCGATTGTTGCAGGATCCCGAGTTTTTGGCGGGCCACTACGATACGCAATTCGTCGATCGGCGCGTGGAGTTGCGCGCCGAACCGGCGCTCGATGCCCAGCGGCAAACCGATTGGATGGCTGCGCTCGCCGCGCTCGAATTCTCCGCTCCGACGCTGACCGCAGCGCCCGACACCGGCGCCCTCTCGCCCTGGGTGCTGGCAGAACGCAGTCGGCTGCGCTGAGGACACACCTCCACGCTGCGCGCCGAAGTCTGCGCGAAACGTGGGCTCAGTTGTACTCGGGGCCATGCAATCGGCTTCTCCCGAACAGCTTGGCGAGAGCCCAGCCGTGACGGTGCTCGACCTCGACTTCGCGAACAAACGCGAGAGGCCGTGCAGTCTGACGGAAGCGCCAGAAGCCATGCGCGCCGGTCGCTTCGTGTGGATTGACGTCGACGCCGTGGACTCGGCCGAAGCGAAGCGCGTACTGGCGGCGTTAGCGGTGGTCGAAGCATCCACCATCGATGATGCGCTGACCAACGAAGCGACGACACAGCTTGCGCGCTACGACGGCTACCTGCACTTCGTGGTCTCGGGCTGCCGTCAACGCGGACAAAACTTCGACTTGGAGCGCGTGGACGCGGTGGTCACCGAAGCTTCGCTCGTCACCATCCATCGCGGCCCCATCGTACTGCTGGATGCAGTTCGGCGCGAGTACCGCTTCGACTTCGTGCGCTTCGCGCGCACGCCTAGTTTTTTGGTGTACGAGATTTGGGACCAGCTGGTCGAGAACTACCTCGCGATTCAGCGCGTCATGGAAGAACGAGTGGAGGAGCTGCAAACGGAGCTCCGCACCGGCAACGTCGATGACAAGGTGTTCCGTCGCCTGTCCGAGCTCGGCGCGGATCTGCTGCACTTTCGCAAGGTGTTGTTGCCCGCGCGCGCTGTGCTGTCGGATCTGGCTACGCGTCGCAGCCCCTTCGTGAGCGAGGTCACGCAGCCGTTCCTGCAAAACCTGCTCGGCAAGCTCGAACACGTGCTGCAAGACCTGCTGGTGGATCGCGACATCCTGTCCGACTCGCTCAATCTCTACATGTCCGTGGTTTCCCATCGCACGAACGAGGTAATGAAGCGTCTCACGGTAGTGAGTGTCGTGTTCCTGCCGCTGACCTTCTTATGTGGCGTGTACGGCATGAACTTCGACGTGCTGCCAGAGCTTCGCTGGCGTTATGGGTACGGCCTATTCTGGCTGGCCGTCTTTTGTGTGGTCGCCGGCCTGTTGCTGGTCATGCGAAGAGCCAAGATTCTTTAAGGTGGGCTGGCACACAATTGCCACACACGGCGCGCGCAGAATTCACTGCGAGCGTTGGGAGCATTCAGTTTTGTCCAGCCGAAACGGGGAGCTTCGGTGTAGAAAACTCCCCAACATGAAGACTGCATCGATTGCTTTGATTGTTTCGCTCGCCACTTTGGGTCTGACCGCGTGCGGAGGCTCTTCGGAGCCAGCCGAGGCACCGCCGCCTGCTCCGGTCGAGGCTGAGCCGGCCCCGGCAGCCGCCGCCTCCACGCCCGCGCCGGAAGCAGAAGCGCCCAAGGCCGAACCACCGAAGCCGGAACCCCGCACGCTCGACGTTACGATCGAAGCCAAGAGCGGTTCGAAGGTGAAGGGCAAAGCCACCCTGAGTGAAGTCGAAGGTGGCGTCAAAGTCGCCTTGTCCGTCGAAGGCGTCACTCCCCCCGGTGACCACGGCGCGCACTTTCACGAGAAGGGCGACTGCAGCGACCCCAAGGGCGAGAGCGCCGGTGGTCATTTCAACCCGGCCGGCCACGATCACGCCCTGCCCAGCACCGACAAGCGCCACCTAGGTGACCTTGGCAACGTGACGATCGGCAAAGACGGCAAAGGCTCCATCGACATCACCATCGCCGGGGCGAACCTCAAAGCCGGCGACGCCAATTCCTTCGCGGGCAAGGCGATCATCATCCACGCCAAAAAAGACGATGGTGGCCAACCCACGGGCAATGCCGGTGGCCGCATCGGCTGCGGCGTCGTCCCCAATTGAATATTGGGGTCTTGAACGATTGAGACCACGGCCGCAGATCCCGGTTTTGGCCTTTCCCCCGTCGGGGCTCACGAAGCGCGTCGTTTTGGCCTTTCCCCCGTCGGGGATCACGAAGCGCGCCGCTTCGGTGCTCACGTACAGGAGTACGTTCCGCTCCGATGCTCGCCAAAGCCTCGGCGAAAACCGGGCTTTGCGGGCCGGAGCTCTGGAAGACTTGGGCAGCAGCGAGCTAGAGCGATGGTTGGGCGTCGAGCAGGCGCCCCTGAATCGCTTCGGCGATGTGCGGAGCCTGCACGCGGGGGTCGCCTTCTAGATCCGCGATGGTGCGAGCGACGCGGAGCACCTTGACGAAGGCCCGCGCGCTCAGACCCAGATTTTCGACGGCCGCTTCTAGTAGTTTCTTACCGGCGCGATCGAGCGGCGCGACGCGTTCCAGCTCCGCCACGGACAGCACTGCATTCACGCGCGCGCTCAGACCGAGCGATGCGGCTCGCTCCAGCTGACGCGTGCGCGCGAGCGCGACGCGTGCCTGAACGTCGGCTGAGCATTCAGCTACGTGGGCGCGCGTGAGCGCGGCGACCTCGACGGGCGGTACGGAGACGTGGATGTCTAGCCGGTCCAACAACGGTCCGGAGAGCTTGGCGCGGTAACGGCGACGCAGCTCCTCCGAACAGCTGCATTTTCTGCGCGGGTGCGAGAAGTAGCCGCACGGGCACGGGTTTACGGCGCTCACCACCATCGGGCGCGCGGGAAACCAAGCGCGCGCGCGAGCCCGAGCAATACAGACCCGGCCATCCTCCAGTGGCTGACGCAGAGACTCCAATGTCGCCCGCCGGAACTCCGCGAGTTCGTCCAAAAACAACACGCCGTGGTGCGCGAGGCTCACTTCGCCTGGGCGCGGCGCCTCACCGCCCCCCACCAGACCCGCTTCACTGACCGAGTGATGCGGTGCCCGAAACGGCCGAACCCGCAGCACGCCGGAGTCCTGCGGCAGAAGACCCGCGACGCTGTGAATCATGCTGCATTCGATGGCTTCATCGAAGGTAAGGGGCGGCAAGATCGTGGGTAATAGCCGAGCGAGCAAGGTCTTGCCGCTGCCGGGTGGACCGACGAACAACAAGTTGTGCGCGCCCGCCGCGGCCAACTCCAGCGCGCGGCGCGCCGAGGCCTGACCGCGCACGTCGCGCAAGTCCCCCTCCCCCGCCGCCGCAACGGACGGAGAAAACTGCGTACGTGGCGCGCGAGACAACTTCTTCCCACCGCGAAGGTGCTCGACCAAATCCTGCAAGTTCTCCGCGACACGCACGTTGAGCTCTTGGCTGAGGCCGGCTTCTCGCGCGTTGCCGCTCGGCACGATGATCTCTCGGATCTGCCGCAACTCCGGCCGCGACAAGTGCGGGAGCACGCCGCGCACGGGTTGAATCGCAGCTTCCAGTGAAAGCTCCCCCAAGAACAAGACGTCCGTCAGACATGCCGTCGGTAAATTCTTCGTAGCGGCCAGCACGGCAACGGCGATCGCGACGTCCAGCGCAGCACCGGCCTTGCGAATCTCAGCAGGCGCCAGGTTCACCGTGATGTCGTATTCGTTCATCAAGAACCCGAGAACGGCCAACGCGCCCGTCACTCGGACGCGAGCCTCGCGCGTCGCCGCTTCCGGCAGCCCCACCATTTGAAAGCCGGAGGGCCCGCGGGAACTGCTCACTTCGATGCGAATGGGATGGGCCTCGAGCCCGATGAGCACACTGCTGTGCGCCACCGCCAGCCCCAGAGTGCGGCCGGGCGAATGCGTGGTCGACAGCTGAGTTAGAGTCATGACCTGCAGCCAAAGCAGGCGGCGCGCCAAGGCGTTCTGCGCGCAGATCTCGAGGCCTTCTGCTGTTCGCCATGGCGAAGTGGTCGCCACTTGGCGACGCGGCTTCAGCCGAAGCGTTGACCGGGAACGCGGCGGTTGCTCCCGCTGCGGTGGGCGGCGGCGAGCTTCCCGTAGTCAGGCGGACCCGTAGGCGGTACCGAGTTGGTCGGCAACGTGGCGCCGTCGCGCATGCTTTGAAACGCGGCGCTCAGATCCGGATGCAAAGACCCCGGCGCCTCCTCGACCGCGCGTAGCAGAAGCTCCGGAGCGCGGCCAGACGCATGACCGCGCCGCTGCAGGTCCAGATAGCTGCGCGCCACCGCGTCCGCGGAGAAGCCATGCGTGCCCAAAAACTCATCGGCGATCGTCAACGCGACGCGCGCATCCAGAAAGCCGCGTTCGAGCAGCACCAAGCCGGCTTGCAGATAGTTGTAAAATGGCACCAGGCGCGGACCGTACAACGTGAACAAGCTCGGCGGTGTCTGACGGTCGAGGTGGATCAGGATGCAAGCGACGGTGTCGGAAACTTGAATCCGCAAGAGAGTGCGAAGGCAACGCGCCGCGACGCTCGGACGCACCTCGCCAGCCCGCAAAATATCTTCCAGCTCACGCGAAGAGACGACGCCGGCGCACAGATCGGCGTACAGCGAGTACACGAGCGCGTCCGACTCCGAGTCGTCGCCCACGAGCACCTCGGGACGCGACAACGCTTGCGGAAACTGCTCGATTTCAGCGGCGCGCGCCTCTAATAGCTCCGGCAACTTGTAGCCCAATTGGTCGCGCAAGGCGCGCAGCCGCAGACGTAACAGGTTCGACAGGTTTGGCTTGAGCGTGAGCACGTCCCAGCTCACGCCATCGAGCCGCAGCTTGGCCTCGAGTTTGCCGCGCATCTGGCGCGGACTCCCGCTCAAGATGTGCACTCGCGCGCCAGCGCCGCTCAAAGCGCGCAGCACGGCGGTAGCGCCAGGGACCGTGCGCTTCTGCTCCGCCCCTTCGAGCGCGGTGTCGACCAGGTCTTTGAAACTGTCGAAATCGGTGCGCAGGTAGGTCTTGTCTAGATCCCAGCGCGTGATGAACTTCCAAGCGCCTTCGCTGACGAGAGACTCTGCTTCACTCACGACGCCCAGCTGCGACGAGTATCGTTCAAGGTGGAGAGCAGCTCGTGTGCGCCCGACATGCGCGCCACCTCGATGGCTTGCTCCAGATAGCCGATCGCCTCGTTCTCGCGCTGCCGACCGTGGGCCACGTGTGCCAGAGCCGACAACAGGCGAACGCGATCCGGACCGCTCGGCCCGGCGATGTCCAGCGCCTCGCGAAGCACGCCTTCGGCGTCGGCAAAATTGCCGCTGCGGGTCAGGGAAATGCCGAGTTTTCTGCCAAAGATCGAGACGGCGCGCAGCGGGTCATCCAGCTCTCCGCGGGCGATTTCTTGGCGCGCGATGTCCAGGCCTCGGCGCAGCGCGAGCACCTCCGTGTCGGAGTCACCGCGAGCCGTGGCGCGATCGGCGACTTGCTCGAGCAGCACCAAGGCTTGGAAGGAGTCGCCGCTCTCATATGCGTGCAGCGCGCGCACTTCCAAAGGCGCCAGCGTCTTTTCGCACATGGCCAAAGCGCGCTTGTGGAGCTCACGCCGCACGGCCGCGGGGATGCTGGCCAACACCACCTCACGGATCAGCGGATGTGCCGCGTTCAGTTTGTTGTCCGTGCGCTCCGCGAGTCCAGCACGCACCAGTTTGTCCGCCGCGGATTCTGGCGTCTCTGTCTTCGGCCACAGCTCGACCAGGTCGTGTGCGTTGACGTGGTCGCCCAGCACGGCCAACGCCTGGAGCAGCCGACGCGCTCCGGGCTCCAGCATGTCCACGCGCAAGCCGATCAGATCGGCCAAGCGCGACGGTGCGTCGCTGCCGCCGTCTTGCAGGTAACGCAGCACCTGGTCGACGTACAGCGGCAGGATGCCTTTGGCGCCGTCGCCGAATCCGATGCGCTCGCCGCTGCGTCGCGGACTCAACAGTCGGGAGACCGCAGGCGGCGGCAACCCCGCCAGCACGCGCGACGGCACGCTGAGGTTCCACCCCGAGTCGAAACCGGGCCGATGCGCGGCGATGAACAACACCGGCACATCCGGCGGATCGCCGAGCACGTCCGTGAATGCGTTCCGGCTAACCCCGTCCAGATCGTCGATGTCGTCGATCGACACTATCACGCGGCGCGCCCGAGTAGCCGCCACGGTCAGCGCCCAGCGCAGCGCCTCCGCCAGCGCCGCGCGGCGCTCGAAGGCCGCGCGCGCTTCTCCGCGCTCTTGCGGTCGTCCGAAAACGTCGTCGAGGCCCGAGCGCGCATCGGGCCGCGCGCGCTCGAAGCGGCCCTGTTCGATGTCGGCTTGGGTCAAGCGCGCCAGGTGGCGAATCGCCTCGCGCACCGCGTAGTAAGCGACTTCCGCGTAGTGCGGATCCGGCCCGACGGAGAGCACGATATCGCCGTCGTTGCGCGCGCTCGTCAGGAACTCCTGCAGCAACCGCGTCTTGCCAGCGCCCGGCTCGCCGATGAGGCGACAGGCTTGCAACTTGGCGCTCAAGCGCTCTCGTCGCTCTTCCAACCAAGCCAGGTCGTCTTCGCGCGCTACGAGCGGCAAAGGCGTCGAGGGACCCGCTGTTTCCGGCGCTCCGCTGCGCACCGGCAAGCGCGCGCCGCACTCGCCGCAAAACTTCGTCAGTGGAACCGCGAGGCCGCAGGCCAAGCAACGTGTCATCGCCAGCGCCGTGGAGGGCGGCGCCAACGACACGCGCTCCGGCGGAATGCTCTCCGCCAGCACCAGCGCTTGCTTCAGACCGTCGGCAAACTCCGCCGCGTCTTGATAACGGCGGCGGTTGTCCTTGGCCAACGCCTTCATCACGACGTCGACCAGCGGATCGGGGATGTGCCGCTCAGGCGCGACTTGACGCGGGTCGGGGACAGGCACCGTGAGGTGCATCATCACTACCTGCGTTGGACTGTCCGCCTCGAACGGTAAGCGCCCCGTCAACAGCTGAAATAGGATCACGCCGACCGCGTACAGGTCGCTGCGACCGTCGATGGGATCCCCGCGCCCTTGTTCCGGCGCCATGTAGTCGGGCGTACCGCACACGATGCCGGGGCTCGTGACGCTGGGCGTCTGCGTATCGGCGCGCAACTTCGCCAAGCCGAAGTCGACGACCTTGACGAAATCGCCGCCGCGCCGGAGCGGCTCCAAGATCACGTTCTCCGGCTTCAGGTCACGGTGGATGATGCCAAGGTCGTGCGCTTCGCCGAGCGCTGCGAGCACTTGGCGCAATACGTCCACGATGCGCGCGAACGGCAACGGGCCATCTTCGTAGGCAACGCGGGCCAGGTCCTTGCCGCGCAAGAACTCCATCACCAGGTACGGCTGACCGTCGTCGGTGCGGCCAAAGTCGAAAACCGCCACGGAGTTCGGGTGGTTGAGCTGGCTGGCGGCGCGCGCTTCCGTCATGAAACGGAGCGCGGAATTCTCGTCTGACAGCAGATGAGGGTGGATGATCTTGACGGCGACGGTGCGGCCGAGCGCGCTCTGCTGAGCGCGGTACACGCGACCCATCCCGCCGACGCTGATCAGATCCAGGATGTAGTAGCCGCCGGGCAATGACTTGCCGATGAAGCGATCCTCGTTGGCCGTGTTGGCCGTACCAACGGGGAAGCCGCACGCGGGGCAATATTGGTGTTCGATGGCGCACGAAGACCCGCAGTGGGGGCAAACGCGGAAGGCTGGCTGGGTCGAGGTCGACACGGAGACTCTGGAAACGGTTCCTGCTGATCTGTGGCAGGAGGCTTCGCAGTTTATGCCCAGCTTCGGGTTCTGAACCAGCCTTGAGGCGCGGATGCACCAGCGAGAGCGTCCGAAAATCGCAAAATCGCACCTGTTCTAGCCGCGCACCCTGTGGGTGGCAGACGCCCGGCCGCCAGGTCGGCTACTGCTGCTGTCGGCGCCGCCGTTCGAACCGCTGCCCCAGCGGGCGCCACAAAACGCCAGAAACTGGGGAGCTCGCGGGCCGAAGCGCTACTCTCCGCGCCCATGCAGGTTCCGCGTGTCCGGCTGGGCGAACTGTTGGTCGAAGCGCAAATTATCACGCGCGAACAGCTCGCGGAGATCCTAGAGCTCCAGAAGCGGGACGGCCGGCGCCTGGGCACCCTGCTGATAGAGCGGGGGTTCGTCAGTGAAACGCAGGTCACACAAATCCTCAGTCAGCAGCTGAGCGTACCGTGGGTATCGCTCTATCACATCGACTTTTCACGCCAGCTGCTCAACCTGGTACCCCGAGAAACGGCGGAACGTTACGGCCTCGTACCGATTTTCGTGCGACGCGTGCGAGGGTTGGGCGAAACGCTGTACGTCGCCATGGACGATCCGAGCGACGAATCGGCTCAAAAAGAGGTGGCGCAGTACTCCGGCCTCGCCGTGCGCGCGATGATCGCGCCGCCGTCGGACATCCGCTCCGCGATCCGCGTTTATTATGGAACCGCCACCGAAACCGCGTCCTTGTCCGAGGCGGTAGCGGAGCTAGAAGCGCAACTCGCCCGCGACGCTGGCTACGTGTCCGTGCTCCCCGACTCCAGCTCCTCGTCGCGGATGCCGGTGGCCTCCGCAGCGCCGGCTGCGCCGGCCGCGTCTTCCTTGCCGGCAATTCCCGCGAAGCCACTGGCCGCCTCTTCCCTACCCCCCGCCAGTCTGGTCAGCGAGCTACCCGAGCCAACGGAAGAGCGCCCCCCGGATAGCAGCCCACAAATCGAAGCGCGCGAAGTATCCATGCCGGCGCCAAAACGCGGCCGCCCGCGCAAGATGGTGACGCTGACGCTGCTCGACGGCACGCAAGTGAACCTTCCGGCACGCAGCCCGCGTCTGCCCTCCGAGCCAGCGCCCAAGAGCACTGATTTGACGGCCCGCGATTTGGTGGCCGCGCTCCGCGGCATCTCTCACGGCGCGGATGCCACTGAAATCTTGGGAGAAGGCGCTAGCTGGGAAGCGATGTTTGCCGCGCTGCTTTCTCTATTGTTGAAAAAACACCTAATCGCTGATTGGGAGTTCGTCGAGGAATACCGCAAGGTTTGACAGCGCGCCGTAGCAGTCACCCTACTGAGTGACGGAGCTGCCGCGGCCCCATCAGAGCGTCTTTGGTAGTACGGTTGCGGCTCCTGATCGCAGCCGTATGCGTCATGAATATCGGGACTCGGCGCGGCATCAACGCTGAGAGCACCCGCGCGCTTCGCCGTTTGCGCCGGCCTGGTGTTCGAAAGAAGCCGCCTTGCGACCTGTATTTTGCTCACGATTCATGCTGCACGCGCGCGTCTCGGGCCGGGACGCGCCGAACGACGCAGTCTGTCAGGTCCGCCCTTTCGAGTTTCGTCGAGGTTGCACGAGCGCAACCGTAACAGCGAACGGGACTAGTCAATCGTTCACCGTCGTTGACCAAACGGACGCGGCTCGCGAGAACAGCGAACATACAACGCAATATACAACGCCTCGCCCCTTCGCTTCGTCGTACCCACGTGCGATACTGGAAAGACCCGGATGGATCTGCCCGTTCCCGTAGGTTCCGTTCTCGCGAACAAGTATCGCGTCGACCGCTTCATTGGTGCGGGCGGCATGGGTGTGGTCGCCGCTGGCTTTCACCTCGAGCTGGATCAGCCGATCGCGATCAAGTTTCTGAGCCCAGACATGGGCTTCAGCGGTGAAGGCGCGGAGCGTTTCCGGCGCGAGGGCCGCGCCGCAGCACGGATCCGCAGCGAACACGTCGTGCGCGTGCTCGACATTGGGCTCTTGGACGAGCGCCAACCTTACATGGTGATGGAGTTGCTCGAAGGCACGGACCTCGAGCAAGAGTTGCTGGCGCACGGTCCGCTGCCGGTTGAGACGGCGGTCTCGTACGTGCTGCAAGCCATCGATGCCATCGCCGAGGCGCATGCCGCCGGCATCGTCCATCGCGATCTCAAACCGACGAACCTGTTCTTGAGCACGACAGCCGATGGCTCGCGCAAAATCAAGGTCCTCGACTTCGGCATATCCAAGTTCACTACTTTGCGGCTGCGCGACGCGGAGCTGACGCGCACCTCCTCGATGGTGGGTTCGCCGCTGTACATGGCGCCGGAGCAGATGCGCTCCGCACGCGACGTGGACGCACGCGCGGACATCTGGTCGCTCGGCGCGATCCTGTTCGAGCTCATCACTGGTCAGTTGCCGTTCGTCGGTGACTCCATCCCATCGTTGTGCGTCTCCGTGATGAGCGATCCGCCTCGCTCCGCAGCAAGCTTCGTCCCCTCCACACCGAGAGAGCTCGAATTTGCGCTGGAGCGTTGCCTCTCGAAATCCTTGCCGGATCGTTTCCAATCCGTCGCGGAGCTCGCCGAAGCGCTCGTGGCTTTCGCGCCGGCATTTCGCCCGCACGCAGAGCGCGCCCGCAGATTGCTCGCGCGCACCTCATTGCCTAGCGTCACCCCCACCTCCGCTGATGCTCGGCGAATGGAGGTGCCCACGCGCGTGAGCCCAACGCCGATCCAGGTCACGCCGAATGGCTCCCAAAGCCCCGTCACGGGCAACTCCTGGGGCCGCACGGACGGAAACGTCATGAGCAAACGCAGCATTCCAATCTTGGTTGGTGTGGCCGCGCTTGCCGCCGCCGCAGTGCTGGCGTTCCTGTTCCTGCGCACGCCGCAAACGCAAGCTCCGACCAGCGTAAGCGCACCCACCGTGCAACAAGCCATCGAAGCCGCGCGCGCGGAAGTCGCGCCCGCGCCGGCTGCGGTGCCCGCTGCACAACCAGCATCTCCCGCCGCTAGCGTAGTCGCGCTGAGCCCCGAGTCGACTGCCACCGTGGGCGTCGTGCCGGTGGAGGCGCCAGCGGCCAGCACCAAACCCCAAGCGCCCAAAGCCGTGATTGGGGCGGCGGCTCGAGCGCCAGCACGCAGCGTGCCGCGTCCGCCTCGCGCGCCAACCAACGGCTCACAGGTCACGGACTTCGGTGGTCGTTATTATTGATTGTCTGAATCACCATCACTGACTGCCCTTAGTAGTTTTGCCATGCGCATGATCTCGCAGTGTTCCGCTTTGGTTCTGGTGGGCGTGTTGTTCGCGCGCGCCGCCTCCGCGCAATCTTCGGCCTCGGCAGCGGAGAAAGCGACCGCTGAAGCCATGTTCGAGAGCGGCGTAGAGCTGATGCGCCAGAACGCGTTCAAGGAAGCGTGTCCCAAGCTCGAGATGAGCCAGCGCATCGAGCCCACGGTCGGCACGTTGCTCTACTTGGGAGAATGTTACGAACGGCTCGGTCGTGCCGCCAGCGCCTGGGTCACGTTCAAGGAGGCGGAGTCGCTGGCGCGGTCCGCAGGTCAAGCTCAACGCGCGGTGGTCGCGCAAAAACGCGCGGAGCGGTTGGCGCAGGAAGTCGCGAAGCTCACGGTGGATGTTCAACGCGACACGCGTACGATCCCTGGGCTCAGCGTGAAGGTGGGCAGCGTCGTCGTGCCATTCGAGTTGGATCCCGGTGGCGTCGCGGTGCCGGTTGATCCAGGCGAAGTCACGGTGGAGGCCAGCGCGCCCGGCTACCTCCCGTTCTCTCGCAAAGTCTGGGTGGAAGCGCGAGGCCGAGGCGTGATCGCAATTCCGATGTTGTCGTCCGATCCGAGCGCCACGGCTCAACCACCGCCTCGTGCGGCACCAGCTCAGCCCACGGAAAACGCGGCGTCGACTGCTTCTACGTCGCTCGCGGCAACCGCTCCTCCTGCGGTGATCGCTACGGAGCCCAATCAGCGCCCCGTTCCGGTGCTGCCAATCGTGCTCGGTGCCGTGGGCGTCGTGGGAGTCGGCATCGGTACTTACTTTGGCGTGAGCGCTCTGGGCGACGCCTCGGATGCTCGGGACTTGTGTCCCGCTGGTCGATGTACGGAGCAGCGTGGCGTAGACTTGATGGACGACGCTCGAACTGCCGCGAACGTCTCGAACGTGGCATTCGGCGTCGGTGCGGCGTCGCTGGCCGCCGCTGCGATCATCTACTTCGTAGCGCCGGGACGCAGCGCGGAGAAGGTCGGCTTCGTGCCATCGGTCGGGCGTGACCACGCTGGCCTTGCCGTGCGGTGGCAGCAATGAAGCGCGTGATGGGCTGGGCGCTCCTGGGATTGCTGCTGGGCCTAGGTTGTCAAAGCATCGCAGGAGTCGAGGATGTCACGTTCGATCCCGCGGGTTCGGACTGTGAGGAGTATTGCTCCACCGTTCAGGAAGCCTGCGAGGGCTCCGACGTCTACGAAGACGAGAGCGCCTGTCTCCAGGCTTGTGCGGCGTTTCCCAAACATTCCAAGGACTCGCGCGCCAATACGCTGGCGTGTCGTCTGAAAAACGCGGGGTTTGCTCTCGACGCGGACGATGAAATCGAGAGAGCGGGCTCCTGCGAGGCCGCAGGCCCGGGTGGCGGAGAGGACTGCATCGACGCTGACTCGAAGACGAATTGCGACGGCTATTGCACGCTGGTTTGGGACGCTTGCCAGTCGATCAAAACGACCCTCGGTTTTGGAAGTCAACCCGAGTGCGTGCAGCAGTGCGCGGCGCTCGACGTGGCTGAAGGCGGCTATCGCGTCGCGACCGCCAAAGACTCGGGCGACACGCTGGATTGTCGTTTGTACTACGCGAACGCCGCGTTCGCCGATCCCAACAACTGTGAAAGTGCGACGATGCGTCCCGATCCGGAAGGCGCTTGCGCGCCTTCGGAGAAGCTCAACCCGCCGACGTGTGAACTTTATTGTCGCTTGGTTCGAGAAGCGTGCCAGGGTGACCTGACAATCTACGAGGGCGACGACGATGATGACAGGCAGTGCCTCGCCACATGCGCGGTCATGTCGGAAGACGGTGTCGGCTTGCGCGCGGACGACAAGGGCACGGATACCATCGGTTGTCGCATCAAACACGCGTACTACGCGCTGACTCAGAACGCGGTGGCTCATTGTCCGCACATCGGGCCACCCGGTGGCCAGGTCTGCAGCGCGGCCGAGGACTCCAATTGTCCGCAGTACTGTCGTCTGCTGG
>Ga0247764_1000340_pt1 | contig 16559 bp, 11 predicted proteins | sample UWRJL051202B4_FD_179932 | JGI IMG/M metagenome (GOLD analysis project Ga0247764, IMG submission 179932) | Plant litter microbial communities from Arlington Agricultural Research Station in Wisconsin, United States - UWRJ-L051-202B-4 | ecosystem: Environmental > Terrestrial > Plant litter >...
GGCGCCATGAAGCATTTGCCCAGCGTTGTCCCCGGTTGGCTTGCATTCGCGTGTTGCGTGCTGTCCGCGCTGTTCGCCTTCGCACAAGTCGGACCGCGACCGCTGCCGGCCAAGCCGTCCCCAATGCCGGCAGCCAGCGCTGGCGTCGTGTCAGCGCCCGCGCCCGTCGCGCTCAGCCCCGCCATCTACCCGCCTCAGCGCATCACGCTCACTTTCGATCATCGCAAGCACGTGACGGAGCTCGCGATAGGCTGCACCAATTGCCACGACCGCGCGACGACGAGTCAACGCGCGTCCGACCGCCTCCTGCCAACGCCGACTCGCTGCGACGGTTGTCACGGCAGCGACCACAGCGATTTGTTACGCGTCGTGTTGACCGGCGCGAAGCCTCAAACCACTTGCCGCACCTGTCACGCCACGTACAGCGACGGAAGCGGCAACGCCGTCGAACGGCAGAGTTTTCCGCCACCGAATCTGAAATTCAATCACGCAGCCCACAAGGACACGCCCTGTTCGAAGTGTCACTCCGGCGTGGAACGAACCAAGCTCGCGACGCGCGAGTCGCTGCCGGGCATGCGCATCTGTTTGGAGTGCCACCGGGCGCCGCAAGGTGCAGCCGGGCCTTCCGCCGTGTGCGGCAGCTGCCACTTGATGGATGGGTCACGTTTGCGGACGCGCTTTGCGAGCGGCGAGCTGTTGCCGCCGGCCTGGATGAACGGCGCGAACCACGGCACCGACTGGTTGACGCGACATCGGATGGTCGCGGGTGACGACAGTCGGCTGTGCGCCAACTGTCACACCGAGAAGTCCTGTACGGATTGCCACGACGGCAAGGTTCGCCCGCGCCGAGTGCACCCAAACGATTACCTCTCGCTCCACGCGCCGATGGCGCAGATGGACAGCGGCCGCTGCGCCAGTTGCCATCAGCAGCAGACCTTCTGCGCGGCGTGCCATCAGCGCTTGGGCGTCAGCAGCGGTCCCCCGACGGGTCCCAGCGGGGATCGCGGGCGGTTTCACCCACCCGCCTCGGTGTGGAGCAGCGGCCCGCTGTCCCCGCGTCACCATGCCTGGCAAGCCGAACGAAACCTGAACGCTTGTACCAGCTGCCACGGCGAACGCGATTGCGTCAGCTGCCACGCTGCGCGCGGTGTGGGCGGCCCAACGGCCGGCAGCCTGGCCGGGAATCCTCACCCTCCTGGTTTCCGAATGCGCTGCGGGACAGCGCTGCGCAAGAACCCGCGACCGTGTCTGCTCTGTCACGGCGCTCAAGACCCGAACCTCGGGGCGTGCGGCGGATGAAACCGAAACCCGGAGCGATCGAAGGAGCAACGCGTCGAACTCCGCAATTCATCGACGTTGAGCACGCCGTCTGCGTGCATCGTCCGGCTGGGAGGATGCCTGAAGCGGGCTCGCCGCGCTTCGATTCAGCGAATCAGGTAAGCTTTTTGGGACTCCCAAGCCGCTTACATGCTACTTGGACGAACGGCTACAGCGGCAGGGCGTCGGGATTTTCCCCGCTCGCGTCGAAGGAGGCGCTAGGTGAAGGAGCTTGTCCGGTACCTTTTCGAAAACCTGTACTTCGACTTTCAGGGCGACATCACGACGGAGAAACTCCGGGAGTTTCTGCGCGAGGACGACAGCCGGGAAGCGCGAGCGCTGCTTTCTCGCATCATCGAAGAGAACGGGGTCGACGACTTGCTCATCACCCTGGCCGACTGCCTGAAAGATCACATTCGTACGGGCGTGAACGAGCAACAGATTCGCGACCAGTTGGTGAACTACAGCGACAGCTGAGCGCTGAATCGAGGGGAGGGGGGCGGCGCTGGCCAGCTTCGAGCTGGCAGCGCGTTTGGCTCGTAATCGGGATGGCCGCGCTGGCGACGGCTTGCGATCTGGGAGACGGAGTTCAGCCCGAGCCGCCCCCCGAGCTGCGCGTGGTGCGTTGGTTTCCCGAAGATGGCCAAGGCGCCGAGTGTGCTGCGTCGGACGAAACGTGCGGCGTTCCGCGCGACAGCCGCATCCGTCTGGAGTTCGACAGACCGCTGCTGCCGGTGACGGCGACGCGACAATCCTTGGGGCTGTACACGCGCATCCCGCAGCTGGGCGGTCCTTTTTTGCTGCCTCACTACGACCTGTTCGATCGCTCGGTCACCTACACAATGTCGGGCTGGTTGTTGCCAGGCACGTTGTATCAAATCGACCTGCCACGGGCGTCGAGCAGCGTTCTTGGCTTCAGGTCGTTCGACGAGGCGGCGTTGGCAGCCGATCAAACCACGCACATCAGCTTCGTGTCGTCCAAGTCGCCGGGAGCTCCAGCGGCCCCCGCGCTTCCCGTGCCCGACTGCGCGGACGTCGTGAAGCTGCTGGTTCGAAGCTGCAGTGGTGGCTGCTGCCACGATGGGAGCGCGCCGGCAGCGGGACTACGGCTCGACTCGGAAGACGGCCTCGTCACGACAGCGATTCGTCGCGTGGCGCGCCAGACGGATCGCGGCAACACCTGGGCGGCCGTACAAGTGAACCCTGCACGCTTCGGTACGGCGATGGCGCGGATCGCACCAGGCGAACCGTTCTCGAGTTACCTGGCTTACAAGCTGCTGCTGCGCCCGGAGAACCTGGAGAACTGCCGCGGCCCTGACTGCGTCTGGGACGACTTCGCTGCGGCCGCGCCCTGCAAGCCCATCGACGCCGCGGAAAGCCAACGTCTGCGCGATTGGTTCGTGCAAGGTGAGCCGATGCCGCCGTCGTCCGAGGCTTGTGGCGAGCCCGCGCCACCGCTCGACTGCGGCAGCGTGCGGGCGATCGAAGCCTGGATCACGGCCGGCGCCGCTTGCGAGTAGGCGCGAAGCGTCGCAGGGTCGAAGCGTGATCCTCCAAGAATCCACCGTAGAATTGGAAACGCCGGGCGGTCCGATGCGAAGTTTCGTGTACCGACCGGTCGCACCCGGGCGCTACCCAGGTATCGTGCTGTTTTCGGAGATCTTCCAACGCACCGGTCCCATCGGACGCATGGCTGCGCTGTTCGCTTCGCACGGTTACGTGGTGTTGGTTCCGGAGATCTTCCACGAGTTCGAAGCGCCGGGCACGGTGCTGCCGTACGACACCGCCGGCGCCGATCGCGGCAACTTCTGCAAGGTGAACAAGCCCGTCCCTGCGTACGACGCGGACGCTCGTGCCGCGCTCGATCACCTGCAGAGCCGTGACGATTGCAACCAACGCTTGGCCACGCTGGGCGTGTGCATCGGCGGACATCTCGCGTTTCGTTGCGCGCTCGACGCGCGGGTGCGCGCGGCCGCCTGCTTCTACGCCACCGATCTACACAAGGCGAGCCTCGGCCTGGGAGGCGACGACTCGCTGAATCGCGCAGCAGAGATCCAAGGAGAGCTGATGATGGTGTGGGGTCGGCAAGATCCCCACGTCCCGCTCGAAGGTCGACAGCGCATTCACGCGCGCCTCGCGGAGACCAACCGCAATTTCACCTGGCACGAATTCAACGCCGCCCACGCTTTCCTGCGAGACGAAGGTCCGCGTTACGATCCGGCGCTGGCGTTGCTCAGCTATCGCCTGGTCCTCGACCTGTTTGCGCGCATGCAGGAAGTCGCACGACCGTGACGCAAAGCGTCGCGGTCCAGAGTTCGGCCGCCATCTGAGTTGACTGGAGCCGCAATTCGTGGCCTAATGTTGATTCGTTCGGGGGTTCGTATATGGCAACTGAGTTGACTGTGCTGGGTCGAACGGCGGTGTTCGAGCGGCGCCTCGGTCGCGGCGCTACCGGCGATGTCTGGCTCGTGCGCACGGCCGAGGGCGAGCGCTGGGTGCTGAAGTTCGCGCGCGACCGAGCGTCCTATGCGCGCTTGGCCGACGAGGGTGAGCGGCTGCTCGGCGTGGATTCGCCTTGGTGCGTGCGGCTGCTTGGCGCAGGAGTACTCACCGCCGAGTTGAAGCTGGAGGTGGAGGCAGATCGCGTGCGGCTCGCGCGCGGTACTCCGTACCTCGTGTTGGAGCATCGGGCGGGCACCTCGCTCGACGTGGCGCAGATCGCGCCCGAACAGCGTGGTGCAGTAGCGCTGTGCGTCGCGCGCGACGTTGGCCGCGCGTTGTCGGATCTCCATGCCGCTGCGGTCGCACACGGTGACGTCAAGTCCGCGAACGTGTTGTTCGAACCGGGTCCACGCTGGGCGGCCAGCTTGATGGATTTCGGTCTGTCTTCGGCGACAGATGAAGTCGTGGCCCGCGGTGGCACGCGCCGTTACCTCGCGCCGGAGACGTTTCAACCCCGCGCCGTGGGCGACGCACGGCTTCGGGATCTGTACGCGCTCGGCGTGTTGTTGACCGAGCTGGTCGTGCCCGACCTTGCCGAAGGCGAAGCCGTGCTGCCGGCTTTGGTGCGCGCTGACTTGGACTCGGGGCTCAAAGGCTTGATTCAAGCGCTGCTTTCCCCGGCGCCGGCCGCGCGCCCCCACGCGGACTGGGTCGTGGCCCGCGCGCTGTCGCTCTTGCAAGAAGTCGAGCCCGTCAGCGACGCGCTGTCGCGACGCCAGGGTTTGATTCGGCGGACGTATATTGGACAACGCCGTCACGAGCTCGTGCTGGCGGCGCGCACTCCGCGCAGCGGTGTGCTCTCGCAAGGCGTGACGGCAGAATGGCTCGCGGCCGCGCTCGAGCGCTTCCGCGCCGTGGAAGAGCTGCGGGGTTCGCTCGGCGGCGGCGAGGAACTGCAGTTGTCGGGCCTCGACGCAGTTGGTCAAGCTCGCTGGCTGGTCGAGCTCGTCGGCCCTGCTGCTGCGGCTTGGCCCGAGATTGCCGTTCGAAGCGACGCCGAGCTGGCAGAGCGTTTGCTCGCCGCGGCGGAACGGCGCGAACCCAGGCTGTTCACGCTGGCAGATCTCGAGGGCGCGAACGCTCCGCTCGAAGCCGAGGCACAACTTTCGGTTTTGGCGCTCGCGTCGCAGCTTGGGCGTGGCGGTTGTTCGGCCCGCGTGCTGGATGCGGCAGAAGCCGCGCTGCGCGACGGCACGGCTCCGCGCGAGCTAGCGGTGTCGCTCGGTGGCGCGTTGCGGCTGCGCGGGCAGTTGGGGCGCGCCCTCTCGGTGCTCTCGCTGTCGCCGTCAGCAGAAGCCGCGCTCGAAGCGGCGGAGGTACAACGGCGCGCTGGAGACGCGTCCGCCGCTGCCGAAATCCTCGAGGTTGCCAGGAGCACGCTGCCAGCGCAGCTCGTGGAGCGTGCCAACGCGCTCGAGGCGCGTTTGGCGCTGGACCGTGGGGAAGCACAGCGCGCTCTCGACCAGCTGACGCCCATGCCACGGGCGGCGGCGGCGCTGGAGGTGCGAGCGCTGGCTGAGATTGCGCTGGGGCAGCGTGACGGCGCGCACACCACGCTGGAGCGCCTGTTCCGCGTCGCCGAGGGGGATGAAGAGCGCGCCCGCGCGGCGGCCGTCGCCGGAAACCTGGCTCATTTCGCGGGCGACGCCGAGGCGGCGCTGCTGCACTTTCGGCGCGCGGCAGAACACGCGGCGCACGCGGGCGCCGTCTTGGAAGAAGCCACGTATCTCACGGGCTGGTCCGCGGCGGCCGCGCACGTGGGCGAGCTTATTTCGGCGCGTCACGCTGCGCGCCGCGCGCTCCTTTTGTTCGAGAGCCTCGGCCGGCAGCGTGAGGCGGCGCGCGCCGAATTGTCTCTGGCTGCCGTCAGCGCCTCCCTGGGTGCGGAGCTCGAAGCGCGAGATTCGGCGCTCGCCGCCGTGCAGCGTGCCAAGCTGGTCGGAGACAAGCGTTGTCGTGGCTACGCTCACTTGATTCTGGCGGATGTATTGCCCGCCAAGGATAGTGAAGGCGTCGAACATGCGCGCTCGGCCGCGGCGCTGTTGGAGGACGCGGACGACGCGCTGCGCGCGGCCGCTCGCCTGCACGAGCGCGGCGACGGCGTGGACCTGGACGAGCTGGACGGGCGCGGTTTGGCGCCGGGCGGCGCGCTCGACGCGCAGCTCGAGTGGTGGACGGCGCGTGCGCGCAGCGCAGCGCTCAGCGCGAACCCCGTCGGCGCGTCGCGCGTACTCGATGCGCTCCTTGCGTGCGTCGGTCGGGCTGCCCCGTGCGCGTTGCGCGGTCCGGCGTTCGCGGCCGGCGCGGAGCTCGCCTCGCGCGTCTCCGACGGGGACGCGGCGCGGCGCTTGACGCACGCGGCGAGCGAAGCCGCTCGCGAGTTGCTTCAGCGCGCAGGCCAAGAAGCGCAGGCGGTCGTGCGGCTATTGCCGTGGGTGCGCGCGATGGACTCGTCGCACCCCGTCGGTTTCTCTCCGGAGCAGCTGCTGGATGTGGATCGCTTGGTGCGCGCGCTGGGGCGACGCGATCGTTTGCGCCCACTACTAGACCAGATTGTGGACGCGCTGGTGTTGTGGACGGGTGTCGAGCGCGGCATGCTGCTGCTGCGCGCGCCGCACGGCAAATTGCGGGCGCGCGCCGGGCGCAACCTACAACGCGCGGATTTGCATGGTGCTCAGTTGGAGCTCAGTCACTCGCTCGCGGAGCGCGCGCTCGCGCAAGGTGAACCGGTCGTCGCCGTCGACGCCGCCTTCGATCTACCGGCTATTCACGAGAGCGTTCACGCTCTGAAGTTGCGCAGCGTGTTGGCGGTGCCGTTGATCGCGCGGGGCGAAGCGCTGGGCGTGGTGTACCTGGACGATCGCATGCGTCGCGGCGCCTTCGGCCCGCGCGAGCTGTCGTGGGTGCGCCTGGTCTCGACGTTGGCAGCCTTGGCCATCGCCGACGCGCGTGACCAGATCTTACTCCGACGTGCGGCACGACGAGCGCGCCGCGCCGAGGCTCGCCTTGGCACGCAATTGGCTCGGCGCGAAGCGGAGCTGGATCGCGCCGAGCGTGAACTTGCCCGTACGCGAGACGGTCGCGAGACGCGCTTTGCCTATGACGACATCGTCGGTCGCAGCGAAGCCACGCGCGAGATGCTGAAGCTCGTGGACCGCGTCGCGCTGTCGGAGGTGCCCGTGCTGTTGATAGGCGAGTCCGGTAGCGGCAAAGAGCTGATCGCCCGCGCGATCCATCGCAATGGTAGCCGTGCGTCGCAGGCTTTCGTGGCAGAAAACTGCGGCGCGATCCCGGAAACCTTGCTCGAATCCACGCTTTTCGGGCACGTGCGTGGCGCCTTCACCGGCGCGCAGCGGCCCAGGGCCGGCCTGTTCGACGTGGCGCACGGCGGCACGCTGCTCTTGGACGAGATCGGCGAAATGAGCCTCGGCATGCAGGCGAAGCTGCTGCGCGCGCTTCAAGACGGCGAAATCAAGCCCGTCGGCGCGGAACGGTCGCGCCGCGTCGACGTGCGCGTGATTGGCGCGACGCACCGCGACCTGGCCGGCATGGTCGCCGGCGGCAAATTTCGCGAAGATTTGTACTATCGGCTCAACGTCATCAGCGTAAAGATCCCGAGCTTGCGCCAACGCAGCGCGGACGTGCCGCTGCTGGTGAAGCACTTTCTCGACCGCTATGCCTCCGGACGGGACGTCCAAGTTTCCAAGGCGGCGATGGATCTTTTGACGGCGTTCCCTTGGCCTGGCAACGTGCGCCAACTGGAAAACGAAGTGCGCCGCGCCCTGGTCCTGTCCGACGGGCTGATCACGCCCGAACACTTGAGCGCGGAGCTTGCGCAGCGGGGAGACGTGCGCCCTGCGGACGAGCTGAACCTGCGCCAGCGTCTGGATCAACTCGAAGTCGAGCTCGTGCGGGTGGCGCTGCGCCGCACCGATGGCAATCAGACTCGCGCTGCCGAGCTCTTGGGCGTATCCCGCTTCGGCCTGCAGAAGATGATGAAGCGCCTCGAGATCTCCGTGCCCACCGCCACCAGCTAATGACGCGGTCCGATCTCAAGCCGATCCTGAAGTGGGCTGGCGGCAAGCGGCAACTGCTCCCGCAGATCTTGGCGCACCTGCCGGCTCGCATTGCGACCTACTTCGAACCGTTCGTGGGCGGGGGCGCCGTATTCTTCGCATTGGCCGCGGAAAAACGCTTCGAGCGCGCGGTGTTGTCCGACCAAAACCCAGATCTCATCGAAGTCTACCGCGCCGTGCAGACCGACGTCGACAGCGTGATTGAGCGCTTGCAGCAGCATCAGGCCAATCATTCCGAAGCGGAGTATTACCGCGTGCGCGAAGCTCGCCCGCGCGGGCGAGCCGCCCGCGCCGCGCGCATCCTGTATCTCAACCGCACCGGCTTCAACGGCTTGTACCGCGTCAACCGCAGCGGCGAGTTCAACGTCCCGTTCGGTCGCTACAAGAACCCCAAGATCGTCGACGAAGCGCGCCTCCGCGCAGCGTCCCGCGCACTGGCAGACGTCGAACTCTCCGTCGCCGATTTCGAGAGCGCCTGCGTCGCAGCCGGCGCGCGTGACGCCGTGTACCTGGATCCCCCGTACCTCCCTGTGTCCGCATCGGCGAACTTCGCGCACTATCATTCGGCGCCGTTCGGCATCGCCGAACACTCGCGCCTGGCCCGCGCGTTCTCTGCGTTGGCAAAACGCGGAGTCGCCGTGGTGCTCTCGAACTCGGATACCGCAGACACTCGCCGCCTGTTCGACGCTCACAAGATCGAAACGGTGCTCGCCCGGCGCGCCATCAATTCGAACAGCGCCTTGCGGGGCAGCGTCCCAGAGATCCTGGTGGTCCCGCAACGCAAGCGCTCGCGCTAGCTCCGGCTCCGCACGACGTCCGTTGCCAAAAGTTTCCGCGCGCCCGAGCCTTCCCCGCAGCAGGGCCTCGCGGCGCCCGTAACCGCAGCCTCCACGCGCGCAAGCTCAGGCCGCGACGCCGGTCTCGAGCTCCAAGAATAGCGCTTCCAACTGCGGCAAGCGCCGCAGCGGCGCACAAAACTCCGTGGAGAGACCGAGCAGCTGCTTCTCCATTTCGTCAGCGCGTCGACCCAGATCCCCAACCTGCTTCTGCTTGTCCGCCTGCTCGCGCTCGATCTGCTCTTCGTGCTTCGCCAAGGCCGCACGCAGCTCCTTGATCTGGAATTCAAGATCTTCCACTTCGCTCTTGCGCGCCGTCACGCGCTGCTCGCACGCCTCCGCGGCGCCTTGATCCAGGAGCCACGCGTCCACGCACTCAGCCGCGCTGCGATATGCTTGAGATAGCTCCGCGTACGCTTGACGTAAACCGCTGCGCCCCTCCCACAACAATACTTCCCTCAGCTGCTCCGTCAGCTTGCTCGGATGCGTGTCGGCTTTCGCGCGGAGCTCTTGCGCTTGCGCCAAGGTCGCCTTGTGTTCGTCGCGCGCGCGGCTGGCGTCGATGCCCAGCGCGTCCACCGCGTGACCCAAGCGCTGTCGCATATCGCGACCGCGCCCCTCAATCGTCTCCAGCGCGCGCTGCTGCTCTACGGCGTCCGCGCGGATCTCGCCGATCTCGCGCACGAGTCGCTTCACTTCGTCCAGCAGCTGCGACTGCCGCGTCTCCGCGCCGCGTGGGTAGGCCGTCTTCAACATGCGATCGAACAGGATCGTGCGGCGCACCCACTGATCGATCGCCACGGGTGGCAGCGTCTTCGCTGGCCCGCGCGACGCCACATCGTCGGGCGCGAACTCCGGGGGCACCGGCAAGCCGCACGACTCCGCGATCGCTACCAGATCCGCGTGCACGCGGTGCGCGTCCACCGGTCGATCTTTCGGATCCTTCGCCAGCAGCTCCAGCACCAAGCGTTCGAGCGCTGGCGGCAGATCCGGCGCGTGGGTGCGCATCGGCGCTGGCGGCTCTTTCAGGTGCTTGATGAAGAACGTGGTGACGTCCGGCGCGTCGAACGGCAGCTGCCCCGTCAGCATCTCGTAAAGAATCACGCCAAACGCGTACAGATCAGCGCTCGGTCCGGCGTCGATCGACGTGATGCGCTCCGGCGCCATGTACTGGGGCGTCCCGAACACTTCTCCCGCGCCGGTGAGCCGCGCGTCTTGCATCGAGCGCGCGATGCCGAAATCCAGGATCTTGACCAGGTCTTCGCCGTTGTCGCGCATGGCGACGAACAGGTTCTCCGGCTTCAGATCGCGATGAATCACTTCCAGATCATGCGCGCGCGCCAACGCGCGTGTGATCTGAATGCCGATGGAGAGCGTGCGCCCGAGCGGAATCCGGCCGCGATCGAGCAGGTCCGCGACGGTCACGCCGCGCAAGAGCTCCATCACCAGATACACGCCGCCTTCGGGGATCTCTCCCTGATCGAAGATCTCGATGATGTTCGGATGCGCCAGCTTTTGCGCCGCTTTGGCTTCGCGGCGGAAGCGCTCCTTGATAACTTCGTTCTTCGCGAAGTTCGGGTTCATGATCTTGATGGCGCACGGGCGATCCACCAAGCGATGGCGCGCGGAGTACACCGTCGCCATGCCACCTTCCCCGATCACGGCCTCGATCAAGTACCGGCCCGCCACCGTGGTGCCGATGCGCGGGTCTTGGCTGACCTCCAACGCGCGCCCACAGAGGAAGCAAACCGTGCTGTCGTTCGGGTAGTTGAGCTTGCAGTGGGCGCAGGCTTTCATCCCAACCCCCATCCTTGCCAAAGCCGGGCCAATATTCCAGGGAGAACCTCGCAAGTCCCTGAAATTGAGCCGAAATGGCCCGATTTTTTTACTAGGTCAGCGCGCTCCGGCCGCCGCTCCGAGCTCGAAAGCCCGATGCTCGTGGGTGCCTTGCTCGCGGCCTCACGGACGCCGCAGCCGCGAAACGTGAAATTGCTCGCTGATTCATGCTACGACCGCCCTGCAGGTGCTGCCGCATTGCAAGCCAAAAAACAGCTGCAAATCGAGGTTCCGAAGGACGAAGGTCCGCGACTAGGCAAAGTCGGCCTGATCGCGATCGTCGGATTTGCCATTGGCATCGTCTGGCCGCGGCTGGCGGGGATGCGTCTGGTCCCGGCCGCGCCCCTCGAAAAGAGCGAAACCTCGACGCCGGAGCTATCCGGCGCTCCGGTGGACGCAGGTGCGCAAGCCTCCGCCAGCGCCGCCGCCCCGGAACCAGTTTCCCTTCCGCCCAGCCCGCCGCCGGCGTCGCGTGAACTCTTCAGCGTCGGGCCGGGCGAGGTCACCAGCTGCCGTGACCGCGGCGGCAAGCGCCAAGAACGCTGCGACGCGATAGACTTCGACACGATTGCGCGCGCGCGCATCGCCACCCTCAACGCCTGCGACGCCGCTCAGCGCTCGGAGGGCGTGCTGTCCCTCGGCTTCGATCTCGACTTCGAGAAGGATCGCGTGGTCAGCCTGCACAGCGGCAAGCGCACCTCGCTTCCTCAAGAAGACGTGACCGGCTTGCTCGGTTGTCTGCGCAAGAATCTGGGCGACGTCGCGCTATCCGGCCTGAAGCACGAACATACGCGCTACTCCGTCTTTTATCGCGTCGACTTCAAAGGCAGCGGCGACAAAGCTCAAGCAGCTGCGGCCGCCGCCACGGACATCACGCCCGCCAACGGCAAAGCCACGGTGGCTTGGGACGTTGCGCTCGTCCGTGTTTCGCCTCTGCGCGACGCCAAGGTCATTGCCCGCGTGCTGCAAGGTACCCGCGTCAGCGTTACTGGTCGCAACGGTGACTGGTACCGCATCAAGTACGACGCCAAGGGTAACGAAGGCTGGACCTTTCGCACCGCGATTGGCATGTAGCAGGCGCTCCGCGTGCGTCAGGCTGCGCTCACCCGGGCCGCGAACCCTGCAAGGGTCAAGTGTTCGCAGCGCTGCCCGCAGCCGTAGCGGCCTGCACCATTGGCAGCAGCTCCCCGCGCCGATCGAGCTCAGCCAGTTCGGTGAACCCGCCGATCGAGCGTTCGCCGATGAAGATTTGGGGCACGGTGCGCTGTCGGGTGGCTTGCACCAGCCAATCGCGCGTGCCCCGGTTACCGGTCACGTCGACTTCCTTGAACGGGATGCCGCGAGCACGCAGCAGCCGCTCGGCCATGACACAGTACGGGCAGTACTCGGTGCGGTAAACAACGACGGGAGTGGTCACGAATCTCATGGATAAGTCTTGTTCTTGCTCCTGTCATCCCCGTCCGCTTCAGGCGCCAAGCGGCGTCAATCTCGCTACACTGTGTCGAAATGACTGAACGGGTGCTGATCCTAGGTGCGACGTCCGCCATCGCGACAGAGGTGGCGCGTCGCCATCTCCAACGGGGGGATCGCCTCCACCTGGTCGCGCGCAACGCCGAGAAGCTCGCCCGCGTTGCCGAAAGTCTTGGGAGCACGAGCGTCACCACGCAAACCGCGGACTTTGCGGAGACCTCGAGCAGCCAAAGCGTGATCGACGAAGCGATCCAGACGCTGGGCGGGCTCGACGTGGCGCTGATTGCGCACGGTGACCTCGGCGATCAGCTCGCCAGCGAGCGCTCCTTCAACGCCGCCGAGAGCTCGCTGCGCGTCAATTTCGTCAGCGTGGTCGCGTTGCTCGTCCCGCTCGCGAATTATCTGGAGCGCGCTCGCCGCGGGCGCGTGGGGGTGATCACCTCGGTTGCCGGCGATCGCGGTAGGCCGCGCAATTACACTTACGGCGCGGCCAAGGGGGCCCTGAACATCTACCTGCAGGGGTTGCGTTCGCGCCTGTTCGCCGCAGGCGTCTGCGTCACCACGCTCAAGCTTGGCCCCGTGGACACGCCGATGACCCGCGACCACCAAAAGAATGCGCTGTTCGCCAGTCCGGAAAGCGCCGCGCGGGGCATCGTCCACGCCATGGACGCGCGAAAGTCCGAAGCCTACGTCCCATCCTTCTGGGGCGCGATCATGCCCATCGTGCGCAACACGCCGGAACGCCTGTTCCAACTGCTGCCCTTCTTATCGGGCCGTTGAGGTCGTCCGGTTTGGTGGGTTTCGACCAACCCGGACGGCCCGGACCCTAAAAACAAACTCAGGGCAGCGTGTAGGGGAGCGGGAAACGCGCCGTGAGCGCCTGCACACGCTGCTTGGCTTGGGACAGCGCGTCGGACTCAGCGGGGGTGCCGATGGCTTTGAGCACGCTGTCGATCGCGCCCGCGATCTCTTCCATCTCGGCTTCCTTGAAGCCCCGCGAGGTCACGGCAGGAGTGCCGAGGCGGATACCGGAGGCTTGGAACGGTGAGCGCGTCTCGAACGGCACCGTGTTTTTGTTGGTGGTGATGTGCGCAAGATCCAGCGTCTCCTGGGCCTTCTTGGCGGTGAGCTCCGGCAGGTTCGCGCGCAAATCCACCAGGAACAAGTGGTTGTCCGTGCCGCCGGAGACCACCTTGTAACCGCGCTGCTGCATCGCTGCTGCGAGGGCGCGCGAGTTCTTGATGATCTGTTCGCCGTAGGCCTTGAACTCGGGCTTGGCGCACTCCGCGAAGCACACGGCCTTGGCCGCGATCACGTGCATCAACGGCCCGCCCTGACCGCCCGGGAACATCGCGGAATCCAGCGCCTTGGCGTGCTCCGCGCGGCACAACACCAAACCACCGCGCGGACCGCGCAACGTTTTGTGCGTCGTCGTAGTCACGAAGTCGGCGTGCGGCACCGGCGACGGGTGCAAACCAGCCGCGACCAGGCCCGCGATGTGCGCGATGTCGGCGAACAAGTACGCACCCACGGACTTGGCGATCTCACCCATGCGCGCAAAGTCGATCACGCGCGAGTAGGCGCTGGCGCCCACCGTGATCATCTTCGGCTTCTCGCGATCGGCGATCGCCGCGAGCTCCTCGTAATCCAGGATGCCGTCCGCCTCGCGGACGCCGTACTGGCTGAACTTGTAGAGCTTGCCCGAGAAGTTCGCGGGGTTACCGTGGGTCAAATGCCCACCGTGTGACAGGTTCATGCCCAGCACCTTGTCGCCGGGCTGCAGTACCGAGGTGTAGACCGCGAAATTGGCTTGGGAACCCGAGTGCGGCTGCACGTTGGCGTGCTCCGCGCCGAACAGCGCTTTGGCGCGCTCGATCGCGAGCGTCTCGATCTTGTCGACGAATTCGCAGCCGCCGTACCAACGCTTGGCCGGGTAGCCCTCGGCGTACTTGTTGGTGAGGACGCTACCCTGCGCTTCCAATACCGCGGGGTAGGTGAAGTTCTCCGAAGCGATCAGCTCTACATGGCTCTGCTGCCGCGCAAACTCGGCGGCGATCGCTGCGTGCAGTTCGGGGTCCAGAATCTTGAGCGGAGAGGCGTTGATCATGGCGGGCGCGTGAACGCTCTGGCGCCAAAGCCGACCGCCGGCAACACGTTTTTGGACGAGCGTCTGGTTTCCCTAAAAACTACCTTGGCTAATTGGCCAAATAGTTCGGCAGCTCCGCCAAGCGTCAGCGCTGCTGTCAGGTGACGCGGACGAGGCCCAAACGCAGCCCGGCCATCACGGCTTCCGTCTTCGACGACACATTGAGCTTCTCGTAGATGGAGCGCACGTGCGAACGCACTGTGTTCTCCGAAACGCCCAGCTTCTCGCCGACTTCGGCGTAGCTTTTTCCTTCGGCCAACATGGCCAGCACGCTGCGTTCGCGCCGCGTCAGCGCTGGTGCCGAGGCCGAGGCTGCCGGCACTCCGCCACGGTACACGCGTAAGAGCAAACGTGCGACGGGGCGCGAAAGCGGTGCCCCGCCGCGCATGGCCTCTTCGATCACCTGAACCAAGCGCTGCCCAACGTCTGCCTTGAAGACGTAGCCAGCGGCGCCGGCACGAATCGCAGACAGAATCCGGGACTCATCACTCACCTGAGTGACGACGACGACGGGCATGCCCGCGCGTTCGCGGCACAGATCGCGAATCAGTTCAGTCCCGTCGCAATCAGGCAGCGAGAGGTCGACGAGCGCCACGTCTGGTGCGAAACGATGCAGCGCGGCAAGGGCAGCGCTGCGGCTTGCCACTCGCTCTACCGCCAACGCTGCTTCCTCCAGCATGGGGGAGATGTTCTGGGTGAACTCCAGATCATCTTCGATGAGCAACACTTTGCGTGCGCGCGGTGTTGCGTTGGGGGTCGGTTTTCTGAAGGAAAACGGCGTTGGTGTTGCCACGTGCGTCGGTCCCTGGGGCCCCGGTTTCGTCCATGCGCTTCGGTGCAAGCCCGTGTAGCTAGAACTAGCGCTTAGACACTCCCATCAGTATATGGCCGAAATCGCCAGTTTGGGAAGCACTACCCGCACTCGCGTGCGAGGAGCGCGCTGGTTTGTAGGTGCCTTGGCGCCTGGGCGTTCCAGGTGTTTGGGCCTGTAGCCCCAAAACGACAAACTCGACTCAAAACGAGCCGAGCTTGTCTCATTACGAGGCGCTTTTTGCCGATTCAACGCATGGGTTTGTCGGACGGTTTCTCCTGTGGGTCGTACCAACGGGCGTTGCCCAGCAGCACGTAGTTCGCTTCTTGCGGACCGAAGGTGCCTTTTTCGTATTCGTAGATGGGGGTGGTGTTGCCGAGTACGGGCTCCACGATGCGCCAGGCGGCTTCGACGCTGTCTTCGCGCGCGAACAGATTCGCGTCACCGCGTAACGCGTCGCCAATCAGTCGCTCGTAGGCGCCCATCTCGTCGGCGCGCTGATTTTTGACCACGAGCTCCACGCTTTCCCCGGCCATCACGTCGCCCGGGCGCTTGGCGCGCGCGCCGATCGCAATGTTGACCTCCGGCCCGAGCCGGAAACGGACGTAGTTGGTGTTGGCCGGGACTGGTTCCGGAAACACCATGTGCGGAGGCCGATGGAAATCCACGAGCACCTCCGTGGCCGTGGTGGGGAGGTGTTTGCCGGTGCGGATGTAAAACGGTACGCCCGCCCAGCGCCACGAGTCCACGTACAGTCGCAGCGCCGCGAACGTCTCTACGGAGGAGTCGCGAGCGACGCCGTCGTTCTCGCGGTAGCCACGATACTGGCCACGCACCACGTTCTCCGGTGACAGCGGACGGATGGCCTTGAAGACCTTCGTCTTCTCGTCACGCAAGGCCTCGCGATCGCCTGCAGGCGGCGGTTCCATCGCCAGAAAGGCCACGACCTCCAACAGATGGTTTTGCACCACGTCGCGGATTGCGCCGGTTTCCTCGTAGAAACGCCCGCGCCCAACCACGCCGAACTTCTCCGCCATCGTGATCTGCACGCTGCTCACGAAATTGCGGTTCCAGATTGGCTCCAGGAAGGCGTTGGCGAAGCGGAAGTACAGTAGGTTCTGCACCGGCTCCTTGCCGAGGAAGTGGTCGATGCGAAAGATGGCCTGCTCATCGATCACGCTGTGCAGCACGCGGTTGAGTTCGCGCGCGGACGCCAGGTCGCGTCCGAACGGCTTCTCCAACACCACACGCGCGCCCTCGGAGCAGCCGCTCTTGCCCAGGTACTCAATGACGTCTGGGAATGCACTCGGCGGAATCGACAAGTAGTAGAGTGGGCGGCGAAGCCCGCCGAGCTCCTGACGCAGCTTGTGGAAGAGCTCTACCGTGCGGTAGTCGCCGTCGACGTAGCGCAGTTGCTCCGCCAGCGTGTTGAGCGCCTTTTCGTCCACGCCACCGCCGTTGACGGACGCCTGGACACTTTCTCGCACGCGTTTGCGCAAGTCCTCGAGGCTGGACCCGCCGCGCGAAACTCCGATGATCAGGAACGGAGCGTGTCCGCGCTTCAG
>Ga0247764_1000341_pt1 | contig 16537 bp, 11 predicted proteins | sample UWRJL051202B4_FD_179932 | JGI IMG/M metagenome (GOLD analysis project Ga0247764, IMG submission 179932) | Plant litter microbial communities from Arlington Agricultural Research Station in Wisconsin, United States - UWRJ-L051-202B-4 | ecosystem: Environmental > Terrestrial > Plant litter >...
GTGAGTTGCGGTTAAGTCCGCGGAGGTCGGTCGATGATCAGGGCGCCGTGCCGCCGGTGCCGCCGCCGCCGCCCGTGGTCGCACCGCCGGTGGGCGCTGCGCCACCGCCGCCGCCCGTGGACGCGCCGCCAGTCGCGCTGCCGCCGCCCGTGGTCGCACCGCCGGTCGCGCTGCCGCCACCCGTGGCTGCTGCGCCGCCTGCTGCCGTCGCACCACCGCCACCGCCGGTAGCTGCTGCGCCGCCCGTGGCCGTCGCACCACCACCGCCGCCCGCGCCGCCCGTGGCCGGGGCCAGGGTGCACGGGACGGCCGCCGTGGCCGTGTCGTTCGGGATGAGCTTGATGTCATCCACGTACAGGTCGACGCCGGCGATCGCCGTCGCCCCTGCGACCTGCCACTGAATGCCGTTGACCTCCTTCGGTCCGGCTGCCGCCGTCCACACCGTCGGTTTGCCGCCCGCGACGTCCGCCCAGAGCACGGTGACTGGCGCCGCAGCCGCGTCGGCTCCGATCGTCATCACAGACTTGGTGGGTTGCGCGCAGTCCGAATACGCCGACGCAACCGTAGCGTTCGGGCAGGCGCCCTTATTCTGTCCGGTCGAGCCGTCGTTGCAGGGCGCGTCGGAGTTGATTTGCGGCGTGAACGTGACGGGTGAGCCCGTGCTCTTGCCGTAGAGCTTGAACTCGATGCCCTTGAACGCGCTCAGATCCGAGCACGCCGTGAACCACAAGCCGAAGCCAGCGTAGGCAGCTGCGTCGCCCGTGATGTGCAGCACGTCGGTCTTGGTCTCGTCGCGCGTGAGGCCGCCGTAGGCGAACACGCCGCCTTTGAAGTTGGTGCCGCCCCAAGCTTCCATCGAGCCTGGTTGAATGTCCGTGATCACGGAGCAGTCAGCGACGGTGCCTTTGCAAGCAAACGGGCTGCCAGTGAGCATCGAGCAAGCGTTGGCTGCACCGGCGCCAGGCGCTCCCGCACCCGCGCCTGCGGTTCCAGCTCCGCCCTGACCCGTTACGGTGCTGCCGCCTTGGCCCGGCGTAACCGATCCACCTTGGCCCGGCGTGACCGACCCACCTTGGCCCGTGACACCGCCTTGGCCCGTCGTCGCGCCACCCGTGCCGGTGCTCGGCGGCGTGGGATCGCTGCTACACGCGGACATCGAGACAATCGCAGCGCTGACAACAGCGAGACCAAATCCACCAATCCAAACACGAGACCGCATCATCTTAAGCCTCCAACCAAACTCGGGGTTACGTCAGGGAAAGCCAGTGTCCGGCGAAAACGCGCTTCGCTCACTCGGCGGGAATCGTATAGTTGAGTTTCGCGCCAAAGCCAGCCACTTTCATGGAACCGCTCCCGGCTTTGGTTACGCTCTGCGCCGTCCAGCGTGCTTGGGCGATCCGATGTGAACGGAACGCTAGCTCTTTTGGCGCAAATTCGCGGGCATTAGTGAAAAAAAACTCGACATGGCGGCAACTCCGCCCCACGTGTCGGCGGCGCTGGTATCGAGTTGAGGCAAACTTGGTGTCGCCTCATTCGTGCATTTAAGAGCCCTCATACTCCGCAACGTGACGTTGCCGACGCCTGCGTAGTGCAAGATTCGGCACTATCACCGCGAGGACTACACACGTTCGGGCGGGCCATCGGGTTTATATAACGCGCGAGCGGACCTCGCAGTTGGTGGCGTTTGCTCGTACTTGCGCCGGCTCGCGTTGGGGCGGCTACGGACTGGACAAGCCCAGTTCAGTCCAGATCCGCGCAGTCGTAGGCTTGTTCCCACTGCGTCAGGATCGGCGTGAAGTAGCCGCCATTGGTCTTGAACTCCGCCGAGAGCCGCAGGAAGCGTCGCGAAGTTTGCGGCGGATTGCTCGTCTCTAGCAGACGTTGCACGGTTTGAGCGCTGCTGACGACGGTCCAGGTGTCGACGGTTTGCTGCGCGACTCGGACGCGCGGCGCGGAGCCAAGGCCGGCTTTGGTATCCGCGGTTTGCACGTAGAAAACGATGCGCGTACCGCCAGGCACCCACGCCTGCCAAGAGAGGGAAGTCCAGTTCAACGTCTCGTTCACGGAACAGGTAGCTTCGTAGTCGCGCGTGAACGTCGCGTCCTCTAGCTGGACAGGAACTTGCGGCGCCGCGGGCTGCCCCAGGCATTGCGTCGCCTGGAAGAGCAGGAACTCGAATGCGCGCTCTTCTTGCGTCAGCTCCAAGCTCGGGCCGCAGCTACTATCCCACGCGCCGGGCAGGCTGAGGTCCGTACACGCGCAGTCGGGTGTCGGCCCGGAACAGTCAGGCGGGCTGGTGGTGCTGGGGCGGCACTGGGCAGTGCCAAAATGATTTTGCGCCGCGACGACGCGCCCGCATTGGTTCGCGCTCCGCCACGGCGTGTCGAACTGGAAGATTCCGACGTGCGGTCCCGCCCATACCTTTTCCGGCATGTCGCGGCACGCGCCCGGTTCGCCATAATCTCGATCGCCGAGGCAAGCTTGCGGCTCACGCCCGAGTTGCGTGGAGTCCCCGCGCGTCAGCGCGATCGCGGGCGCGCGCACGCGATCCACGGAGTGGAACCAGCGTTCGAGGGTCAACGTCTCGTCATCGGCCGTGGATGCACCCGTCGCTTGGGCCCACTCCGCGAAAGTCTTGCCAACGCTGGACGAGGTGTCGATGTCGTAGGTCAGCGCCGGCCCGCCGCGATCCTGCTCGACGTTGCGTCCGAACAGATGAACCGTGGGCGCCGCCAGGTTGTACGCGTCCGCGCCACGCAGACGCCAACCGAGGGACTGCAACAAGGGCGATTCGGAGGGCGTGTAGTAGCCGCGCGTGGTGCTCGGCGGATAAAACGTTTGGTGGACGAAGTCCTGCGACAGATGATGTGTCGTGAGCAGCCTTCCCCCGCTGTCCAGGTACACGCGCATGTTCGCGCGCTGGCTCGGCGTCGAGGTGGGCTGCGGTTCGCTGTTGTAGCTTGGCCCGGACTGCTGAAGAGTCAGCTCCGCTGGGTAGCTGTGAAGGTTGTCGCAGGGCGCGAGGATCAGGTTGTAAGCGCTCATCTCCGCCGGGTCGTTCAGCAGCGCGACCGGTCCCGTCATCGGATCGGCGAAGGCTTCGCGGCTGCCGCCGAAGCGCATGCCGTTGTGGTTGAACAGCTGAATGCGGCCCTCGCCGCCGCTGGCGCTGAACTCGCTTTCCGAGAAGCCGATCTTGCGCAGCAGGCATTGCAGGGGATCACCGTCGCCGAGCAACACGGCGATGCGAGGGATGTCGCCTTCCGCGCGGTTTCTGGGCAAATGTGCCGCCTCGGGCGGAAGCTGCGCCACTGTGCAGCCGGGGATGGCTGCCACCTGCACCAGACGGCGAAAGCGTCCCGTTTGAATGACCAACGGGAACGCCACGTCGGCGGGCACATTGCCGAGCTCGAAGCTGCCGTCTGACTTCGTCAGCGTCGAAGTGATCGGGGAACCGCTAACGATACTCTCGCAAGTGTCGCAACCCACGCCTTCGCTGAAGTCGAGGAGCGCCGAGTTCGGCACGTACACCATCGCGTTGGGAATCGGGTTGACCTGCGCCGGATCCAAGATCGTGCCGACGAGCGAGGTGCTCGCGCAGTCCTGATTGCACTGCAAGCCGACGCAGCCCGTGCAGGTCGCTCCGGGATCGAAGGCCTGCCAGTTGTTGCACGACTTGCAGTCCGGCAACGCGCCGTCCAGGTTGACGGACAGCGCCCGCACGCCCGTCAAATCGAGCCCGAACTGAGTGCTGTTGGCGCGCGTGACATCCACGCACTTGCCCGGTTCGATGAAGCGGCCCGGCGCGTCCGAAAGCGCGAACTCGATCATGCCGGCGTCCGGCGGGTCCGTGTCCGTCGCGGCGCAAGCGCCGATGCGCGAAGCTTGGGTATGAACACCGATGCGCACGACTCCCGTGTCGGCGCGCACCCTGCCGCGGTTGCAGACGGGGATGTGAAAGTTGGTCGCCGACGTCAGACACGGCGGGCCCAGCGTGAAGTCCGATTCTGCGCAGCTCGTCTCTGGTGTGCTGCAGGGATAACGCCAGTTCTGACAGGTGCCCTGGCGACACTGCCGATCGAAGCTGCAATCATCGTCGCTGCTGCACGCGAGGCTTTCAGGAAAAAAATCCGCAGGCAGATGCACGCTGCTCGGTTCGGCATGCGTGACGTCGTAGCCGCAGCTCGGGCATACGCCGATGCCTCCACCCGTCTCGCACAACACGGACGGTAGGTCGGCGTCGAGGTTGGCGCCGTCGTCCAAGAAGCGCTTGCAGTCCGGATCGCAGGGGTTCTCACACGGGCTTGCGTCGTTGAGCGCCAGCGCGCTGCTCGGCCCGCTCGCGACCCTCCGCGTGCGCTCCCCGACGCACTCGCCCCAAGTCTTGTCGTCCTCGCACAGACGCGAGCCGAGCGAACAGGTGACGCTCTCGTCAGAGCGGGACACGACCTCACCGCAGGCGATGCTCTCCCCGGGACGCTCGCAGCTTGCGCCGACGCGCGGCCCGCTCGGTTTGCCCGTACCTACCGGGGCCGGCGTGTCGCCTCCCGAGGTGATGAACGGAGCGCGCGAGTCATCGGAGCAACCGCTGAGCGCCCACAGTCCAAGCACAACCAACCCGCCGTGGAGCCGTGGCAATACCCCCCGGGTGGTCATTGCTCGGACCGCTGCTCGGCGCGTGACGGGATCATGGGTGGGAAAGGGTGAGCAGGTTCCGTGCCGCACTCTGTGCGAAGGACCCGCCGAATAGCAGCGAGTGTGTGCGAGTGGGTTCCAGCGAGCAATCCCCTGCGACAGCTTTTTCGCAGTCAGCGGTTCTGCGGTTGGAGTGGGCCGGTCCCCGCTGCATAAATTTGCACCCCCTTGAAATCATTGCAGAGCTTCCGCCGGGTTCTTTCTGACGACGCGGCGCGTGTGGTACTTCCGGGCTCGGAGGCTCGAGATGCGCTTCGTGTTTGGTGGTTCTTTCGCCCTGTCCGCCGCTTTCCTTACTTTGACCCCGGTGGTGGGCGCGGCTGAGCCGCCTCCGCCGACCGCGACCGTGCCTCTGGAGGCGGCACCCGCGCCGGGCACTCCGGCGGTGGTCTCCCCACCCGCTGAAGTGGCGCCCGAAGCCGCACCAGCTCCGCTCGCGCCTGCACCGCAGCCCGAGCCGGCTCCGAATTTGCCTCCGCCGGCGCTGGAGCCTGCGCCGGAGCCGATCGCCGAAGCGCCGCTTCCGCCCGAGCCCGAGGACGAGCCTGACTCTTGGTACGACGGCTTCAAGTTCGTCGCCTTTGCCGACGCGTACCTGAACTACGACTTCAACTTCCCCAAGGCGCCCGATCAAGCGCGCTCCAATCCGCTGCGCGCCTACGACACGCGCCAGGGCTTTGGCATCGCGTGGGCAGGTTTGGACATTGCCAAGGATGCGGAGCCGGTCGGTGGCCAGATCTCGCTGCGCTTTGGACCGACCGCAGATCGCATCGCGCGTAGCTGCGTGGACGGTACCAACTGCGACAGCGCGATCGGGCTCTCCTGGCTCAAGCAAGCTTACGCAACCTTTCGTCCGGGCGGCAAAGAGGGTCCGTTCAGCGTCGATCTCGGCAAGTTCGACACGCCGTACGGCGCCGAAGTCGCCGAGGCGCAATACAACCTGAACTACACGCGTGGCGCGCTGTACTGGCTCGGGCAGCCGCTGTTTCATACCGGTCTGCGCGTGAACATCGATCCGGTGCGGCAGCTGAACATCAAGTTGCTCGCCGTCAATGGTTGGAACCGCAGCGTCGACAACAACACGGGTAAGACCTTCGGTTTGCAAGGCACGTTTCGCCTACCGAAGACGGAAGAACCCGATCAAGATCTGCTCACCGTCGCCGCAGGTTACATGTTCGGTCCGGAGCATGGCGATACGGCTACCGTGGTGTGCCCGGCGGGACAGAGCTTCGATCCGACCACGCTCACCGGTTGTCGCGCTGACGCCGCGTCGCAAGGCAACAGCGGCGTGATCGACCGCGGCGCTTCGAATACCAAAGGCATGCGCCACTTCGTGGATCTGACGGTGACGGCCAATCCCGTGCAGCCGCTCAAATTGTTGTTCAATGCCAGCCTTGGCATCGACAACGACCGGGATCCGCAGCGCCCGGGTAATTTCGTCAGCTCCAGCTGGTTTGGTTTGATGTTGGCGGGGCGCTACGCGGTGCACGAGCAGGTCGGCTTGGCCGGCCGCTTCGAGTACTACGCAGATCCCGACGGTTACACCTCGGGCTTCGCCGGCAACGACGTGAGCATCGTGACGGGCACGCTCACCGCCGACTATTCACCGGCTTCCAGCGTCAAGTTCTTCCTTGACGGGCGTTTGGACTGGGCGAACCGCAAGATCTTCCCGAAGGGCGTGCGCGATCCGAACATCGGCACCGCCGTCTCGACGACAGTCGGCGCCGTTTTCACCACGAACTGAAGCCTGCGGAGCGGGGGCGTCGTGTTGCTCGCAGATCTCGACGCCTCCGATTTCGTGCCAGCGAGTGACGAGCCGCGCGCCGTCGATTTGGGTTTGGAACTGCCAGCGGGGGTTGCGCTGTGCGCGTTCAGCTTCGCGCACTCACCGCAGCTACTGAGCTTCCTCTCCGATCGAGTCAGCGAACGGCCATCCCCGCGCGCCGTCACCAAGCGTGTCGCAGAGTTTCTGGCGGGCAGATTCGCGGCGCGCGCGGCGATCGAACAGCTGGGCGCCCCCGTCCCGCAAACCATCGCGACTTTGGAACAAGGCGCGCCGAACTGGCCGCCCGCGCTGGTCGGCAGCATCACGCATTCGGACTTTCTGGCCGGTGCTTTGGTCGGTTTCAGTCGCGACTATGCGGGACTGGGTCTCGACACGGAAGTGATCGTCGAGACGGAGCGCGCGGACGCGCTGCTCAGCCACACGGGTCAGCCTGCGGAGCTGAACTTGTTGCAAGAGGTGTTGGCGTGTGATCGCGGCACCGCATTCTCCTTCATGTTTTCCGCCAAGGAGAGCTTGTACAAGTGTCTGTATCCGAGCTGCGGCGTCTTCTTCGGCTTCAGCGCGGCGCGCGTGATCGCGGCGCAAGGTAGACGCGCGCGCGGCGCGGTCACGCTCGAGTTACTCGAGAACCTGGCTGACAAGTTCGTCAGCGGACAGCGCTTCCAGCTACAATTCGTGGCGAGCGCGACGCGCGTAGTGACGCTCGCGACGCTTGCGCGCTAGGGCGTCAGAGCGGGGCGAATCACGACGATCTGGTGGACGGCATTATTGCAAACGCCGTTCTGACCCATGGAGTTGCCCCAGCCGATGCTGGTGGAGGTGGTCGTCACCGGGCCTTGAAACCCGCCCACGGCGCGCAGGCGATCCGCGCTCAACGTCACGTTGAGGGTTTGGGTGGAGCGCGCATCGGCAAACGTCGCGTGCCACCACTCCCCTGCGGAAAGTGAATACAGAAAGGCGCCGGATAACGCGCTGCTAATCTCCACCGTTTTGGGATTGGGCGCGCCGCACATGTTGGCGCTGCCGGAAGCGCTGGTCACCACTGGGGTTTGAGCGAAAGGTGTTTTCTGATCGACGCCGGTGAATTCGAGCAGATTCGCGATCAGCAGCGTTGGGTCTTGCTGGGTACCGTTGTTCATCGTCAAGCTGACGCTCGCCGCGGTGGCTTGTGGCGGCAACGCGGCGTCCAGCAGGTAAAAGTGCTTTACCCAGACCGGCCCGACGCCGTTCGGCATCAACGAGTTGTTATCCAACGGAACGAACGGCGTGGTCGTGCTGCCGTACTTGAGCGTCGGAGCACTCGGCAATTGGGCCCGGTTCAAGGGAGCACCCGTAGCCACCGCGAGCAGCAGCAAGCGGTATTGCCCGCTCGCCCCCGCGACGGTGTACATCATGTTGGCGGCAGCGTTGGTCGCAGAAGTCTGCGTGGCGCTCGTCTTGACGCTGATCGGCATGCGATCCGCGCAAGCGCGATTCACGCAGAAGGGCGTGGCTCCGCTACAGGTCTTGCTGCAGCTGCCGCAGCGCTCCCGCGTGTCCAGGCTGTCCACGCAGCCCAGCGCCGGGTTCGTGCACGCGCCGAACGCGGGGTTGTTGCACGCGGGCGCGCAGACGCCGGCGTTGCAGGTCGAGCTTTCGGCGTTGGTTGTCTGGCAGGCGCGCTTGCACTGACCGCAATGCGCTTCGTCTTGCAGCAGGTTGGTTTCGCAACCGCTGGCCGGATTGTTGTCGCAGGAGTCGAAGTTTTGTTTGCAGCTCACGAGCTGACAGCTGCCATCGGTGCATTTGCCAGAGCCATTCGGGTACAGCGTGGTGCAGTCCGAGCCGCTCTCGCCGCAACCACCGCAGTTCTTGTCGTCCGCGTTCGTGTTGACGCTGCAGCTCAAACCTTCGCCGTCACAGTCCTGGTAAGGGGCGCTGCAGGACTTGACCTTACACGTGCCGCCTTCGCACTGCGAAGTGCCGTGTTCGATCGCGCAGGCGCGTTTACAAGCGCCGCAATGCTCCAGGCTCGTGCGTGTGTTGGTTTCGCAGCCGGTGGCGTAACCCCCGTCCGTGCCTACGTCGCAATTGCCGAAGCCGTCGTCGCAGCCCAGCACGATGCACTTGCCGTTTTCGCAACCGGCCGTGCCGTGCTCCACGACGCACTTGGAGCCGCAGCCGCCGCAGTTGAGCGGATCTTCCAACAGGTTCGCTTCGCACTGGTCGGCCTGAACGCCGTTGCAGTTACCAAAGTTGTCGGGGCACAGCGTCTCCCCGCACTGGCCGGCCGCGCAAAACGCGGTGTATCCGGGGCGAGCCGTGCAGGTGCGGTTGCAGCCACCGCAATTTTTGACGTCCATCTGCGTCTGCGACTCGCAACCGGGCGAGTTCGCGTCGCAGTTGGATGCGCCGGTGTTGCACGTGATGTCGCACACGCCGGCCACGCACTTCGCGGTGCCGTTCAGGTTGGAGCAGCTGACCTCGCACTTGCCGCAGCGCTGCGGATCTTCGTTGAGGTTGGTCTCGCAACCGTTCTCCAGCTTGCCGTCACAGTCGTCCCAGGGCGGCTTGCACGCGGCGATCTGGCACTCTCCGCCGGAGCAAGCGGCGTTGGCGTGGTCCAGCTGACAACGCTGGTTGCAGCCGCCGCAGTGATTGGGATCCGTTTTGGTGTTGGTCTCGCAGGCAGTCTTCGGATCGCCGTCGCATTCGCGCAAACTGCCGCTACAAGGCGCCGTGCAAGCGCCGGCCTGGCACTCCAGGCTGGCGCAGTTCTCGTCTTCTGCGCAGGGCGTTGCGGCTGGACATCCTGGACACGTGCCGCCGCAGTCGAGAGCGATCTCGCTGCCGTTTTGAATGTCGTCTTCACACGTGGCCGCGACACACACGCCGGCCGTGCTGCAGTTCTTGCTGCTGCAATCACTGGCGCGTGTGCACACTCCCGCGTCCGGGCAGGGCGCGCACTGCGTACCGCCGCAATCCAGATCGCTCTCGCCGGGATCTTTTTGTTCGTTGGCGCAGCTCGCGGCCTGACACAGCTTTTCTACGCACTGACCGTTCTCGCAATCCGAGGGTTGCGTGCAAGCTTGACCAAGGCCGCACTTCGGACACTCACTGCCCCCGCAATCGATCCCGCTCTCTGCCGCGTCGACTCGAAAGTTGCGGCAGTGCGCCGGGCCTTCTGCCTTCGATGGAGTGAAGGTGAAGTCGGGCAGCGAGCAGGAGACGAACAGAGTCACTGCCGCCAGCGCAAACGGCCGAACTCTCAAGCAAAGGTCGATGAAAGCCACGCTCCGCGAAACATAGCAGGCCCGCGCTGCGCAAGAGACCGGTTCCAGGTGTGGTTGAGTAGGGGTTGTGACGAATGGATGCCGGGTTTGACCGTTCCTGGCGAAGTGGGGACCGGACCCCCTCCGGGCTCCATGGCGCCGGCCGCGTCACCGGTCCGAAACCGGGACCCGGCCCAAATCGGCCCGGGTCCTCGACGCCGACGGAGCGCATACGCTATGCCGTCACCACATGAAAATTGCGGTCATAGGTTCCGGGTACGTCGGCTTGGTGGCGGGCGCTTGTTTCGCTGACTCCGGCACCAACGTGCTGTGTGTCGACGCGGACGAACACAAGCTGGAGAGGCTGCGACGGGGTGACATTCCCTTCTTCGAGCCGCTTTTGGCCGAGTTGGTCAAGCGCAACTCACCCCACCGCCTGGACTTCACCTCGGACGTGGCCAAGGCCATCCAGGGCCGGGAGGTGGTGTTCGTGGCTGTGGGGACTCCCCCCAGCGAGGACGGCTCGGCCGACGTCTCCCAGGTGCTTGCAGTGGCGGAGCAAGTTGCCACGGCGGCAACGCATGATCTGCTGCTCGTGATCAAGAGCACCGTGCCGCTGGGTACCCACGCGCGCGTGACGGAGCTCGTCAATCGACTGAGCAAACACCGCATCAGCGTGGTCAGTAACCCCGAGTTTCTGAAGGAAGGCGACGCCGTCAACGACTTCTTCAAGCCCGATCGCGTCGTGATCGGCACGGACGACGACCGGGCGTTCCAGCTGTTGTCGAAGCTCTACTCGCCGTACGCCCGCCAGCGCAGCAAAATCCAGCACATCAGCCCGAAAAGTGCCGAAATCGTGCAGTATGCCTCGAACGCGCTGCTCGCCCTGCGCATCTCCTTCATGAACGAGATCGCTCAGCTGTGCGATGCGGCCGGCGCCGACGTCGAAGAGGTGCGTCTGGCGGTTGGCTCCGATGAACGCATCGGTTCGCGCTTCTTGTATCCGGGCCTGGGCTTCGGCGGCAGCTGCTTTCCCAAGGATCTGCGGGCGTTGGTGCGTACCGGCGCCGAGCTGGGCGTGAACATGGGGTTGGCGGCCTCCGCAGTGCGAGCCAACGAGGAGCGAGTAGGGGCGCTACTTCAGCACATGGAGCAGGACCTTGGCGGTCTCGGCGGCAAGCAGATCGCCGTGTGGGGCATCGCCTTCAAGCCGCGAACCGACGACGTGCGGGAGGCCCCGGCGATTCGCCTGATTCAGGAGCTGGTAACGCGCGGTGCGACGGTGTGCGCAACGGATCCGCAAGCGCTCGAGTCCGGACGTGAGCGCCTGCGTGTCGTGGGCGTCGAGCAGCACGTCACCTTCGCCACGGCAGAGTACGCGGCGTGTGAAGGCGCCGACGCCCTCGTGATCGCCACGGACTGGAATGAGTACAGAAATCCAGACTTTCATCGCGTCCGCGAGCTGATGCGGGGTCGCCACGTATTCGACGGGCGCAACGTCGTCGTACCTGAAGCAGCGGTCGAGGCCGGTCTGATCTATCGCGGTGTGGGCCGACCCCAACGCGGAACCTGAGGTCCCAATGTTCGTGATCGAACTGCAATACAAGGTCGAGCTCGCGCGTATCGACCAGCACATGGCCGAGCACGTGGCGTTCCTGAACAAGTATTACGAAGCCGGTCACTTCTTGGTTTCTGGCCGCAAGATCCCGCGCGACGGCGGCATCATCCTGGCGGTCGGCAAGAGCCGCGAACAAATCGAACAAATCATGCGTGAAGACCCGTTCTGTGCGCTCGGCCTGGCGGACGTTCGCGTCATCCAGTTCCGCGCCAGCCAACGCGCCGACGACATCCAACAGCGCATCGAACGCTGATGGATTCGCTAAACTCGAGCGCGAGCATCGCGGCGGTGTAAGCTCTGCATATGTTTCGGAATCGCGAGCTCGAGGCCGCCATCGACGGCGTGCGCGCCAGCTACGAAGGCCCGGAAGAGATCAACAATCTCGAGACCGCCGCGCTCCCCAACAAACGCGCGGTGGTCGAGGCCTATCAACACCTGCGCCCGTCGATCTACCTCGGCTTCTACAGCACGCGAGAGCTCGATAACGACAACCTGCGCCAAGCGCTCAGCCACCATTTGTACCCGGCCTATGAGGCGCTGGTCGAACAGACGGAGCGCGTGCTCGCTTACGAACGACGCTACAAGAACATCCAGCACCCGGAGGGGTACGCGGAAGACGCCGTGCTCGGACTCTTCCGTCGGCTACCCGAGGTTCGCCGCACCCTCAACCAAGACATCCGTGCGGCCTACGAAGGCGATCCCGCTGCTCGCAGCCTGGAAGAGATCATCTTCAGTTACCCGGCGGTCGAAGCCATCACCGCTCACCGCGTCGCCCACGAGCTCTACCTCTCGTCCGTCCCCATCATCCCCCGCATCATCGCGGAATACGCGCATTCCCGCACCGGCGTCGACATCCACCCCGGCGCCCGCATCGGTCCCCGCTTTTTCCTCGATCACGGCACGGGAGTCGTGGTGGGCGAGACCAGCGTCATCGGGACGAACGTCAAGATCTACCAAGGTGTTACCCTCGGCGCGCTCAGCACCCGTCGCGCTGAGTCCGGCGGCTCGCTCAAACGCCACCCGACGATCGAGGACAACGTCACCATCTACGCTGGTGCCACCATCCTCGGGGGTGAAACGGTGATCGGCGCGGGCTCCGTCATCGGCGGCAACGTCTGGCTTACGCATTCGGTGCCCCCCGGCTCCAAGATCTTCGGGCGCGCCCGCGAGTAACCTTGGATTGGGTTGGGTCCGTCACTTCACGGCAGTGAGCGAAACCCACCACTGGTTTGCGCCGCTAGGGTCAGAGGGATTACAGGAAGGTGGAAGGCGGAAGAGTTTGTTGAGGGAGGGGTGATGCCGTCCCGTGCTCGTTCGGGTTGGTGGGTTTCGTGCGGCTTCGTAGAGAGCCGGACCCAGCCAAAATCAAGGTCAATCAGGGATCTCGAACGGTAAGCCTTCCGGCCAGGATTCGGTGGGTTCGTAGCCGATCAGGCGTTTGGCGGGGATGAGGTCGAAGCGTTCTTGGCCGTCTTTACCGATGGCCCACAGCGTGGCGTAGCCGCTGAAGTCGTGGTGCACGCTTTGGTAGAAGAACTCGGCGATGTCCTTGCGGCTGACGTAGATGTGGAAGAGCTTGAGCTCCGCCATGCGCTTGGCTTCGCGCGGGTTCCTCACCATCCAGCCGACGCGCGCGGAGAGGATGTCCATCTTGAAGCGTTGGGCGTAGAAGGCGCCCATGTCTTCGGCGAGGAGCTTGGTCACGGCGTAGTGGTTGACGGGCGAGCGGTGCTCGGCGGTGTAACGACGGTCGTTGCGGCTGCCGACCGTTTGCACGGAGCTGGCGAGCACCACGCGGCGCACGCCCGCTTCCTGGGCAGCGCTCAGCACGTTGTAGAGTCCAATTACGTTGGGACCGATCAGCTCGGGGAACGGCGCGTCGAACGGGTTGGCCGCCAAATGAATGACCGCGTCGATGTCCTGCATGGCCTGACGTACGGCGCCCAGGCTCTCGATGTCGGCCAACATCAATTCTTGAGGCGAATCGGCGCGCATACGATCGAAACCTCGGACGAAATCACCCCGTTCTTCGAGCAACGCGCACACGGGTCGTCCGATCGCGCCCGAAGACCCCGTGACTAGTATCCGCATGGGCCGCACTTTGACACGTCAGTCGTGGGGATCTACAGGAAGGGGGAGGACGGGGAGGGGTTTTTGTGGGGAAGCTAGCGATCCTTGGGGGCGTCTAACCTGCGTCGGCCAGGGCTTTTATGTCGCTCACTTCCAACACGGATCTGGGAGCGCCGGCCGTCACGCAGCGGAGCATGGCGCGGCCGACTTCACTGAGGGTGAGGGCGGGTAGGAACAGCGCGAACACTGGGTAGAGCGGCAGGAACAACCGGTACAGACGCTTGAGGTTCTTCTGGCCGGGCATGGGTTTCATGACGCCGGGCCGAAAATGGAAGGCGCGCAAGGGCAGGCGCGAAATCGCGTTCTCCGACTTGCCCTTCACGCGCGCCCACATGACGCGCCCCTGTTCGCTCGAGTCGGTACCGGCGCCGGTAACATACGTGAAGACGAGTCCCGGATTCAGGCGAGCGAGCGTGGTCGCGAAGGCGAGCGGCGTATCGTAGCTGAGGACGGTGTACTCGGCCTCGCTCAGGCCCACGGAGCTGACGCCTGCGCAGTAGAAGCACGCGTCATAACCCGTCAGGCGCGGCTCCACGCTGCCGAGGTCACGGAAGTCGGGCACCAGCAGCTCTTCGAGTTTTTCGTGCGTGTGACCACACGGGCGGCGCGATACGGACAGGACCTTTTGGACCGCGGGATTCTGCAGGCACTCGAGCAGCACGCCTTCGCCGACCATGCCTGTGGCGCCCGTGATCAGGACCTTCATTCGCCGAAAAGTGGGGTCGAGCCGGCGCGGCTGCAACTGCTCCCCAGGAATGTGAGTTTTGCCGCAAGGAATCCATGGCGAGCCGCGACACGCGGCGCGGATTGGTGAATACTCGAGTGGATCCGCGGTCGACTTCGGCCGCGCGACTGAACGACTGAGATAGGCGAGTCATGTCCCAAACCGCAAAAAGCGCTGAGCCCGCACCCACGTACGACGCATGGTTGGTCGATCTGGACGGCACTTTGTATTGGAATACTGGCGTGCGCCTAGCCATGGCGGTCGAGTTGGCCGTCGGCGGCTGGCGTGTCGCGGGCCGACTCAAGCGTTTTCGACACGAGCAGGAGGCGTTGCGAGCCGAGAAGGACGTCATCCCCGGTGATCCCTTCGTGCAGCAGCTGGAGCGCACCGCCGCGGCGCTGGGGCTGCCGCGCGAGGAGCTCGAGCGCGACGTGCGCCACTGGATGATTCAGAAGCCGTCGCGATACCTGAGCTGGTTCCGTCGCAAGGAGCTGATCGATGAGATTCGGAAGTTTCGCGCTAATGGTGGGCGCACGGCGCTCGTCAGCGACTATCCCGCGACGGAGAAGTTGGCGGCGCTCGCGGTGAGCGAGTTGTTCGACATCGTGGTGGCGAGCGGAGAGACGGACGGTCCCCGCCGCCTGAAGCCGGATCCGGACGGCTACCTGCGCGCGTCGCAGGCTTTGGGCGTCGCGCCGGCGCAGTGTCTGGTCGTTGGGGACCGCGAAGACGCGGACGGCGCCGCTGCACGTGCCGCCGGTATGGGCTTCCGCCTCGTCAGCTAGCGCCGAGGCCGGCGCAACGGCGCGGTCATTGCACGGCTTTCGCTTTGGCCGCGTGATCGCGCTAAGAGCGCGGCACTGAACGCAGATGTCGGAAGCGGAGTTCCTGGACGATTCGGAGAACGCGCTCGCTTTTCCCGAGCGCGCAACGGTGACGCTGTCGCAGGCCGCCGAGCGCGCGTTAGGGCGTGTCGGCTTGTCACACGTGACAGATGCGCGGGGTGCCGCGCCGGCGCTGCTGGCCCATGCGCTGGTGCTGGCGGGCGCGCCGCACGTATTGTACGTCGCCAAGGACGCGGATTCCGCGCGGCGCGCCGCGCAAGACCTGACGGCGCTAGGGCGCGGTTTGCCCATCGGTACGAAGCTGGGCGTCGCTTCGGGCGAAGGCACGACACCGCTCGTGCTGAGCGTGAGCGACAACACCCCGTACGCGGAGGTGCACCCCGATCGGCGCGCGGGGATGTTGCGCGCAGCTGCGCTGTTTCAAGTCGCGCGTGGCATCCCGTTTCGGTTCGCGGTGGTGACGGCGCAAGCCTTGGTTCGTCGCGTGACGAGCCCTGAACTGCTGGCAAAAGCCGGCATGTACGTGGAAGCCGAGGGTGAGTTCGACGTGGAGAGCGCGGCCAAGCGCCTGGTAGCGTCAGGCTACTTGCGTGTGCCGGTGGTCGAAGATCCCGGCACGTTCGCCGTGCGTGGTGGGCTGGTGGACGTGTGGCCCAGCGCGGCGGAGTTACCGCTACGCATCGAGCTGTACGGCGACATGGTCTTGAAGCTGCGCAGCTTCGATCCGGACGACCAGCGCACGCTCGACACGCTACAGTCGGCGTGGATACCACCGGCGCGCGAAGCGTTCATCGACGCCGAAGCCGAAGCGCGCGCGCGCACGGAGCTGCGCAACCTGTGCGACAGCGCGAATTTCCCTTCCAGCAAGGCTCGCGCGTTGGTCGACGATATCTCGACCGGTCACGCGTACTTCGGTTTGGAAGGCTATTTGCCGGCGTTTCATCAGCTGGTGCCGTTGCTCAGCTACTTCGGCAAAGACACGCCGCTGCTGCTCGAGGATCCTCCTGGCATCGTGAAAGCGATCCGGGAAGAGCTGGAGCGGGGGCGCGCCGGCGAAGCGTCGCGCAGCGGTTCGCCACACTTCGCGTTCACGCGACTCTACGCCGACGAAGAGGAAGTGGTGGAGGCGCTCGAACGCGCCACGGTGATCGGCGTGCACGCGAGCGCCATCGCTGCCGGGCAGCTGCGCGGCCTGGATCGTTTCGAAGCGGCCAGTGAGGACACGCCAGCGCTGGTGATCCGCGATCACGCGGAGCTGTCGTTGGCAGGCAAAACTGCGCGCACCAATCGCGGCAAGGCGGCCTCGCTGGACCCGCTGATTCAGCGCATTGCTCGCTGGAAAGACGCGGGTTTGCGCGTCGCGATCGCGGCCCGCACGCGCACGCAGGCCGAACGCGTCGCCGCCCTGCTCGGTCATCGCGGCGTCGCGGTGGCGCTGCCAACCGAAGACGATGCGCCTGCGCGCGAAGTCGAGCCGGAGAGCGTGCA
>Ga0247764_1000342_pt1 | contig 16524 bp, 17 predicted proteins | sample UWRJL051202B4_FD_179932 | JGI IMG/M metagenome (GOLD analysis project Ga0247764, IMG submission 179932) | Plant litter microbial communities from Arlington Agricultural Research Station in Wisconsin, United States - UWRJ-L051-202B-4 | ecosystem: Environmental > Terrestrial > Plant litter >...
TCGGCTGACGCTCGCGTCGATTTCCGTGTGGCGGGCCCGCGCGAAGGGCTACGAAGGTCACGCCCCCGCTGTGGCAACCTGGTTGTCCGCGCAGAGGCTGGACAGCGACGTCAGTACATCAAGTTACCCGTGCCGAGCGAGTAGTTGATGTTCGAGCCGAACAGGTCGCGGGCATTGAGGCAGCGTGAGATCGCGTTGGCGACGCGGTTCTGGCGGGTCCACCAGTTGGGAGCGGTCAGTCCCAGTGCAATCTCTACCTTGGCCTCGTTCAGCCGCTGTTGCGCGGTCGGGTAGATGCTGCGCTCAGACAGCACTTGGATCGCGTCGTCGATCTCCACCACAGCGAGCTCCATGAGCTTCTTCTGAACATCCACGCGTGTGTTTTGGAAGCGCCCAACCAAGGTGTTGGCAGCAGACAGCCGCTGCTTGGCGATGTCGATGTTCAGCGCGCCGTTCAAGATGCGAAGGAACTTCGAGATCGCAAAAGCGTCGGACGCGAAGAGATTGAGTGGTGTCCCAAAACGTTGCTCCAGCATCTGACCGCCCAGCGAGAAGCCGAACGCGACACCCGCATAGAAGCGGACGGCGTTATCGATGTCGTCCGGAGTGTTGCTCAAGGCCTTGAACGAGTTGTGGAAGAACGGTGCCGTATCGGCAGCCTCGATCAAGGGCGGCGGATTGAAGGTCAAGTTCCCGAAGCCGTTGTTGAAGCCGATGCCGTTGGCGTCCACGTTGGGGCTGGTCAGGTTCTGTCCACCGAACCCAGCATCCGTGATCATCACGCCGTTCAGCTCGCCCAGGGTCAGCAAGTTCACGCTGCCGGCCATGCGCACGCCGTTGTCCAAGTTGCGGTTTTTGCCAGAATCTTGGAAGTTGGCTCCCGCGTTGAAGTGACACACGTTGCAGCGACCCCGGTTGGGGTCCATGAACGCCTGTCGCCCATCCTCACCTTCGGTGTCGAAGATCCGCACTTGCGTCAAGTTGAGCTCGTTCAGGCGCCCCAAGCTCAGCTGGAACGCGCGCGTGAGATCCGCTTCTTGAGCGGTCGGGGTCCGAAAGTCCACGTTCGGACGCCGCGCGAGATCCTTCGTGAAATGCTGCTTGATCGCGCCCTCCAGGAAGGAACGCAACGAGCCATCGCCCGGGGCGCCGTCACCACTCCAGCCCACGCGCTCGACCGGCGGGCTGGAAGTGCCGTCCGCGGGATCTCGCGCGATGCTGGTGGCGAGCGAGAGCACGTGCGAAACGCTGCGTGACACGAAGCGATGCGTGGGATCCTGGAAACCGTCCACGTTTTCCAAGATCGCAGCGAAGTTCAGCAAGTCCGAGGTTTCGAGGTTGGCGAGCGCAGGGTTGGTCTCGAACACGAACAGCGGGTCGTTCGGGTTGGTCGCGCGGAGCTGCGTGATGAACGGCACGTCCAGCGTCGTGTTGTTGGCGACCGGGTGACAGCTGCCGCACGTTCGGCCATTACCGTTGAATGTCTCGCGGAAGAAGATGTCTGCACCGGCGCAGATCTCCTTGCTGACCAGCCCAGCAATTACGCGTGGATCCTGCTGGCATGCCGTCAGTCGCTGCTGAGCCGTCAGTTCGTTGCTGACCTCGGCCACGTCCTCCTCGACGAGCTCGCTTCCGGCCTCGCCGGAGCAACCGAGCGCGGTCCCCAGTAGCGTGATAGCCCCCAGCCAAACTCTCACTCCCTTGAGCGCCGTCATCGTGTTCATGCACTTCTCCCGATAGAGGCGATAGCCTCCCCTGATTGCACATTCGAGCTCGCGTGCTCGCGAACCTTCACGATCAGGCGGCGTGCAGCGATTTATCTTGAGGACCGACGGTTCAGGTGCGGTCGTGCTACGCAGGCGTCGTTGTCGCGAGCTGGCGGCGGCTCAATACACGCAGCTGAAATCTCGGTCGTGCGGGTCGTCGGAAGCCCAAAATCGGTACGGCGTGTACCAGAAACCGGCTGGCATACCCACGCTGACGCGCTGCCAAGCGCCTGCCAGATTGCCAAAGTCGCGCAACGTGCGCTGGTCCAAACTCCCGCCAATCCAGTCGAACACGCTGCTGTCGGACAGGTACAGTCCCTGCAAACCGTTGTCCGTGACCACGTAGGCTTGCCGTCCGCCGATCAGCCGCAATAGACCGCCGGCGTTGCGCAAGTTCTCATGCGTATGGCGCGCGCAGGGGTCGAGCAGGATGCGATCCCGCGGCAACCCGAAACGGCAGCTGGCAAGATAAGCCAACAAGAAGATCTCGTAACGCTGGGAGTGCACCGCGCCGCCACTGAAGATCACCACCGGCGCCACGCCACGCTCGACCGCTTCCACCGCGCGGTAAGCGCGGATCTGGTTGATCCCGAACCAGCGCAGAGTCTGCGGGTCGATGGTTACCGAGCAACCCTGGCTCGGGCGCCAAGCTCCGATTGGAATCAAGTCGTGCACCGGATCGCCCAAGCCGAACGTGAACACAGCCGCATAGGGCCAGCTGTGCGGGCGTCGAAGCCTGCGAGCCAGCGCTTCGAGCGTGTTCGTGTTGTGCGCAATGACCTCTGCCCGAATCTCCGGCGGCAGCTGGCACGCCAGGGCGAGCGGGGTGTCCTGACTGATGTCCACGGCGTGCCGCATCCGCGCCACGGCCTGCTCGAGTTCCGCGGCTGCTCCGGACTTGCTCGGGTAACCACAGTCGTCGGCCGCCGGATCGATCGACGTGAGTGCGCCGGCGCGATAGCGAACGCGCGTGAAGCAAGCGTCCGCTGCGTGCTCGGCCTGAACGCGGTGCGTGCGCGCGGTCGGATCTTCGCGGGTGACCGCGAGCCAGTCCTTGCAAGCGCGTTCACGATCGAAGCCGGCGGGAGCCACGCCGAGCAAGGCGTTCGGCCTTGGTTGCGGCGCGGTGGCGCTGGGTCGCGCGCTGCAAGCGAGCAGCAGCGCGCAGCCCGCCCAAACCCTCCCGCTTGCTGTCATCATGGCCGTGGCGCGAGTATCCAAGCCCGTGCGAGCTTGACCAAACGAAAAATTGCCCGGCGCCGCGGCTCTGGAACTTTTTTCCGCCGTGCGCGAGGCGGCCGAAGTACTACCGTGGGCGCAGATGCTCGAGGTTTTGGCCCTGCTGACCTTCGTGACGGGCGCACCGCAGCAAGCGATCCCAGCGCCGCTGGTCGAGCTGGAGCTCAGCGCGCCGCCGGCGTGCCCTTCATCCAAAGTGGTGCAGGACGCAGTCCGTCAGCGCGTCAAACGCGCGGCCGCGGAGCCGCTGCGCGTGCGGGCGCAGATCGAGCACCACGAGCGTTGGAGCCTGCTGCTCAAGACCGAGCAAGGTGAACGACGCGTGGAGGGAGAGTCGTGCGAGGCCGTCGCGCAGACGTTGGTCGTCCTGCTAGCCCTGGCTGTCGATCCAGGAGCTGACGTCGAGACAACCAGCTGGTCCCCGGAACTCGTCGCGCCCGCCGCTTCAGAACAGACTTCCGGGGCCTCGGCTGAAGCTGCGACGCGCCCAGAAGAGGGAGAACCAACGCGGGCGAACGTGACGCCGACCAAGACGCGCCTCAGCGCGCCGGCACGCAAGGCGCGTGGCGAGTCGCGCGTCAGCTCGCCGCTACGCTGGCCGACCCTTGGCGTTTCGCTGGGAGCGCTGGGAGAGGTGGGTGCGCTGCCCAAGCCGAGTTTTGGCGCGACTGGCGCGCTCAGCGCGACGTGGTGGCCGTGGTCATTGAAGTTGGGTGCGGCGTTCTTGGTGCCGCAATTTGCGCAGGTGGAGAGCAGCAGTGTGCGCAAAGGTGGCTATGTCTCGTTGTGGAGCGGAAACCTGGAGCTGTGCCGCTCGTTCGCGGCGGTCCTATCGGCCTGTTTAGGCACGGAGATCGGTCGTCTGACGGGCGAGGGCCGCGGCGTGCAGTCGCGCACGGGGCACGCGCTCTGGCTGGCGGCGGGCCCTGCGCTGATGGGGCAGGTTCCGCTCGAGAGCGGTCTTGGACTGTTTGCCAAATTAGGTGTTTATTTTCCGATATTTAGGCCTGGATTTGGCGTGGAGCCCTATGGTCAGTTGCATGCTCCTGCGGCCGCCTCCGGGCGCCTCGTGTTGGGGATTTCGTTCCGCTGAATGACGGAAATCGGGGCGGCGGCCATGGCCCCTAGTGCTGAAGTGCCCGGGTTGATGCTCTCCACCGACGACGAAGCGGCGCTGCCTGCGCCGGTCGCGCTGCAGTTCGACGCGGTGTACGCAGAGCATTTCGATTTCGTGTGGCGCAACTTGCGTCGCCTGGGGGTTCGCGATGGTGAGCTGCGCGACGCGGCTCAAGACGCGTTCCTGGTCGTGCATCGACGCTTAGCCACCTTCGATGGGATCGGCTCCGTACGCGCCTGGTTGTATTCGATCGTGCGCCGCGTCGCTTCCGACTCGCGCCGCTCCCGCCGCCGCAAGGAGCTGGTCGAACCAGCGCCGGCGGAAAGCATCGCAGATCCGCGTGGCCGAGAACCGGAGCGTGACGCCATGCAACAACACGCGCTCCGTCAGTTGCTGCAGCTGCTCGCGCAGTTGGATGAAGACAAACGTGAGGTCCTCATCTTGTGCGACCTGGAAGAGATGAGCGCGAAAGAGGCAGGCGAGTCGCTCGGATTGAACCTCAACACCGTCTACTCGCGGTTACGCGCGGCGCGCCAAGAGCTGCGCCTTGGACTTGAGCACTTACAACGAGTGGGGAGGCAACCATGAAACCCGTCGATGCCGAGCTCGCAGCGCTTTTTTCGGCCGCTCGCGCCGTCGAAGATCCGAGCGCTGAAGAAAAGGCCGCGGTGCGCGCGGCAGTGTCCGCTGCACTTGCGGCGTCGGTTGGCGCGACGCTCGGTGCAGCGGCGGCGCAACCGCTAGCGCCGGCAGCAAAAGCGCTGTCGTTGCTCAAGGTCATGGGCTGGGTGGCGACCGGCGCCGCCGTAGGTGTCGCCACCAGCGGCGTGACCTGGGTCGCTCAATCCGTTCTGAGCCAAGAGCCGCGCGTGGTGGCCACCGTCACGGCTTCGGACACTTCCGCGCGACCCGCGCCCGTGTTGCACGTGAAGGAGGAGGCCGTACCGCTTGCGCCGCCGAGCGCGGCGCTGGCGTTAACGGCCGAGCCATTGGCGTCTGCACCTGTGACGCCGCCCCGCGGCAACGCCGCAAACAGCATGAACAACGCAAACAGCGCGAACGGCTGGCGTCCGTCGGCGTCACTGGAAGCGGAGGCGCGCGGCCTCTCTGCAATTCAAGCCGCACTCTCTCTCGGAGATGGGCGCACCGCGCTGCAATTGCTCGGCGAACAAGAACGAGAGTTCCCACGCGGCGCTTTGGATCAGGAGCGTGCTGCGGCACGCGTGCTCGCCTGGTGCGCGGCAGGACAAGTCGAACAGGCGGTGCTGGCGCGCGGCCGATTTCTTACCGCCTACCCGAGCTCACCCTGGGCCAAGCGCGTTCGCGAAAGTTGTGCTGAGCGAAATGGATTTTGAAGCACCGGCCATGGCTAACGGTAGGGCCTCGACGATGTTTGGGAAAATCATGAAGAACTTTTCGAAAGCTTGGGTCGTGATCGGTGTGCTGGTGCCCGTGTTGATGGGCGCGAAGGGCGGGTGCGGCGGGGATGACGTGTCCATGGGTGTGGATCCGGACGGCGAAGCCGGGGAGCGCGCAACGGGTGGAAAAGACGCCGCCGGCGGCAGCTCCGCCACGAGTGGCGGCAAAGCCAGCGGCGGCAAGACGAGCAGCGGCGGTCGAACGAGTAGCGGCGGCAGTAGCAGCGTTGCCGGCACCACGGGAGTCGGCGGCGAGCCAGGGAGCTGCGACGGATATGGCGACACGAGCTTCGAAGATGAAGTCGTCCTGCGTTACTTCAACGACACGGATCGAGTACTCTTCGTAGGTCCGGAAGAACAAGATTGCTCGCTGCCACCGGTGTTCGACCTGCTCAGCGCGTCGGGCGAAAAACTGTCCTTGGGAATCGGGTATTGCCAGCAAACCTGTGAGTCTTTTCAAACGGGTCACTTGGGGTGCCCCGCAGTGTGCCCTTACGCCCCCGTCGCGCGAATCGAACCGGGCGCGTCGCACGATTTCAAGTGGGCGGGCACTTATCTTGAAATGCGGGACCTGCCCCGCGAGTGCCGTTCGGAGGACGCGCCAGAAACACAAGCGTGTGAGCAGCGCATCCAAGCTCCTGAGTCGCGTTACGCGATCAGGGCTACCGCCTGGACGGGCGTCGAATGCCCGAACGACGATTGCACCTACGCGTCCTGGGTGATCGGCGATGCCTTGAAGGTCTCCGCAACGCTGAACTACCCAGAGCAGAAGCTGGTGGAGCTGCACTTCGAGTAGTTGGACGCGTTGGGGGAGAGGCCGGGCTGTCAGCGCGCGGCGCGGCAATTTTGGCGGGTTCAGGGGCTCTTGCGGGGCCGGGCTGTGGGGTCCGGCACGCAAGGGCTTGCCCCAACGCGGCTCCGTTGCCACCCTCTGCTGCGTATGGACCAGGTCCTTACGCGCCTCGAGCCCTCCGCCAAGGATTGGCAGAAAACCGAGCTCCCCAGTGCCTGGCCGGACGCGCGGCGTTACACGTCAGTCTTTGGCTCCTTTCTGCTGATGCTCTACGCCATCGTGAGCAGTTTGGGTCGGCGGCGGCCCGTGCAGTTGGCGCAGGGGCTGCCTGGCGCGGAGCAACTGCCGCCGTATCTCCTGCAAGAGTTCCATGGCATGCCCAACGGCTACTACTCGCAGCGGCTGGCTGATGATTATCCGCGCGGTTTCGAGATCGCGATGCTGGGCCAGATGCGCGTCGCGCGCGGGCGGATCGCGGAGCGCTTGCAAGCTTGCGCAAGCGTGCTGGAGGTCGGGGCAGGCGCCGGCTTGCTGCTGCGAGAGCTAAAGGACGTCGGCGTACGAGAAGTAGTGGGGTTGGACGCCAGCGCGTACAACTTGAAGACGGCAGCTGAGGTCGCACCCGGCGCGCGGTTAGTCCAGGGCTTGGCGGAAGCGCTCCCTTTCGCGGAGCAGCGCTTCGACGCCGTCTGCGCATGTTTCTTGTTCCACGAGCTACCCGCGGAGGTGAGCGCCGCCGCACTGCGCGAGTTTGCGCGTGTCTTGAAGCCGGGCGGCCTGCTCCTGCTGACCGAACCTTCGCCCGTGCACCTGCGTACGCCGTTGTGGCGCCTGTTGGCGACGCTCGAGCTGCGTGCCGTTTACTACCGCTGCCTGGCCGTGGCCGTGTACGAGCCCTACCTGGAAGATTGGCTACAGCGCGACGTGAGCGCTTCCTTGAACGCGGTTGGGTGCGACGTCGTGGAGGAGCGCGCAGCCGTGCCGTTTCACGAGATCGTCGCGCGCAAGCGTTAGGGGGTAAGCTTTGGTTCTGGCAGTTGCGCGATGGCCGCCAGCACCTCTTCCGCGTGAACAGCTGGATCGACGTCGCGGAAGACGCGGGAAATGCGACCGCTGCCGTCGATCAAATACGTGACGCGCGAGTTCATGCCGAGGAAACTGGAGACGCCGTAAGCCTGCGCGATGCTGCCCGTTTCGTCGACCAACAGCGGGAAGGGCAGCTGATGCTCTCGCACGAAGGCTTGGTGGGACTCGCGGCTGTCGCGCGAAACGCCGTAGATCAAAGCGCCTACGGCGCTGAAACGCTTCCAGGCGTCGCGGAAGGCGCAGGCTTCTTTGGTGCAGCCCGGCGTGTCGTCCTTCGGATAGAAATAGAGCACCACCGGGTGACCGTTCAGCTCTCGCAAGCGAATGCGTTGGCCGTCGTGCGTGACAGTGTCGAAATCCGGTGCGGTAGCGCCGACCGCCAGGGCAGAGCGAGCGGGGGCCGACTGTGCTCCGCCGCAGCCGACTAACAGGGTGCACGCCAAGGCGAACTGGCCGAGACGGGGCCGGGCAACTTGCATGACGGTGAGCATTGAGATTTCGCGTTCAAGGTTGAAGTAGGTGCCGTGTGGCAGGGTTGTCGCGGCGCCAGATCACCGCATCCATGAAGTAATGATGGATGTTGAGCGCTGTGCCAATGGCCGCGAGGTACGGCGTGACCCCGAGCGGATCCAGTGAGTCCGAGAGGACGAGAAAGTCGTCCAGTAGACTAGGAATGCCGCGGAACAGCAGCCAGCCGAGCGCCACCGCGCAGAGCAGCGGCACGATAAAAGCCCATTTCACCGCGCGCAGTTGCGGCGCGTCCTGCTCCGCGCGCGCTTGGTTCGTCTTCAGCAGCCACACGAAATAGAGATACTGCAGCGAATGCAGCGCTGGGATCACGTAGGCGAGTAGTGGGTCCAAGCGTGAAAACACCAGCCAAATCCAGATCGTGATCAACAACCCGAACAGGGGTACCAGCGGCGGGAAGCGCCCTTCACGGTGACGCTTTTGCAGCAACACCACGACGAGCGCCACGCCGGAGAGCGCGAACAGCGCAGCGGTGAGCCGATCCAGCCCTGCCGGATGAGGAAGCGAAGTGTACAGCACGTCGTCCAGTACCGAGGCTTTGCCTGGATCTCGTGGGTTGGTGCGGGCGCACAACCAACCAGCGATACAGTGAGCCAAGATCACGTGGCGTTCGCGCGGCGTGTAGCGCGCGCCGCGACGTTGCGACAACACGCTGAGCACACCGAAGCCTTGTTTGACGTAGTGCCAGCCGACGAGCACGAACATCAGCTGAATCAACAGGCCCAGGCGCACCGCGGTGTGATCGATCAGCGCGCAGGCCAGCCACACCACCAACGCGAGCGGGACGACGCCACCAGCGAACACATACCTCAGCAGCTGAGCGCGCTTCGTGCCGCTCGCCAGAGCATGTCTGCGCGCGTCGCCGTAGAAGAGCAGGTAGGTCACGGCGAAATGCGGATTGTTGATGATCACGGCCAAGTGAAACATCAAAAAACCGATCGCATACTCGGCCTGATCGAGGCCGAGCTGCTGTCGCAACAGGTACAACGCGGGCAGCACGAGCAACGTCCCGCCACCCACCAGCAGAAACTCGACTGCCGAGCGCCCTCGCGTAGGCGCACTCTGCGGAGCCTCCAGCTCCGTTTCTGTCAGCATCAGCGCGGTCACGCACTCAATCTATAGCGATTTTCAGAGCGCGAGGCGACCGCAGCCAATCTGCTCGCTAAGTTTTGGGTCTGGCGAGCGTACAGTCCACGACTCCCCCAAGGCCTTTCAGGTTCCGCTAGTGCGGGGATCTTCCACCAGATAACGAAGCAGCAAGTCGGTCAGCTCCTCCACCAGCACGCTGTTGTCCACGCCGGGCGGTTTTTCTAGCAGCCAGGCGAGCATGCAGGCGCGCACGGAGTGGAATGCGACGAAAGCGGCGGCATCGTGATTAACGCGCCGGATACCGACGTTCGCGGCCGCGAGGAAGCCGCGGATGGCGGTTACCATTCGCAAGTCGAACGCCAACACCTTCGCTGTGGGGGTGACCCGAAAGCCCTCCACGATCAAGACGCGATGCAGTGCGGGCGCGTGAGCGTACAGCTCCAGCAGTTCCTTCAGCACGGCGCGCGCCACGTGCAGATCCGAATCGAACGTGCCGGTTTGCAGCACGCGTTGCATCACTTCAGTGGCGCGCTCGAACTCGCGCTCCTGCAGAGCATCGAGGATCGCGTCTCGATTCGAGAAGTATTGATAGAGCGTGCCGACGCTGACGCCAGCTACCTCGGCGACGCGTGAGGTGGTGGTTTCTTCCCAACCGGACTGCTCCAAGATCCGAATGGTGCCGTCCAAAATCGCAGTGACCGTGGCCTTCGATCGCGATTGTTGGGGCAGATTTCGTGGGGAAACGCTGTGCCGGTGTTTGCTCATCTAAAACCCGAAACCAACGCGAATGGTGGAATCACTTTCGATTGCGTAATCTGTGGCTCGACGCTGGTGATGCCCCGCCCGACCACGCGCCGCCGAACGTAGCACGGAGGAGTGAAGTGAAACCGCGATTTCGACAAGATTATCGGTCCTTGTTTTGGTCCTTGCTGCTCTTTCCGCTGGTGCCTGCGATCGGGTACGCGCGACCGAGCCTTGCCGTGTGGCTCCTGCCGTTCAACTTGTATCTCGCCTACTGCGCGGGCGTCCTGACGCATAACCATGTGCACTGTCCGGTGTTCGTGCGGCGCACCGCCAACGTCGCGTATTCGGCGTGGCTCACGGTGTTTTACGGCTGCCCGATCTTTACCTGGGTGCCGACGCATACCCAAAATCATCATCGCTTTCTGGACGGGCCAGAAGACGTCACCCGCACCACGCGGCGCGGCTCGCGCAACACGTTGCTGCACGCGCTGAGTTATCCATTCTGGTCCGCATGGTGGCAAACCGCGCTCGTCTCCCGTTACGTGAAGGACGCGCGCGTCACGCGTTCGCGGCGGCTGCGCGAGATTCGTTTGCAATATTTATCGTTGCTTGGCGCGCACACGCTGCTGCTTACGCTCGCAGTCTTGCTGCAGGGTCCCGCAGTGGGCCTCGGCATTTACGTGCTGGGCTACGGGTTGCCCGCCGCCAGCGCCACGTGGTGGATGATGTTCACGAACTACGTGCAGCACGTGGAGTGCGACACCGGCTCCCAGCACAATCATTCGCGAAACTTCGTCAGTCCGTTCTGGAATTGGTTCGTATTCGATGCCGGCTACCACACGGTGCATCACGAGCATCCCGGCGTGCACTGGAGCCGTTATGCGGAGCTGCATCGCGCGCGCTCGGCCCAAATCGACCCGACGTTGAACCAGAGATCGATTTTTCAGTACTGCTTGGCGCGTTACGTGCTCGGTCGCGGGGCGCGTGATACCACCGTTACTGCATGAGTCTGGCCCGGTTCGCGTTCTTGTCGTCCGTCTCGGCCTTGGGCCTGGGGGCGATCAGCACGGTCTTGCGCGGGGAGCCGGGCTGGTTGTGGCTCGCGGTGTTGGCGTTCGTGATTGGCGGCGTGTTGTTCTTGGGGGTGTATTTCCCCTGGCTGCAGATGTTCGGACCGATCGTGTGTCGCACCCAGCCAAGCCGCCCGCAGCTTGGGCTCACTTTCGATGATGGCCCGCACCCGGTGACCACACGTCAGGTGCTGTCACTTCTGGCACCGACCCGCCATCGCGCGACCTTCTTCGTTGTGGGGGAGAAGGTGGAGCAGCATCCGGATGTCGTGCGGGAGATCCACGAGGCGGGTCACGCCGTGGCGCTGCATGGCTACTTTCATGATCGCTTCCACTTCGCTCGCAGCGCGTCGCGGGTCGCGCAGGAACTCAAGCGCGCTGCGGACGCGGTGGAGAAGGCATGTGGGCTGCGCCCGCGCTGGTATCGCCCGCCCGTCGGGCAGACCAGCCCGCTGACGGTGCTGGGAGTGCGGCGCGCTGGTTGCGAATTGATCGGTTGGTCCGGGCGCGCCTATGACGGCGTGCGCTCTTCCACGCCGGAGAGCGTGCTGCGCAATCTCACCTCGCAGCTGGAACCCGGCGCGCTGCTCGTGCTGCACGACGCGGCCGAACGCGACAACTACGAGCCCTCCAGCGTGCGAGCGCTGCCCGCATTGCTGCGCGAGCTCGACGCACGGGGCCTGACCAGCGTGCGACTCGAGACGTTGTTGGAGGAGGCGCGGACTGGGCCGGCGCTCCCTCAGCGCGTCAGCCCTCCCAGCGCTTGAAAATCAGGGAAGTGTTGATGCCGCCGAAGGCGAAATTGTTCGTCATGATGTAGCGGCCGGAAATCTTGCGGCATTCGCCGCGCACGTAGTCGAGCTCCCCGCAGCGAGGATCCACGGTTTCCAGGTTCAGCGTCGGCGCGGCCCAGCCTTCGTTCAAAAACTGAATGGTCATCCACGCTTCCAGCGCGCCGCACGCGCCCAAGGTATGGCCCATGTAACTCTTGAGTGAGCTCACCGGAACGTTGGGGCCAAACACGCGCGCCGTCGCCTGACTCTCCGCAACGTCCCCATTGTCCGTCGCCGTGCCGTGCGCGTTCACGTACACGATGTCCGAAGGCTTCAGCTCTGCATCCGCTAGCGCCAGGTCCATCGCGATGCGCATGGTGTCGGCGTTCGGATGTGTGGTGTGAAAGCCGTCCGAGTTCGTGCCGTAACCAACCACCTCCGCGTGGATGCGCGCCCCACGTTGCTGGGCGTGCTCCAGATCCTCCAAGATCAGCGTGCCCGCACCTTCACCGACGACCAAGCCATCGCGGTTGACGTCGAAGGGCCGAGGGGTCGACTGTGGGCTGTCATTTTGGCTGCTGGTAGCAAACAGCGTGTCGAAGATGGCGGCATCGGCAGGGTGAAGCTCCTCCGAGCCGCCCGCGATCATCACGCGTTGTTTACCCCACTTGATGGCTTCGTACGCGTAGCCGATGCCCTGCGAGCCCGAGGTGCAGGCGCTGGACGTGGGCACGATGCGACCCTTGGCCTTGAAGTACAGACCGATGCTGACGGGCGCGGTGTGCCCCATCATGCGCAAGTAAGTAGTGGCGTTGATGCCGTCGATCGATTCTTTGATCGCCATGCCTGCGAAATCGGCGATGGCGTCGGGGTTACCCGCCGAGGAGCCGTAGGCGACGCCGGTGTCCCCGCTTTGCACGACGGGGTTGCCCAGCAGTCCGGCATCTTCCAGTGCTAGTTCTGACGCACGCACGGCCAAGATCGCGACGCGTCCCATGCTGCGCGTGACTTTGCGCGGGTAGCGATCTTCCGGCAGAATAAAGCTGGCCGCGGGCGCGCCGAGCTTCGTGTTCATGCCCTTGTAACGATCCCAATCTTGCATCCGCTGAACGGCGTTCGTCAGCGACTGCAACTTGGTGCGCACCTCGGGCCAGCTGCAGCCCAAGGGGGAGATCCCCGCCATTCCGGTCACGACCACGCGCTTCATCCGTGGAGCCCTCCGTTGATACCGATGACTTGTCGGGTGATGTAGCCCGCGTCGGGCGACATCAAGAACGCTACTAACGCGGCCACCTCTTCCGGTTTGCCGTAGCGGCGAAGCGGGATCATCTCCTTCATGGCTTCCGGAGAGATCGCCAGGTCGCGAGTCATGTCGGTCTCGATCAAGCCGGGCGCCACGCAGTTCACCGTGATGTCGCGCTTGGCGAGCTCCAGCGAAAGCGCCTTGGTCGCGCCGATGATGCCGGCCTTGGCCGCGCTGTAGTTGACCTGACCGCGGACACCCATCAAACCAGACACGCTGGCGATGCTCACGATGCGACCGGGCGCGCGCCTCCGCACCATCGGCATGATCAGCGGCTTGAGTACGTTGTAAAAGCCGTCCAGGTTCGTGTGCAGCACCTGGTCCCACTCTTCACCCGTCATGGCGGGGAAGGCGTTGTCGCGCGTGATACCTGCGTTCACGACCACGCCGTAGTACGCGTCGTTCGCGTCCACATCGGCCAGCAGCGCGCTCTCCGCGGCCGCTCTGTCTGCGATATCGAAGCTCAGCACGCGGCTGCGGCGGCCCAGCGTTCGCAGCTCCGCCGCCACTTCGGCGGCTTGTTCGACGTTGGTGCGGCAGTGCAGCACCACGTCGTAACCTTCGCGGCCGAGCCGCAGCGCTATCGCGCGTCCAATGCCGCGCGAAGAACCCGTTACCAAAACCCAACCACTCATGAGGATGCGCCCGCGTGCTCGGCCAAGTATCCTTGTATGTCCGTCACTTCGTAAACGGTGAGGGTCGCCTGCACCAGCGGCTCGCTCTCTCCCGGCTTGCGAATCTGACACTCCACCACGCTCAAGCCGCCCACCTCGCGGTGCACCTGCTCCACCAGCACGCGCAACTTCGAGCCGACGGGGAACGCAGAGACCGCAGTCTTGTATTCGCGCGTACCGAGCAGGAAGCCAATGCGTGGCGCTTCTCCGCGCTGTTGGGCTTCAATCCCGGCGAAGGCGGCGATGGTCTGCGCCATGTATTCCACGCCGACCCACGCGCCCACCGCACCGTCGCGTTCGAACGGGCTACCGTTTTCGATCGAAACTTCGGTCTCCAGGTGGTGCTCGCCCAGCATCACGATGCGGTCGAGCAGCAACATGGGCGGATGATGCGGTAAGAAATCTTGAATCGGCCGCTGTTGCCAGGTGGGGGTGTTCATCGCACGGCCTCCAGGATCAGCGTCGCGTTGCTGCCGAAAAAACCGAAGGAGTTGCTCATGACGCGATCGAGTCGAGCGGCGCGCTCACCGGGCTTGACCAACGCGAGCGCTGGCAGAGCCGGGTCGTAGTGGCCGTCGAACACATGCGGAGGCAAGCGCCGTTCCGGGTTGTTGCGCAAGCTGAGCCAGCAGAACGCCGCCTCCAATGCGCCGGCCGCACCCAGCGTATGCCCGGTCAATGACTTGGTGGAGCTGACTTTGACATTCGGGCCAAGCTCGGCGTGTACGGCTTTGCTCTCCATCGCGTCGTTGTGCTCCGTGGCGGTGCCGTGCAAGTTCAGGTAGTCGATCTGCTCGGCGGACAGGCCTGCGTCTTTGAGCGCGTTGCGCATGGCGAGCGCCGCGCCGCGCCCTTCGGGATCGGGCGCGGACATATGATACGCGTCCGAGCTCTCTCCGCCTCCCACGAGCCGGATTGGTCCTGGCTCCGGCGTCATCAAGAACAGGGCCGCCGCTTCCCCGATGTTGATACCGCGACGATTCGCGCTGAACGGGTTGCACGGCTCGGCGCTCTGCGCTTCCAGAGCACCAAATCCGGCCACGGTGAACGCGCTGAGCGTGTCCGCGCCGCCGGCGATGGCAGCGTCGCACAGGCCCAGCCGAAGCATACGGCGTGCGGAGAGCAGGGCCTTCGCGCTCGACGAGCACGCCGTGGAAATCGTCTGCGCGGGACCGAACAGGCCGAGCTCGGCGGCCAAGAACTCCGAGGGGCCGCTGATCTCCATCTGCTTGTAGTCGAACCAGTCCGGCAGTTTGCCGTCCGAGTCGCGCGATTGGAACGCCTGCTCCGCCGACTGCACACCCGAGGTGCTGGTGCCCAGCACGATGGCGATACGACCGCGGCCATATCGTCGAATTGCGGCTTCGACCTGCGCGCGAATGGGCAGCAACGCCTGTAGTAGCAGTCGATTGTTGCGGGAGTGAAAACGCCGGTCAGTGAGCGTCACTTCCGGCAATTCGCAGGTGACCTTTCCGACGACCAAGCTGCGATCCCCCGAGAACTCGGTCGTGCGCAGCATGCCCGACGTATCACCAGCGAGCAGCCTGCGAGTGACTTCGCTACCGTCGCTGCCGAGGGCGCAAACGACACCGAGATCCGTCAAGGAGGGTTGCATTACTGGCTCTTGTTAGGAATCGACGGTTCTGATCTTCAAACGGTAACCTGCCGTCAGGTGCTGGAAGTTCACGTCGCTGAGGAAACGATCGTCCGCTGAGTATTCGATCACGATGATCGGCTTTTTGTCGTGAAAAACCGTGCGTTTGCGCGGCAGGTCCTGCAGCGTCCAGTCCGACGGTAGCTCCTTGCGGATGGCTTCGGCGGGGAACAGCGACAACATCAGATCGCGTAGCACCAGCTTCAGGGGGAAGTCCTGCGGCAGGTGCGGGTCGTGTTCCTCGTGATAATTCGTGCCGTCCCACTCAAGGAACAGGATGCGGTTGCCCATCGGCCCCAGCGCGGCGACGCGCAAGCCGGTGGCGTCGAGTTCCACTGCCGCGAGCGTCTCGAAAGGTTCGCCCTCTTTCGGCTCGATGCGCACGCTTTGCGTCGCGCTGAATTCGCGCCGCGCGCTCGCGGGCGCGACCAGGAATAGACCCGGATCTTCGGGCACCTTGCTGACGGCGGCGCAACCCGACGCCATCAACCAAAGCAACAGCGCCCGCCCGAGTCGAGGCATTAGCGAGGCGCGCAAATCTCCTCCAGCGCGCGCAGCCGCCGAGGATCCGCGACGTAGGGATTTTGCAAGTCCCAGGCGTAACCCGCGAGGATCGCGCAGATCTTCTTGCGGATACCTGGATCCTGCTTCTCATAAAAAATGATGTTCTGGAAGGTACCGCGGTACCAAGCTTCCACGAAGCTGCGAAAGGCGTCGACGCCGCGCCGCAGCGGTACGGAGTAGTCCTTCTCCCAATCGACGGACTCGCCGTCCAGCTGACGATGCACCAGCGGTACCGCCAGCGACGCCGACTTGAAGGCGATGGTCACGCCGGAGGAGAAAACTGGATCCAGGAACTCGCCCGCGTTGCCGAGCAGCGCGAAATGCGGGCCGTACAACGCGGATACGTCCGCGGCATATCCAACGATCTGTCGCGCCGCGGTGTCCCATTCGGCGTGAGCCAGCAGCTCTCGCAGTCCTGGATCCTCGTCGTGGAGCGCTCTCAGGCCCTGCGTCAAATCTTGCGTGTAACGCTCCAGGAAGGCTTCGGGCCCGACCACGCCGAGCGACGAGCGCCCGTTGGAAAAGGGGATCAACCAGTACCAAACGTCCACGTGCTCCGGATGCACACCAATTCTGATCTTGGTACGGTCGAAGCCCGTGCTCGCCTGAATGTTGTCGGCCACGTGCGTGAACAACGCGCGGCGACGAGGGAACTGCGACGGTCGCTCCAGTTTCAACAAGCGCGGTAACACGCGCGCGAAACCGG
>Ga0247764_1000343_pt1 | contig 16514 bp, 19 predicted proteins | sample UWRJL051202B4_FD_179932 | JGI IMG/M metagenome (GOLD analysis project Ga0247764, IMG submission 179932) | Plant litter microbial communities from Arlington Agricultural Research Station in Wisconsin, United States - UWRJ-L051-202B-4 | ecosystem: Environmental > Terrestrial > Plant litter >...
CTTTCAACTCCGGCCGCCGCTACGGCATCACAGGGCCGAATGGGGCTGGCAAGTCGACTCTGCTCAAGATTATCGCGGGTGACCTGGAGTCGGATTCGGGTCACGTTCAGCGCCCAGCGCGTACCAGCGTGCTGCGACAGGACCAGTTCGCGTTCGAGTCCTGGCGCGTGCTGGATGTCGTGGTGAGCGGGAACAAGCGGCTCTGGGAAGTGCTGTCCGAAAAAAACGTGCTGCTAGCCAAACCGGAGTTGTCGAACTCCGATGGCGAGCGGCTGGGCGAGCTCGAGATGGTGATCGCCGAAGAAGATGGCTACACCGCCGAGTCCGACGCAGGCGAATTGCTCTCCGGTCTCGGCATCCCCGAGTCGGATCACGAGAAGGTGATGAGCGAGCTGCCCGGCGGTCGCAAGCTGCGCGTGCTGTTGGCGCAAGCCTTGTTCGGCAATCCCGACGCGCTGCTGCTCGACGAGCCCACCAACAACCTCGACATCGAGAGCATCCGTTGGCTCGAGCGCTTCCTGCAGAACTACCGCGGCATCCTGGTCACAATCTCCCATGATCGTCGCTTCCTGAACCAGATCTGCACGCACATCGCCGACATCGATTACGAGACCATCATCACCTACCCCGGCGGCTACGACGACATGATCGCCGCCAAGGGCCAGGTCCGTAACAAGATCGAGCAAGAGAACGCGGAGCGAACGAAGAAGGTCGAGCAGCTTCAAGAGTTCGTCGCGCGCTTCGCCGCCGGTACGCGCGGCAGCCAGGTGCAAAGCCGCAAGAAGCAGATCGAACGGCTCACCCTGACGGACTTGAAGCGCTCCAACATCGAGCGCCCGTTCATTCAGTTCTTGGTGAAGAAGCCGTCCACGAAGCAGACGCTGACCATTGACGGGCTGACCAAGAAGTGGCCGGAGGTCACGGTGTGCGACGGCTTCCGCGCTGTCGTCACCAAAGGCGAAAAGATCGCCATCATCGGCAAGAGCGGCGTCGGCAAGACCACGCTGTGCAAGCTGCTAGTAGGCGACTTGAAGCCGGATGCCGGACGCGTGGACTGGGGCACGGGCGTATCACTCGGCTACTTGGCGCAAGATCACCGTGAAGGCATCCGCAACGGCACCACCGTGTCGGACTGGCTGCACGCGCACGAACCGACCGCGAACATCCAGGACATCCGCGGCTTGCTCGGCCGCATGTTGTTCAAGGGCGAAGAAGGCATGAAGCCCACGGACGCGCTGTCCGGTGGCGAGGCCGTGCGCCTGATCTTCTCCAAGCTGATGCTCACGAAGGACAACGTGCTCGTGCTGGACGAGCCCACCAACCACCTTGATCTCGAATCGATCGTGGCGCTGGGCGACGCTCTCGCGAAGTACGAAGGCACCGCCTTCGTCGTCTCTCACGATCGCGACCTCGTCAGCACCTTCGCCACGCGCATCTGGGCCTTCACCGATCAGGGCTTGGTCGACTGGCAAGGCACGTACGACGACTTCGTCGAGCGTCATGGCGGCGAAAACCCGACGCGTTCCGCGCGTTGAAAAGCGCCATCGCAGGTTGACGTCACGCCCGCAGAACTTCGGCTGAAACCCGGCTTTGCGGGCGGGGTTGGTTGAAGCGTCAGGGCGTGATGCAGAACAGTTAAGCCCGCCGGAGCGGCGGCGCTTGCTCGTGTGGTGCGTTGACAAACGCGATTGGTGCGCTCAGAGTGTGTGAGTCCAATGAGCTACTTCACCTGATCTCCCCTCAGTGAACGAACGGCGACCATTCTCGCCACTTTGTGTCGACTAGGAGATACGTGTCGTGTGGATAGCTCTGGGTAGCTTGCGAAAACTCTAGGTTTTTCGCGAAAGTTCGCGTCTTTCACCGATCTTGCGTCGCGCGCGTTGGCTGTTTGCAGCAGTCGCTCTGTGCGGCGTTCGCCTAGTTCCATCGGTCAGTGCAGCGCACGGACCGCGATGCGCTCGTGTGCGCGTCGATCCCACTGCTTGTTTCGAGGTCCCAATGACCAAACGTTTACGCCCCCAGGAGCGATTGAGTGCCGGTAAGCCCACGCACGAAGCGTGGCCCGGTGTGTTCAGCACGGCGCCAGCGAAAGTCGAGCTGAGCCGCGGTACGCGTCACTTCGTGCCCCACGCGTTCGCGATCGAACGACGCCCACAGAGTTTCATGCAGCGTCGTCGTCACAAGTAATGCATCGCGCCGCAGGCGGGAGCAGTCTTTGGTGCTCCCGCTTGCGCTAGGCTCGCGCTGATGACTGAAGCGTATCTGCGGCCGACGCCGATGCAGCTTGTGGCGGCGCGCGGGAAACGCGTGCCGGATTTGATCGATGACGGATTGAAGGTGCTGTTTTGCGGCATCAATCCGAGTCTGTATTCGGCGGTGGTCGGGCATCATTTTGCGCGACCGGGGAATCGATTTTGGAAGGTGCTGCACGGCGCGGGCTTCACGCCGCGCGTGCTGCATCCCAGCGAAGACGCGCAGCTGCTCGAGCTCGGCATTGGCTTGACCAACGTGTACTGGCGCGCGACCGCCACAGCAGCTGAGTTGACGCCAGCGGACTACGTTGCCGGCAAGCGGGCCTTGCAGCGCAAAGTGCGGAGGTATCAGCCAGCGGTGCTGGCCTTTCTGGGTGTGGAGGCCTACCGCGTGATCAGCGGTCAAAAGTTTGCGGTGGTGGGCGCTCAGCCGGAGCCAATGTTTTCGACGCGGGTGTGGGCGCTCCCGAACCCCAGCGGTCTGAACGCGCATTATCAGCTCGCGGGGCTCTCGTCGCTTTACGCGAAGCTGGCCCTGGAGCTCGGTTTTCGCTGAAAATTGGGCCAATCTGACGGGAGTGTGTAGGGGTGCCCCATGCGCGCGTTTCTGGCTGGGCTGTTGCTGCTGACTGCGAGCGGTTGTTCGCATTGGCTCGGCGACGAGCCGCAGCCGCTAGCCCTGCCCTTGCCTCCGTTACCACCCCTGGCCGCCACCGCCCCGCGCCCTGGCGAAGCGCTGACGCTCACGTCGACGACCTCGGTCAACACCGACGCGTTCAGCAGCTCGAGCGAGCCGCGCCGACGTTGCCCGGATGAATTGCTGCCGCGGGGGGCCAGCGAAGCGGCGCTGCCGGTGCGCGTGACGGACGCGCGGACGGACCGTCGTGAGATCTTGCCGCTGGCTTTGCGCACCGCACTACAAGGCCCCACCAAGGAGCCAGCAGAGTTACCGCGCTACTTCGCGGAGCTGCGGGTCGAGCGTTACGAGAGCCCCAAGCTGTTCCGACGACTGAGCGCGCCGCGCTCCGAGTGGGCACCTGGTATCCTGCGAGCGCGCCTGATGGTGCAAGACGCCGAAGCGCGCGCGACGTTGTGTCAAGCAGAAGTGCGCTTCACGGGCGATGCGCGCGAAGCACCCATCCGCCGACGTCTGCGCGAGATGACGCGCAACTCGCTGCAGCAGAAGTTGCTGACGGGCACCTTAGCGCAGATGGAGAGTGCGCTGTCCGGGATCAGCAGTGTCCTGCGCCTGCGCTCCCAGACCACGGATCAATGATGCCGAGCGCGCGGAAGCGCTCACCGCGGTCTTCACACGTCGGGTTGCCACCCCACGGCACGATACTATCTGTCGCGCGAAACGCAGCGGCGGCATAGAGCGACGCATCGCCCGCCGTTGGCTGCCAGCCTTCGGGACGCTCCAACGTGACGAGCAACGCGTCCTCCGAACAGAGGCTGACCGTGCTGACCGGGATCGTACTCTGTAACGGCTGCGCCGCCGCCTTCGAGACGAGCGAGCAACTCAGGCCGAGAATGGTCAATGACCACAACGCTGCCGCGCGCATGCAAAGCAGACTACCACCCTCGCCGCCGCGTGCGTGGGAATCGTCCGGCGGAATTATCCACAACTCTTCCACGGCGCAGCCTGCGTTTTCTGGGGATTACTGACGGGACAAGCGCTCAGGTCGCTTCGACCAGCGGCGCGAAGAATGCCCACTCACGGTCCGCCCAACCCGGGAGTGTTTCATGGGCAAAGTCCGGATAAATCACGTGGTTTTTCCGGCAGGTCAACTTGTTGTAGGCAGCGAATTGTGACGACGGCGGGCACACGGTGTCCATCAAGCCGATCGCCATCAATGTTTCGGCGCGGATGCGCGGCGCCAGGTGCTGCACGTCGATGTAACCGAGCCGTCGAAACCACTCGGCCTCATGCTCGTGGGTCGGGTCCTGCTGGCGGAAAAAGGTGCGAAGCTCATGGTAGGCGTCTTTGGCCAGGTCCATCTCCCACACGCGTTGGTAGTCGCTGAGAAACGGGTACACCGGCGCGATGCGACGAATGCGCGGCTCGAGCGCAGCGCACGCCAACGTCAACGCACCGCCCTGAGACGCGCCACGCGCCCCGACGCGCTCCGGATCGATCTCGGCAAACCCGAGCACGACGCGCGCGAGCTGCACGGTGTCGAGAAATATGTGCCGAAACAACAGCTGGTCTGGATGATCCGCCAAACCGCGGATGATGTGTCCGTTGTGTGTGGTGCCGCGCACGCCCCCGCTGTCTTCGCTCAAGCCCGCTTGCCCGCGACAATCCAGCGACGCGACAGCGAAACCTTGCGCTGCCCAGCCGAGCTTCGGCACGAAGTCGCCGCTGTGGTTGGTGTAACCATGAAATTCGAGCAGTGCAGGCACGCGCGCGTTGCCGCGACGCGGGCGGATGTACTTGGCGTGGATGCGCGCGCCGCGCACCCCGGTGAAGTACAGGTGGTAACAATCGGCAAAATTCGCGCTGACCCGCGCAGGGACCAACTCCGCTCGGGGATCGACTTGGTCGAGCTCTGCGAGCGCGCGGCTCCAGTACTCGTCGAAATCAACGGGCCGAGGGTTACGCCCGGCGTAGGCTTCCAGCTCCCGCAAGGGCAGATCGATGAGCGGCATCGGGCGGGAGCATTTCGCGTTTTCCCGGCATAGCGCAATTGAAAATGCGAAGGCGGTCGGTCCCGCCCCGCTGCCAGGCGTAACGCCTCGCACTCCGCCCGAGATTTCGGCAAAATACGCTCGGGATCTGCGGGCGAGGCTCCAGAAATCCGAGGACGTTAATGCTAGGCTGCGCGCCGTGCATCCTCTTCACGACATCTTGGTTACCCCAACTATCGAAGACTTCGTACCCGCGGTCGTAGAAATCCCGAAGGGTTCGAAGCTGAAATACGAGCTCGACAAGCGTACCGGGCTCTTGATGCTCGACCGCGTGCTGTACTCCTCCGTGCACTATCCGGCGAACTACGGCTTCATCCCGCAATCGCACGCCGACGACGGCGACCCGCTCGACATCTTGGTGCTGATGCAGGAGCCGGTGGTGCCGCTCACCATCGTCCGCGCGCGCCCCATCGGCGGCTTCTCCATGAAGGACGACAAGGGCATCGACGACAAGATCGTCGCCGTCGCCGTGGACGATCCCGCCTTCGCCCATCTCGCGGACGTGGGCGAGATCCCCGGCCACATTACCCGAGAAATCCAGCGCTTCTTCGAAGACTACAAAGCCCTCGAACACAAGATCAGCATCGTGGAGGGCCTATACGGCAAAGAGCAGGCCCTGGTCGTGATCCGCACCGCGCTGGATGTGTACCGCACCCAGACTGCCTGGAACAAAGGCTGAGCTGAGGGCCCTAACGGCGGCGCGGCTGCGCCTCGACTTGATAAAACGCTAGCGGATGGCCGTCGGGATCCTTGAACTCGACGGACCATCCCCCCGGCGCCTCCGTAACGGGAGTGAGCAGCTGCACCCCGCGCTCGACCAGCGCCTCTGCCGCCGTGTCGATACCGCCCTCGTCCAGCCCGAACACGATCTGTGGAGACGTGCCCCGCGCTGCCTCGCCTTCGAAGAAGACGAGTTCCGTCCCTAAGGGCAGCATGCACGACGTGTAGCCATCCTTCGTGATCAGCTCGAGCCCGAGCGCTTCCGCGTAGAAGCGGCGCGTGCGCTCCAGGCTCTGAACCATGAAAACGAGGGCGATTCCGCTGATCTTGAGGTCGGGTTTGGCCATGAAAGACTCCTTTGCCTAGAGGTTGCCGACGGGCCCCTGCTTGTGAGGAACTATTCGCAAAAGAATCGCGTGGCCATCCGGATCGTGCGTCGCGAACACACGGCCCCGTTGTTGCCGCAGTAACGTCAACAGCTGCGCCCGCTCCCCCCCGAACGTGAGCGATGGCTCCGCCACGCCCTGCGTCGGCAGCTCCGCCTCCGCCCGCACCGCCCGCGCCAGAGCCGCCAAGCGCTGCCGCAGCGCCGTATCGCTCAGCCCTAGCAACCAGCGAATCTCCGCCGCGCACAAATCAGCGCTCGCCAGCGCCGCCACCACCCGCAGGGAGCGCGGCAAGGACGCCAGAAACTCTCGCCGCCACGCCCAGCCGCGCACCGCGCCTCCCACTGCGCCGTCCGGCAGCCCTTCGCGGTGACGCCGCCGCTTCTCTCCACGGATCACGAACGCGGCGCGCTTACGCACCACTCCGCGCAACCAACGCTGCCGTTCAGGCATCGACCAATCCTCGAACCCTCGAGCCAACGCGATCACGAGCGCGTCCTGAACCAGATCCCGCGCTTCCTCCTCCGAACGCGCGAAGCGCCGAGCTGTCCGCAGAATCTCGCGATATGCCTGCTGGGAAAGCTCCGCGCTCGCTGCCATTGCGTCAGCGTAACCCTGAACGGCTGGGCTTGGCCACCATGCGACGCACGAAGTCTGTCTTGCCCTCCGTGTACGCTTCCCGGTCGTGTTTGAAGCGCACAGCCAGCTCGTCTTTCAGTGCGGCATACTCTTTCCGCGAGGATTCATCCGAGCGCAAACGGTCACGAAACGCGAGCCGCTCACTCCACAACGCGCTGCCTACCGTCACCAGATGCAGATGGTGCGTTCGAACCTCGGACGATGGTTTGCAAAACCAATGCATCACGTCGGCTTTGTACGGCCAGTAATTGTACTGCAAGCCGCTCAGCACTTGAATCGCGCCGCGCGAGGACTCGAGGCTCTCCACACCAGCCATGATATCGATCACCGGCTTCGCGCGCAGACCGACGACTGCCGTGCTCCCGATATGCTCGACGGGTCCGTGCAGCCACGGACCGATGAGTGTGCGCAAGCGTTCGCGCTCCTCGGCGAACAGGCTCGGCCAGAGCGGGTCGTAATCCACGATTTCGATCGGCGCCGGCATGAGCAGCCCGAGTTTATGACGGCTACGGGAAATTGCCTGACTGGTCGCTGATTTCGGCTACGTCGGTCGCGGCATGAAGCTCGCGAGACCCACCAAACCGCACGCACGTCGTGGCCAGGTTTTGCCGACGAGCCGCGCGACGGTGCGTTCGGAAGGGGGGGCGTGGAAGCGAAAAAGGAATCCGTGCACGCACTCCTTTTCGCTCTTTGGAAGCGGTCCCCGTGCGAGGCCAGCTAGCGTTGTCGGGAAGTCACACCGTGCCGGGGTCGCAACGAAAGAGGTGTACTTTCCTTGCAACACTTGCGCGGGAGCCAGTGATCTTGCTCTCAAATGAGCGACCAAGACTGCGGCTCGGTTGTTGCTTGGGCAACCTGCATGCAACGGTCTAGGCCGCGCGGGGTCGGAATGGGTTTGATGGTGCTCGTCGCAGCGCTCGCGCTGCTGCCAAGCCTGCCGGCGGTAGCGGACGTATCCTACAGCGAACAGCTCCTGTGCGAAGAAGCGGCCGCATACATTCGCCAGTGCTGCGGGACGTTGGGCTCGCTTCAATGTGAGTATGTCGCGCCGACCTATGAGGGGTGTGAAGTCAGCGATCCCGGGCAAACTCCCAGCCTGAACGCGAACGAATCGTACTGCATTCGGAGATTGACCTGCCAGGAGCTCTGGACGTTAGAGGTGTGTGACGCAGTTCGAAGTAAAAATACCCTGGTGAGCTGCCCATGAGCATCCGGGGGCTTTGCGCGCTAACTCTCGCCGCCGGCTGGAGCTTTGGGGCTAGCTCGGGCCACGCGCAGTATCGGGACGCAGCGCAGCCGGTGATGAATGACCCTGCTTTCGCGGCGAGACCTCTGCCTCGGAGCAGGATCATGCGGCCGATCTGTTCGGTTCGCGCAGCAGGACACGTGACGGCGTTCGGTTTCGCAATCGCCATTCCAGTATCTGGCGTTGGCGGCGAAGTAGGCGTGAACTGCCCGCGCATCCGTTGGGATCGCGCTGACTTCGCTCCGGGCCTCGCGTTCGGCTACCTCCGAGGACAAAGCGAACACGGCTTGGCCTATCAGTCCTTCACGTTCGGACCCGAATTCGAAGTCTCTCCCGCCGGGTTCGACCGCTTCAAAGTGGGCGCCGGGGCCGGCATCGAACTCGTCGAGTTCGCGCGCGCTACCAACGGCGGCGACATTTGGTTCGGCAATATTCAGCTCAATGTTCGCTTTACGATCGACCTGGTGCAGATGGATCGTTTTGCGCTCTGGCTTGGCGCTGGAGCCCGTCTCGGCGCCAGTCTGGAAAACGCCGAGCTGTCGCTCGCTCCCCTCGCACAGCTTGGCCTGCGCATCTAGGCTCTTTACGGTCGCGGCACTAGTCTGTGCCGAACGCGCTGCGGACGCGCGTTCGGCTTGAGGAGCAAAGCCATCGCGACGAAACCCGTTGCGTTTGCGGAGTATGCTACGCGCGTAAGAAGATGCAGCGCTACGAGATCCTCCACCGCACGTATTATAACTTCACCGCGGCCGTGCAGCTTGGGCCCCATGGCTTGCGGCTGCGTCCGAGGGAGGGCCATGAGCTGCGCGTGGAGTCGATCGACGTGCGCACCACGCCTGCGTCCAATATCCGCTGGAGTCGCGACGTCGAAGACAACTCAGTGGCGATCGCGACCTTCGAGCTTCCCACGTCCCAGCTGATGATCGAGAGCCATGTGATCGTTCAGCAATACAACCAGGCGCCATTCGACTTTCTGCTGGCGGACCAAGCAGCGAACTATCCGTTTACCTACGCGCCCGAAGACGCGGCCGTGCTGGCTCCGTACATGACTGCTGCGGTTCGCGGCGCGAACGAACAGGCCTCGCTCGCGAGCTGGGTCAACAGCCTCTGGCCGGCGGGCAAGACCACTCAAACCTTCGCGCTACTGCAACGCCTGAATGCGCACATCCATCAATCTTTGTCCTATCGAGTGCGCGAAGAGCCTGGTGTGCAGACTCCGTCCGAGACTCTTGCGCTGGGCACGGGCTCTTGCCGCGATTGGGCCTTCCTCTTCATGGAGGCGGCGCGTCGCTTCGGGCTCGCCGCCCGCTTCGCCAGCGGCTACCTGAACGCCGCCCCCTCGTCAGCCAACTACGGCGCAACCCACGCTTGGGCAGAAGTCTTTCTGCCCGGCGTAGGCTGGAAGGGCTTCGACCCTACCACTGGACTGGTCGTCGGCGCCGACCACATCGCGGTCGCGGTCGCGAGGCTCCCCGAATCCGTCCCGCCGATTGAAGGCTCCTTCATCGGCCCTCCCGGGTCGACCCTCGACGTGGGCGTGTGGGTGACGCCGCAGCATCAGTGAGGCGCGTCCGACTCACTACCTTTCAGCGACTGGCGTCCCGGCGGGCCGAGCACTTCCGGTATAACATCCCGGTATGGATGCGTCGTTATATGAAACCCTGGGGGTCGCCAAGACCGCCAGCGCGGAGGAGATCCGCAAGGCTTATCGCAAGCTCGCACGCAAACATCACCCCGACGTCAACCCAGGCGACGCCTCCGCCGAGGCCACCTTCAAGAAGATTGCTGCCGCCTACGACATCCTGTCCGACGAGGGGAAACGCAAGGCGTACGATGAATTCGGCGATGCTTCGTTACAAAGCGGCTTCGACCCGGACAAAGCACGAGAGTATGCGAGCTGGCAGGAGTCACGGAAGCGACGTACTTCCGGCTTCGGCAGCTCCGAAGGCCCCGTCGACTTCGATCTCAGCGAGCTATTCCAGCGCCAAGCGTCACGTCGTGGTCCCTCGCGCGGTCGCGACCTGTACACGTCGATTGAGATCGATCTGCGACAAGCCATCGAAGGCTCCGAGCTGACGGCAGATCTGCCAAACCACGGTACCGTTCATGTGCGCATCCCCCGGGGCGCCGACACGGGCGACGCGCTCCGCGTCCGGGGCAAGGGCTCCCCAGGCCAAAACGGCGGACCAGACGGCGATCTCGTGATCGAGACTATCGTGCGCCCGCATCCCCTCGTCCAGCGCGAGGGCCTCGACCTGCGCCTGACTCTGCCGATTACGCTGAATGAGGCGTATAACGGGGCGAGTATCAACGTGCCGACATTCGATGGATCGGTGGTCCTCAAGATCCCATCTCAAACCAGGCAGCATGCGACACTACGCCTTCGAGGAAAGGGCGTGGAGCGCAAGGATCAACGCGGCGATCTGCTCATCGACATCGATGTGCGGATGCCCGACATCGCAGACGAAGCGTTCGCGGAGGCGCTGAGCGCCTCTGACAAGCTGTACACGAAGCCGATCCGGGAGGGCTTTGCGCTATGATCCGTTTCACCTACCAGCACCTGCTCGAGCTCGTCGATGGCGACGACGAATTCATCGTGCGCCTCGTCGAGGAAGGCCTCATCGAGAGCCGCGACGAACTCCTGAGTGTCGACGTGGATGCGGTGCTCCTCGCTCGCACATTGTGGCGCAACCTGGAGGTCGACTGGCCAGGCATCGAGATCATTGTCCGCCTCGCCTCGCAGCTGAATTCAGCGAGACGCCGCGTTCAGGAGCTGGAAGCCGCTCTCGCGACGGGCGAGAGATCCAAGACCTAGGGCGGCACATTGGCACCCTCGATCGGATCGACCGATTTCGGACGCCGGCACCGAAAACCAGTTTCACCTTCAATCTCGTGGCGCCGAACTCCGAAATCATTCTGACGAACGAGCGAGCTCCCGTGACTCCTGCCGGACGAGCGCACGTAGCCATCGGAACTGTTCTGAGGCGTGGAGACGATTGGGCCAGACGGCCTCCAGGACGAAGCCCGGAACCTCCAGCGGCGTCCGGCGAACCGCGAGGCGATGGGGGGCCAGCGAAGCCGGCAGCGTCAGCGCGAGATCGGTCTTGGAGACGATCTCGAGCGCGCTGGCGAAGTATGGCACGCGCAGCACCACACGACGTTCCAGCCCGCGCTGCACCAGAGCGCGGCTCACCAGGCTCGCCCGCTCGCCCCCTAGCGGCGCCACGACCACGTGCTCGAGCTGGCAGAACCGCGCCAGCGTGAGGCGGCGCTTCGCCGCGGGGTTGCCTCGCCGCAGCACGGTCACAAAGCGCTCGTGCAGCAGCGTATCGGCCGTGAGGCGGCTGGGCGTGGGACCCACCTTGGGCGCGAACAACACGTCGAAGCGCCCCGCCGCCAGCAGCTCGAACACGTCCGCGCCCGCGGGCTCGACCGAAACCTCCAGCCCCGGCGCTTGACGTCGGAGGGCAGCCAGCACCCGCTGCACGACCGCGGACATCGCGTGCTCCGTCGCGGCGACCCGCAGCACGCCGCCGACCCGCGCGGGGTCAAAGGGAGCGCTCGCGCTCAGCGCCCCTCGCATCAGATCCACGGCGCCCCCGATCGTCTCGCGCAATCCTTCGGCTCGCGGCGTGGGCTCCAGGCGGGAGCCGAGGGAGACGAGCAGGGGATCCGCGAAGAAGAAGCGCAGCTGCGCGAGGCTTCGGCTCATCGCCGACTGCGAGACTCCCATCCGGCGAGCGGCGCGCGTGACGCTCTGTTCGACCAGCAGCCAGTGCAGCGCCAGCATCAGGTTCAGGTTCATCTGCTCGAGCGTTGGATGCGTTTTGCTCATGATGCGGTATGCCAATCATGCAATGGAGTGATGCACGGGTCTCGTGTCATCGTTCGGGCATGATTCGCCGCGTCGCCCTCCGCCGTCTGCTGCGCGGCTGTCTGGCAGCTGTCGCTCTGCTCGCCGTCGCGCTCGCAGTGCTGCTCCGCGCCGGCTGCTGGCCACTGGCCACCCAACGCCGCCTCGTCCCCGAGCCGAGCGCCAGTTCGTGGCAGGTCGTCCTGGCCGGAGAACCGTTCGTCACGGTGAAGCCGATCGTCACCGGCCATGCCACGGGCGACCGCCGCATGGTGCTCGACCCGGAAGATCCCAACGTCGAACGGCTCCGCGACCGTTACGCGCCGAGCCCTGTGATCGCCTATCACGTCCACCACCCTCAACGCGGCGACTTCCTGATCGACGCTGGGCTCTCGCGCTCCTTCGCGGCGGACGGCGGCAACTACAGCGCGGCGCTGCGCGCGTTGCTCGCGGCCATTGGGTCGACGGTCGTGCAACCAGCGGGCAGCGACGCCGCCGCGTGGCTACGCGCGCGAGGTATCACGCCCACCGCCGTCTTCCTCACCCATCTGCACGGCGACCACACCTCTGGGCTCGAGGATCTACCCTGCAGCGTGCCCGCCGTCTTCGGCCTCGGCGACGACACCTTCATGCAAAAGGCACTCATGGGGGGCCACCTGAGCTGCCGCACGCTCCAGGTGCTCGACTTCCACGCTGCCCGCGCGATGCCGCCCTTCGACGCGGCGAGCGACCTATTCGGCGACGGCTCGCTCTGGGCACTCGCCACTCCGGGCCACAGCGCTGGACACGTTAGCTATCTCGCACGCACAGTGAGCGGCCCCCTGCTCATCACGGGAGACGCCGCCGCGTACCACGAGCAGCTAGCTAATCGGATCCGGCCCACCCCTGGCGTCTACGACCAAGCCTTAGCCATTCGCTCGCTCGGCGCGCTCGCCGCCTTCACCCAACAATTCCCCCGCGTCATTGTCGCCGCCGGCCACGACACCCCGCGAGCGAACGACGTCGACTAGCGCGAGCCGCATGCGAGCTCCCGCGGAGCCGTCGAATACGAAACCGGTGAATAACTCGTCGAACCTCCCTAGAAAACGAGTAGAGCACGGTATGGCTTGGCCGCGCAGCGCGGCGCACATTTGCGCCATAGTCATTTCTCTGAGCCGCGCGCGCGACGGCGGGCATGCCGTATTCTCATCAGTTGATAACACCACCGATACAGGTATCGTCGCCGCCGCCCAACCGATCGGACAGCGTGCTTGATGCGGTCCGAAAAGAGCTTGTGCTCCATATCCCGGCGCTGCTCGGCGCGACGGCGCTAGCCTGGACACGCTTCGATTGGCGAGGGAATGCTTTGGCGGCCGTACTGACCGCCATTGAGCTGCGGATGCTTACCGGGTTCGCAGCCCGCGCCTGCGCACGGGGCAACGCGCTGCTTCACCTGGCACCCGAGGACTCGGCAGCGCCACTCGACCGCACGTACGCCGCGATGATCACGTGCGCTTGGTCTGTGCGCCTGCTTGCCTGGTTCGCGTTGGTATTGATCTTGGGCAGCGTCGGTGTCGGCCTGGCAATATTTGTGTTCTCTGGAAGGATCGCAAGCGATGAGGATCCCAGAGGTTAATCGCGTGGCCACCAGCGTCATCGTCGAACGCCGCGCACACGCCTTGAAAGTGCTGCGCCTGCGAGTAACAGGATCCCGATGGGGAAGCCGGTATGAGCGCGCCCTGGCAGCTCGCAGCCGCAGCCCGTCCTGCCACTCGCTTCGCTTGCCGGTTGGGACGCGCCGCCGTTCGCGGTCGGAACGTCGCCGCCGGCCGCGCTGCCGCCGGCGGAGTTGCTGCCGCCAGCGGCCGTAGTGGCAGCGCCCGAGGCGCTCGCACCGGCACCGCCGTTCGTCGCCGGCGCCGTGCCACCACTCGCTGGCGCGCTGCCGCCGTTGGTTTGGGACGCGGCGCCGCCGGACGTTCCAGCGTTGCCTGCGTTACCCTCCACGCCTCCGCTCGGGTTGACGGGCGAAGTCGGGGGGAGAAATCCGGCGAGCGCGTACGCGAGGGCGCCGTTCCAGTTGATAGCGACTTCGTTGGTCGTGTAGTTCTCTTCATCGTCTTGCCAGGACGAGAACATCGGCTGAGGGCCGCCGATTAATAGTCCCGGAAAAGGCGGGTCGATGCCGTCCGCCCCTGAAGGACGGTGGTGAGGATGAAGAGGAGGATCCTTGCCCTCACCGGTGACGAAGGAGCGGCCGTAGTAGTTGCGCCCGAACAAGTGCGCGATCTGCGCCACGCAGCAGTCCAGGTACTCGGGCTTGGGTGAGAGCTGATTGGCGACCTGCAGCAGCATGCAGCTGCGAGCGACCGCTCCGTTGACTCCCCAGTAGTAGCCCGAAAGCGCTCGACCGTAGGCGCTGGCTGCTTGTGTCGCTACCAGACCATCGGCTCGTTGAAGGAGTTGCGTGCGCAGCGCGCTGATCACGCCATCATTCTTCCCGGAGCGTGACGAGAGTAGGTAGGTATACACACCGAGATTCTTGGGGTTGCCCCAATCGAAGTCGGCGTTCACCTTGTCGTTCGCGGCGAGCGCGTTCGCGCGCTGTTCGAAGTCGGCGAGCGCAGCGGCGTCTCCCGTCGTTTCCCAGAGCTCAGCGGCCGCCCAGAGTCGAAACGAGGCATCATTTCTTACCCCGTACGCGCCCGTAGTGAACGCGCTGATGTCGGGCGCCACGTTCGCTGTATTTTGCTTGAGCCAGCCGTACGACAGCTGCGCGGCGGTCAGCATGCGAGCCGCGAGCGCGGCGTCGAGTTCTCGATAAACGCGAGCCCCTTGCGCCGCCGCCGCCACGAACGCCGCCGTCGCGGCGCTGCCGTGGGGGCTGTAGTACGTCGCGGCCATGTCGGCTTCGGGCATGACGAAACCGGCAAAGTCGAGCGACGTGAGCTTGTGCGACACGCGCCCGTCAGTCTCTGAATATTGCATCGTCAAGAGCCAGTCGTACTGCCACCGGATCTCCGCCAAGTAGTCCGGCAAAGCGCCGCCATGCTCGGGGATCTGCAGCGCGAGGTTCCTGAGTCTGGGTTCGAAGCTCTCCCAAGCGCGCAGCATCATCCCGACCGTGAACGCGCCATTCACGGTGTACTTTCCATAGTCGCCCGCGTCGTACCAGCCGTGCGAGCCGTCGCGCTTCTGACCAGCCATGCCGATGTAGTCGAGCAGTCCATCCTGCATGTGCCCAGGGCCCTGACGAAAGCTCTGGTCCTTGTGCACGAACTCGACCTTCATCCCCGAGCGCCAGCCGAAGAAGCCCAGCATCACTGCCGTGAGCTCCTGCGTGAACACGTCGCCGCGAATGGGAAAGTCGAGCGAGCGCCCCACGCCCGGAACCTCGAGGTAGTAGCCGCCTTCCTGGGTCACGGCGCTGAAGTCCGCGATCCGAAAGCTCTCGCTGGTGGTTGCGTCCGTCTGCGCAGCGCCGAGTGGCTGAGCCAGCACTTCGCTGCCGTCGGCGGCGCGGCGCAAGGAGAACGTAGAGCCGCCGCCGAGCACGGTCGCGAGCTTTGCGCGGTCCGGCAGATAGCCGATGCTGCTGTAACGAATGTCGCTGTCTGCGGCGCCAGCGACAAGAGAGCAGAGTGAGCTCGATAGACCCAACCCGAGACAACAAGCCTGACGTCGCAACCGCCGGCTCGCGCTCCCCCAAGTCGACGTTCTGCTCGCGGCGATTCGCCCAAGCTGGACGGCACGCGACCTAGGACTCTGGATCGGAGACAGCAAACGCATGGGCAAAATTCATCGCTCCGAACGCGCACGACGAGTTACGACGGTCGCGCACGATCCCAGCCTATACAGCGCATCGTCAAGCCGCGCCAAGCAGCGATCGCGCCGCGCGCCGCATTTAAATCAACGCGATCTTTCGCTACTGACTGGAACCGGTTCCGCAGAGCGGCCGGATCGACATTTCATCGCACGTTGGAACCGGTTCCTCACGCGAGCCTTTCACCGCGGCGCCGCTTTGAACGGGGACCACCGATCCGGCCCCGTCTACACGGACGTTTGAGCCCGTAACGCTGCTGGTCCACCGCGACGAGCGCCGCCCGGGCCTCGATGAGCGCGCCGTCCACGCTGAAGTATTTCGGTCTCACCAGCAGGGCTGGCTGCGCTCGCGTTACTAACCTGGCCGAAGAACAGCTTGGCGACGTCGCGCTGCCGGATCGAGCGCGCTCGATTCTTGGAGAACTTTGCTGTGGTCGAAACGGAAAAGCAGGTTGTACGCCACTGCTCCCAGAACAGCCTTTCGCGACGAAGCCGTTTAGAACACCATCAGAAGCGCTGCCTTCAGCAGGCGCTCTGGCGCACCGAGTCCCGGTCGCTGCCACGCACATCCCATCCCTTCTCCCCAGCCATTGCCCGACCTCCTCGGCGATTTACAACAGCCTGCTATGCGGGCGGAAATAACAGAAAATATGAACCGGCCGCTCACGTTCGAGGGAACCACGATTCTGGAAAGGAGTTTCGCCTTGCGCACTGTTTCATCTCATCTGTCCGCTCTTTCGCTGGCCGCCCTCCTCGTGGGCTGTACTTCAAATAGTGGCGAGCCGATGGGTGCAGGCGGATCAGCGGGTCAGGGTGGGAATGGTTTGGCGGGCGCCGGCGCAACGTCCGCTGGCACGGGCGGCGGCGGAACCGGCGGCACGAATACCGGGACGGGTGGCGCGAGCGGCGGGACGGGTGGCAAGATCTCT
>Ga0247764_1000344_pt1 | contig 16497 bp, 22 predicted proteins | sample UWRJL051202B4_FD_179932 | JGI IMG/M metagenome (GOLD analysis project Ga0247764, IMG submission 179932) | Plant litter microbial communities from Arlington Agricultural Research Station in Wisconsin, United States - UWRJ-L051-202B-4 | ecosystem: Environmental > Terrestrial > Plant litter >...
GACAGGGTGAATCATTGGTCGAGAGAACCGTCGACCTCGGAAGGGGAACCGCAGACATTGGAGACTTAAGAATAGACCTGGCCGGCAGCACTGGGTGTGAAGCCGATTGGCCATGCTTATGAATCTTACATTTTTTCTGGAAACATGCCTAGTGCAAGGCGCCACCAGGATATCAATAGAAGGGTATGACTTCAAGAGAATGGGTTATGCGACCACCGTGGCAGACGGAAGGGCATATCGGACCTCTTTTGCCCATGGAACAAGAAGCCGTTTTCACCACGGCGGCGGCGACAGCAGTGTAGGTTGAGCAGCGAGTTGTGGTAGATGTTGTTCGAAACTCGATTAGGTATGCGAGTGTGGCTTTTGGTAATACGAAGCACCACTACTTATTATGCATTTGTCAAAAACTGGTCCAAGCCTGACAGCAAGAGGGCTTCATCCACAAGAGTTCGTAGAAGAGCCATGATGCTGAAGCTGAAGTCCCAGGTGAAAGCTGAGTCGTGCGATCGGAGGTTTCAACTTGTTTGTGTTCAAGGCTGCGCGTGACCTTAATGTTGTGACTGGTCATGGATAAGATCACGAGATGATCAAGTCACATCTTTCAAGAACAGCAGAGATTGAGAACAAAGTTGAATCTTGTCTCTTTCTTCTCATCTTCCACCTTCCATCTGTGCTACTTTGCAAGCAAATCACGACAGCATGGAATCAGCTGAATCTCGTACTATGAAGGCTCGTAGGGATGGTAAGTCCTCTGAGGCTTTTATCATGATCTTTGTTTCTAACGCGTTTCGATCGCGCAGCCTACAAAGCTAAAGGTGCTCTCAAGCAAGACGACCTTAGACGTCGTCGCGAGGAACAGCAAGTTGAGATCAGGCGTCAAAAGAGGGAGGAGAACATCTCGAAGAGGCGTAACTTCCTCCCCTCTACTGGTGGGGACTCAGATGAGGAAATTGGTGGGGGCGGTTGGGAAGCTCCTGTAAGTGGCGTTCGTACCGTGCCACCAGATGAAGATCACTGAAGACTTCCCCCGTAGCTCGCCGACGAGATGATTTCTGGCGTCTTTTCGGATGAACCTGACCGACAGCTCGACGCGACGACCAAATTCCGAAAACTACTTTCGAAGGAGAAGAACCCGCCGATTGAACGCGTAATCGAGTGTGGTGTTGTTCCTCGCTTTGTGGAATTCCTCAAACATGGCCACTCCATGCTTCAGGTACGTTCCCTTCTTTCTTTGCGTCCATTTACATCACATCTTATACGCGTCGTACGATAGTTTGAGGCGGCGTGGGCTCTTACGAACATCGCATCTGGAACCGCAGAGCATACCCAGGTCGTCATCAACGCTCAAGCTGTACCAGAATTCATCAACCTCTTGTCGTCTCCTGTTCTTGATGTCCGCGAACAAGCTGTTTGGGCTCTAGGAAACATTGCTGGTGACAGCCCCACGTGCCGCGATTATGTTCTACAGCAGGGAGCTCTCAGACCCTTGCTTACTTTACTCAGCGAGAACCATAAGCTCAGCATGCTCAGGAATGCGACCTGGACTTTAAGTAACTTTTGTCGAGGGAAGTCTCCTCAGCCCGATTGGGACTTGGTAAATTCTTATCTGAAGCTCTATGATATGTTTGACTAATATCTTCTATGCAGATCTCTCCTGCTCTGACCGTCCTCACCAAGCTCATCTATTCCCTCGACGACGAGATCTTAATCGATGCTTGCTGGGCCATCTCATACCTTTCAGATGGTTCGAATGACAAAATACAGGCCGTTATTGAATCCGGAGTCTGCAGACGTCTCGTTGACTTGCTTCTGCACTCATCCACCTCTGTGCAGACCCCTGCCCTTCGCTCCGTTGGAAACATCGTGACAGGTGACGACCTTCAAACACAGGTTGTCATCGCCTCCGGAGCGTTGCCCGCTCTTTTGTCTCTCCTTTCCTCTCCCAAAGATGGTATCCGCAAGGAAGCATGCTGGACGATATCTAACATTACTGCTGGTTCTCCACCTCAAATCCAAGCCGTGATTGAGGCAAACATTATCCCACCTCTCATCAACATTCTTCAGAACGCTGATTTCAAGACCAAGAAGGAAGCTTGCTGGGCCATCTCAAACGCTACTTCTGGAGGACTTCAAGAACCTGCTCAAATCCGTTACCTTGTGTCGCAAGGTTGTATCAAGCCTCTCTGCGACCTTCTGACCATGATGGACAACAAGATCATTCAGGTTGCGCTCGATGGATTGGACAATATCCTGAAGATTGGCGAGCAAGACAAGATTGCGGCGGGACCTGGCGCAATCAATCAATATGCCATGTACGTAGAAGAGGCTGGAGGCATGATCACGATCCATAATCTCCAACAACACGACAACTTGGAGATTTATAAGAAAGCATTCAATATCATGGACAAGTACTTCCCGGACGACGAGGAGGTCGACACCGGCGTCGGTGCACCCTCGGTCGATGCCTCAGGCGCGTTTGCTGTAAGTTCGGATCAGAATGCTGATTCTCTCTGTATATTGACCACATTTCCTCAGTTCCACAGCGATATGAGCGCACCGCAAGGAGGATTCAGCTTTGGACAGTGATCATATTTTTCATTCTAACTACCAGCTACTCTCGTCCATTCATTCATTATCGCTCATGACTCTTGCACGATATGTGGGTAGCAACCACTTGACCTAGGTAAAATTAACATTCTCGTAGTCACTATCAAACCGTTTCTTCCTCCTCCGTCTTTTTTGTTTTTCTATCAATTCAATAATGTTGTCTCGCGATTTCTGATCATGAGTCGTTACTCAATTGCTTGTAATTTTGTATAATATCCTTGCGAAAGTTGGAAATGGATATTAGAGTCTTATTATACCGAGATCGCAGCCGAAATCTGATAAAACGTGACCCAAATAGTCAGGCAAACATTGGACGCGTGAAGACTCTTCTAATGCACTCACCCAACCATCTACCCATAACTACCTACTGCGCCTTTTCTGACTGCTAGTTTCCGTGCAACTACATCTAAAGAAAGTGAAATGGCGTCGCAGATCCTTCCCCTCGGTACTTAACTCCAAGGCGCCTCTCGTCTCAAAGATGTCTGACCAAATCCAGAACTCATTGACAGATGTATTGGCTCTAAGATCTGGGTGATCATGAAGAGCGAACGCGAGTTCGTCGGAACTCTTCTTGGTTTCGACGACTACGTCAGTGCGTATTGCGTTCATCTTCTTAAGCATCGCGAATAGTGACAGTGGGCCGACCAACCAGATATCGTTCTCGAGGATGTCACAGAATAGTGCGTGCTGCATACAGAATCCGCTCGATGATTGTAACCTTGCATTTCCCCAGTGAAACGACGGCACAAGGTGTGAAAAAGACGAAACTGGCCCAGACCTTATTGAATGGAAGTAACATTGCGCTAGTGAGTTTATATCTTGTTATTATTCTGGGCAACGGGTCTAAAGATCGTCAACAGCTGATACCTGGCAGTAATGGACCAGAGGATAGCTGAAGCAAGGTTTCCAACGAAGATGACCCTACGGCAAGCAGCGAAGTGTATATGAAGGATCGAGCAGCACCACCGTTGTAAATGGTGTTCCCTCGTCGAGCCTCCTAAACTACGATGAAAATGGGATGACCTTCACTTCTCTTGTGCGGGGACAATGCTATCTTGATTGCGTTGAACTTTGACTTTTCAGATACGCTACAGGAAAGATCTTCTCCATCTCAAAGTGCCTCATCTCTGGTCAAAAATCGTCACTCTGACAATAATTATATCGTTATGAATATCTCGTTGTTATTGGTTGGTCAAAGCAATGGGGCTTTTTGAAAATTAAAACACCAAATGCATGTCTGGGATCTTTCCGCCCTCGGGAAAGTCACCTTCCAAGACTTGGAAAGATCTCTTTTACTCAGAGGGTCCAACTCATGGAGACGTAGTATACTTATTTCGCTGGAATAAAGAGATGATAACATTTAGCAACACTTGAAGCATGTGGCCTCGACACCAGATCACGTGAGGCCCATATTTTCCGCGCCGACATCGGGTGCCTTAGGGCTGCGTATCTAATCGGCGATTATATGCAAAGTGTATATTACGGGCGTAACTTACTGTAAGTTACACATAAAATACTAGTCGAATTTTGGGGCATGTATTTATATGTATATAATTTCTAATAAGTACATCAGAAACATTGCAAATAGGATTCCACGGGTTGTGCAACCCTGAAAACCAGCAAAAAACCATAAAAAACCCCGAAACTTGGTGTCCTGGAGACTCATGTCCCTTTTCCCAGAAACCACGTGATTTTCCTTTATTTTAGCCACAAATTTTAAACACTTTTGGTTACAAATCTAGGTTTCCAGGATTCCGGAAACCCGGAAACCACCAAAAACATGTCAAAAACGTGCGAATCCCGGAAACTCAGATGCAAAGTTACTGATGTAAACCAAATTTGCTTGAAGTTGTCCGATGTTTTGCAAATGTTTTGATAGGTGGCTACAGTTATAGACCAGGCGGCGCTGCGCCCATCCTCGCCCCGTTCTCCGTTTCTTTGACACCAAGCGTCTTCTTCGAGGCATTGATGATGTTGAACGCGACGAGGACCCCAACTATGATGAATCTGACAATGAAGATGTAACGCCTGATGAGGGCCCCAAACTTCCCCATTGTCGAAAGAGAAAGTGACAACCACCCCTCCGGGTGACTCGCTCCCCGAAGTGAATGTTGACGGTGAGATTAATTTTGCCGCTGCTGAAATTGAAGAACTCCTGGCAGACTGCCCGTCGTCAGAAGGGGGAGGCCAACCGTAGCAAATCCCCTGTTGGAGATGGAGGAAGACGTTGGTAGATTTAGTGAGCTGGGAGAGTGGTCCTAGGTCCATATTACCATGTTTTGTCGTACTTTGAACGGTACTAGAGCGCTTGTATGTCTCCCCAAACCGATCACATGCGTTGGGGATTTTTGGTAATTTACCCAAAATATTACATTATTTACACTGCCAGGATTTTCGCCCCGTAAATTACCCAATTTTATGCCCAAGATGGAATTATATACGCAGCCCTAGGGTGCCTGGTGAGATATTCTCGCCCCTCCGCTTTTTAACCTGCAACGCCAACTTCGTGTACAGAACGCCCACTCGGCTGCCAGAGCAAACCACTTACCATGCCTATCCGACTTCGTATGGCCATGCATGGCACGAAACACAAGAAAATCTTCCACATAGTCGCCATTAACAACAAGCTACGTCGCGATGCCAAACCAGCCGAACTTTTGGGTATATACGACCCACATGACCGTGACGAGCTGAATCCACGCCAGGTCAGATGGAGTGTGGATAGGATTCGGTACTGGCTAAGTGTTGGGGCTGTACCCAGCAAACCCGTGGCGAAATTACTCGAACTCGTGCGTTTACTTTCCCCTGTGGACACGGATATTCACTGAGAATGTTACAGGGACATATTCTAAGTCCTGACTCGCCACTTGCTGCTCGAAATCCAGTTCAACCAAGCAGACCTGTTCCATACCAAGTTTCCAAAACGGCAGTCACAGAAACGACCAAGGTCCAGACCTCATCATAGAGAACACTAGATGGCAAACGGCTGGGCTGGCATAGGCGCGACGTTACAACCTTCTTTCCAGTTCTTACGGGCTGCGTTCAGTTTGCGGCACGAGGGGAAGAAATAGCAAGAAGGTCACCGCCCAACCCTCCGCTGCTTCGGGTCAGCCAACCTCACTTCCCAGCACATATATATTAACTCGTTTGTGCTATATGTGTACGACAATAATCAAGGGGTAGATTTCAGAATACTTGCTATCTCTGTGTGCCCAGCTTCTTCGCACAATTCCAACGGCGTGAGGTCATCTGGATCCTTTACAAGAGTTCAGTGACAGGATATCCTGCAAACCCACCGGTGATCATACCTTGATATTTCTGTCGGCACCTCTGGCCAGCAGAAGCTTTACGACCTCAACGTTTGCTCGGTCGCAAGCTAGGTGTATGGGAGCATAACCCTTCATGGCCAGTCAGCGTCGCCAAACGACCGCAATTGCATATGACCCACATATTCGTCCAAAGCATTTAGGTCTGTGTCTGGTGACGCATCCAAAATAAATTTCAGCCCAGAAACGTCATTCGAGACGGCCAGGCCGTGTATACTGCCGTCGAATTTCTCCTCAGGTTTCGCCATTGAGCTCACTGACGTGCCCATCCCGCCACCGCCAGACCGTCGAGGAGCACTATCATCGTCCCAGATGTCATCTTCGTCATCTTCAATGGCGGATTCTGAGGTGCCCTCTTGAGTCGGTCGGGATTGTTCAACAACAACGGTCTCGGTCCACCCTACGCTACGGGCGATTTCAATGTACCTGCGCTCAGCCTCTTCCGCATGATCGTATTTCTTGCCCGCTGCATCCCAAGCATCCCACTTTGCTCTTCCGGTCATATCAAATATCGACGGCCGGGATGATGACGGAGATCTTGACGAGATAAGGTACTTGAATAGACCATACAGCTACTGGATCCGACAGGGTCAGGCAGAATCGCTAAGACTCGGAGACGAAGACATCGACCTCAAGCTTCACAGCCGTAGACATTCCATTCAAGGATGATGCTGGTGATGAGAGGTATACAGCCGCATTTTCAAAATTGGCCGAAGGTTTGTATCTGCCCATTGAGATGTGCGATTATTGGAAGGTAGGAAGAACAAAAGCTCGCGACCTTAAATTCTAAGAGAATCTATTACATAATCATATTGACTAAGGTCTAAACCAAACCAGCAGCCTTCATTGCCTAGAAATTTGCCAGTGTCAGATGTAGTCATAGCTAGAGAACGTTCAATTTACCTTGAGCAACTCAACACCAATCTTGGCGGGACTGTCGGTGACAATGACACCAGCTGCTTCTAGGGCCTTGACCTTGTCGGAAGCGGCGCCTAATGTGACAGAGGCCTCAGATGGATATCAATAGCAAAAGACTATAAGAACATACCCTTTCCACCAGAGATGATAGCTCCTGCATGTCCCATACGACGACCAGGGGGTGCAGTGCGTCCGGCAATGAAGCCGACCACAGGCTTGGGATGGCTTCTAGTTTTGTTGTACTTCTCGAGGTATTCAGCGGCTTCTTCCTCCATGGATCCACCAATTTCTCCAATGATAACGATACCTGGTGAAAGAGCGTTAAGACGCTGTGACATTTAGCTTCCTATACGGCAAAAATCCCTACCTTCCGTGTTGGGATCCTCCATGAAGACCTTGATGACATCAAGATGCTGAGTTCCGGGGAAAGGGTCCCCTCCAATTCCAACGCAAAGAGATTGACCGAGGCCAACGTCAGTGGTCTGAGCGACAGCCTCGTATGTCAACGTGCCGGAACGTGAAACGATGCCTAAAGCTGCATGAGATCTTGTTGAAGGACGCTTGACGAATAAACACACCAATCTTTCCTGGCTTATGGATGTGACCGGGTTGAATACCCATCTTGCAACCCAGAGGGTTAATAACTATAGGACGGTCGACGTCAGTTCCAGTGACAGGGTCGCCTCTCCATGCGTGCACCGTCAGGATAGATAAGCGGAGCAATTAAAGGCTCCTACGACTGCACGCAAGAGAAAGTTGGACGTGAACAGACATCACTCACTTCCTGGGCAATTGGGACCAACAAGACGAGAGCGAGACTGGCTTTTGAGGGCGTTCATCACCTAGAGGGCGGGAGTAAAGTCAACCAAGGTACTGAGCAAAGTTCAAAGGAATACGAACGCGTATCTCATCTGCTTGGGGAATGCCTTCGGTGATGCAGACAATGAGGCCAATCTCATTCTCGATAGCTTCGATAATGGCGTCGGCAGCAGTAGGAGGCGGAACATACAGGACGGTCGCGTCGGGTTTTGTCGCGGCGACTGCCTGCGCGAAGTCGTCAACATCCAACCACATATAGTCAGGACAGCTACACACCTCTCTAACACTGCCAAAGATTGGGAGACCCAGATGTGTTTGACCAGCCTTCTTTGGCGATACTCCTCCAACCATGTTGGTACCATATGCAAGGGCTTCCTTTACGTGGAAAGTTCCCTGGAATTATTGCTATCTTAGTACTGTTTTGAGACATGATTCCCCAATGTTCACGCACCGTCTTTCCAGTAAGTCCTTGACAGAGTACCCTGGTATCCTTGTGGATGAGAAGGTTTTGAATGGTGTCTGCATAGCTGTTGCGAGCAGCAGATTGAGAGAACGTCCTGCGTCCAGCTGGGCGAAAAAAAGTCAACGGAATAGCTGCACTCTGGTCAGTATGTCCATACCGTTGTTGATTATCGACTGGCCAGCATGGCGGAGCATTGTAACAGCAGACAAGGGATCTCGAGGGTTTGACAGCAAATGTGTCTCCGGCGAAAGTGCAGCGGATTCCGAGAGCAGACGTGTTTGTTTCTAAGGGCAATGAGACAAGGAACAAACATCTTGACGTCAACATGAAAGTTGCCGAGCTCGCACATTTGATCACATTACATAGAACCCGATTCTCGATTCCATTGCCATTGCATGGTTTTGAATGATTGTTTGTAAAACTACTTACTGTAACTAGGTTATGCGCTTGAATACTTACTATGTACCTTGATGATGATTGTAACGCGACGTGATATGCAGGAGTCCCTCATACTATTTAAATTATCCATCTTGCTGGCGAAAGCAAGATGATCACTAAAGCCCGTTTCTTCGTCGATCACGTGTCTTCCTAGAGGCCCTATCGAAGGCTAGGATGGCGTACTTGACTTTGTCGTGCTGCCTTGTGTTGATAGCACTAAAGGGAAACCTAGATTAGCAATCGCTTGATGTGAAGGACGTGGGGTAAACTTACGTTGTGACTTCCTGTAAGAACTGTGATTTCGCTGCAACAGGTACACTTGTGATAGGGATTTGTTCCAGAATAGGAGGGAGCCACGCAAGGAGTTGGGTAGGCCACAGGTACACAAGGTTCCTGAAGATGGACACCACAGTTGCTGCTGCATCCTCAGGGAAGTCACCAGTAAGGCCGTTTAAAATAGAGGCGACAAATTGCAGGCCTTCTTTATCTATGGTTGCGCGGATTGTCGCCGCATAAATCGGAAACTTGGGAGGCGTGGTGGAAGTGGGTGGCTCCATGCAATCATGCGTCAGAATAGAGCGCGAAAGATCCAAGGCAGCGAAGATAATATCGGTATGCACAACAGTGAGACCAGTCATGGCACAACGGAATGCCAGAGGGAATGCTGACGAAACAAAGAGAATGTCCGGTCCCATAGTGACGAGCTGCAGAAGCATCTGAATGTAATCCTCGAGGACTGTATGGTCTAAGTGAGTACCAGGAACACAAAAAAGTGTCAAAACTAACCATCAGGAATCTCTCCAGGTGACTTGCTTTGTAGCAACGCAGCAACTTTCGTCGTGCTACGTTCAAAGATCTCTTGGACCGCACCTCGGAAATTGGGGTCTGCTTCATGACCATATCGAGCAATGACCTTGCCAGCGATCCACAAGAAGCTTGGGTACCCAGTGGCTTCAAATGCGAAAGACATGCGCGCAATGACCGATGGTGCAATGGAAAGAGCTTGCTTCCCAAAAAGGTCAACGCCCCGGCGAAGGACACGAGTTGCACGCTCCGCAAGGTCATAGTTAAGACCATATTTCGACAGCAAGACGTCGAAGATTGCCCATGCTTCCTGACATGTTCCGTGGCAAGCAGGGGGAAGGTCTTCGCCATAGCCTTGAATGACATGCAACATTATTTCCAGATTTTCGAGACCATCTGGGATTTGCGAATCAGAAACGATGCCAGATGTAATTTCGAGCTGAAAACTTACTGCCAACTTCTTCCATCTCGGGAACGGTGGGAGGTGTTGTCCTGGTCGCAAGAGCATGAACTTGGGCTAAGATGTCCAAAGAAAACATCTTCAGTGATTCCGCAGCTCGGTTCATGGGCATTGCAGAGATGACGTGTGCGATGGCTTCATAGACCTGACGTCTATCCTCTTGTACAAGTTTAGGTCCAGTTGTCGTCAAAAATGTATGAAGAGTTGGAAGGAACTCCGTCAAATGCTAGATGAGCGCATCAGAGGATAATGTCACACTAGCTGAGTCCAAACACTCACCTCTTTGCAGTCCTGACACATATATTTCAATGCTTGTCCGGCTGCAGCACATACTTCGGTGTCCTCGTCTTCAAAGCCGGCCGAGATATACTGTAACTGGAAAGGGATGTATTGAGGGTGTTGGCTGATCCATTCCGTGTAGCGCGAGACAATGAGGAGAGCTGCGTATTGCACACGAGGATGCATAGGCAAGCTGGGGATGAGGTCCATAACTTTAGGGACTGCGTTGCTATCATGAGGGTCAATCTCTGCGCCAATGGAGCGCATGGCAAAAAGAGGCGCCTCAATCTCCTGCCATGGCGCACGCCGGGACAACGCGTTGGCGACCTGTTGGTATGCAGCAAGAAGACAGGTATCGGTGCGCAAAACGAGGCAGCAGTCTTTGAGGGTGTCACCCATGACATGTCTGAACGACCGGAAATTCTCTGCCTCTTGACCGACGAGCGTGGTGAGCTCCGGAGGGAAGTGAAGATGATTGATGATGACCGTCATAAGTGATTTGTAGGCGTCGATGAAGAGAGGCGAAACGGATGATCTTTTGCTGAGCATCTGAGCAAGGCGCATCCAGAAAGGGAAGGTAATGGGGACAATGTCGAGATCTGGGTAAGCAGAGCACTCCCCAATGGCTTCTACTATGGGGAAGAACGTCTCCGTGTGCTGGAGAAGTAAAAAGCGGTAAGTTTCTCCAGCCTCTGAGAATATGCGCGCATATCCTCTGATTTTCTCCGGATCTTCGTGCTCTTTAGCGACCTGCCCTTTCAATCCAATAATCCTTGGAACAATCATCTCGATGACGGCCATGTTATCGTCGATCTCTTGAGTTTCATGAATCATCTGGCAGATGATGTCCACAGCCGCGTCAAAAAGGCCATCTGACGCCAGCGCTTCGAACGCATAGGCAAACAAAGGGGTCTTCGCGATGTCTCCTACATTGATTTCCCCAGCGGACAGCCAGCTATAAAGGCACGCGAAAACTTGAGATTGCACTGCAGCGGTCACACCTTTTCATTGCACTTGATGTTAGTGACACCTGTAAATCCGTCTGTCAAAAACGTACCGGTTGCATTAACATAGATTGCTAACAGCTCCAGAACCTGAGTAGCGTTATTTGTGAGTAACTTCAGGCTTTGTTCCCGGAACTCGTTATCCTGTTTCAAAGATAAGGATCGGGCGAGAAAGACTGTTGTCTAGAACTCACTGTGATTGGGATCCTCGTATTACTGTTCACCTCCTCTGGAAGGACTGTCAAGAACTCAAGCAAAGTCGGAACCGTCGACGGGTTTCTCCCAAACTTCTCAATCAGTGTTTGAACGGGCGACTCCCAAGTTGGCAACTGTAGCGCCAGACCCACGATCGCCAGGCAAAGTTGTAAGATGATGTTCCTCGGACCTCCATTGTACGTCTCCAATGCCGTCAAAAGAGTATCTCGTAGCGCCAGTTGATTTGCAGGATCCACTTGAGCAAGATCGTATGTCACCTATAAGCGATTCGCAGTTTGATCAAAGTCGGGCCTGATAACGAGAAGAGACGGCGGGATCCACCTAACGCCACTAACCTTTGTCCTGAAAGTCTGAGCAGCGAATACCTTTGCAGGAGGCGGCGATTCTGGAGAAAGCAGGAGGACATTGCAGGTCGCCCATGCTTCAGGCTAGGACAGAGGTGCGTTGGTACACGGTCAGAGTTGTTGGTCGCGAGATTGGCCATAGGCGAAAGGACAATTTACTGAATGTTGGAAATCCTGGAGCCAGGAATTTGCTCTTTCTATAGATGCTTTGTCGGGTGCTCGACTGAACACCTCCAGTGCAGATAATAGCGCTTGAATGTCGGCCATGGCTGAAATCAAGTCTTGATCGTGAAGGTAGTGGTGCAAAGTACAGCTCTCGAAAGGCGATGATTTACAGTGATCATTTGTTGTTGTTGACAACTAGATCTACAAAAGCGATTTTCCACATCATATCCTCATGCAGAAAATAAATTAGCGCAGAACCGTGGTATATTGTCATCAAATGGATCCGCTACGACAGGGCAATTCCGGCATAGAAATATAAAGGCCTACTAAGAGAAGGCTGTACTAAACGTGATGGAGCAGTAATGGGGGATATCCAGTAATGAGCGTGAGGACTATTCGCAAGAACCAAGATAACGAGTGGGTAACGGGGGTTAATAAAAAGGATGGTGTACAGGAAAACAGTGGCGAGAGGTAGGTAGCTGGTCACGCGAGTGTCAACTTCAAGAACATAGATGCCGAAGTCCCAAGCTTCATCTTTTCGTAAGAAATACCTCTACGTGCGGAGGAAGCCCTTCTTCCTTGTGGTCTATGACAGAATGTGAGCAAAAGTCGGAACTTTGATGAACTATAATACTTACAGAAGACTTCTCAGGCGTCAATGGGCGGCCACTCTCGATCTTCCTCTTCTTGTCCTCGAGATCAGCACGCTGCTTCTCTAGAGCATCCTTCATCTCCTTGTGGCGAGCATAAAGCTCTTCCTCGGACTGCTTGAGTTTAGCCTCCTTCTCCTGAACCTTCTGTTGGAACACCATCTTCATCTCAGCCTCCATTTTAGCGAGCTTGGCCTCGTGCAAGACACGCTCCTCCTGTAGTCGGGCAGCAGGGCTAACAACACAGTCAATGTCAGGTACGGGAACAGTGTGAAAAGACTTACTTGATCTCCTTGAAGACAGAGGAATCCTGAGCAACACCCATGCTGATGAGCTTGTCTGTTCGCCAGTTCTCGTAGAGGACATCGTTGGTGTACTCTCTGAGCTCCTCCATGTAAGTGCGGACAAGCATTTGACGAAGCTTGACGAAGTCGCAGTGCTCCTCATTGTCGACCTCCACAACACCCCAAGGATAGACACGACCACGAACCGTACGGCCATCAGGTGTGTTGACATATTGGTCAGACCCAACGACAGCGAACGGAATCTTGCTTGCGATCTCCTCGGCCTCGGCAATGGTCTCCTCATCCTCATTCTCGTATGTGGGAGCTTGGAAGATGTGGATGTTGTGGTGCGCAATGTCAGCCAAGATCTTAAAATAACTATGTGAGAAATGGAAACACTAGGTGTGAAATAAACATACCCGTTCTTTGAACTCAGCGACCTCCTCTTCCGTCATGGTATCCGCCTTGGCGATGATAGGAATGAGATTGACTTTGGTGTGAAGTCTGCGCATAAACTCGATGTCCAGTTGCTTGAGACTAAAGAGGGTATCAGAAATGGGAACAAATCGTAAGCGAATAGAGCGGAGCCTTACGAATGGCCAGTTGGTTGGATGAAGTACAAGCAGGCATGGACGCGGTTGTCAACGATTTTAGTCCTGTTGACGCGGTTTTCTTGCTCCAGATATGAGTCGAACCGAGATTCAATGTTCTCGACAATGGGTTTCCAGCTGTAAAAATGGTTGCGTTCAACATTTGACGCGTCCAATGTCCGCCACGAAGAAGCTTACCTGTCATCATTGTTCACGAAGTCACCGAAACCGGGAGTATCAACAACGGTTAAATGAAGTCGGACTCCGTTTTCCTCGATATCTATACGTAACGAAGTTAATTGGTATACGTGTTTCCGCAGGAAACTATAGTTACCTGCACCAATGCTCTCAATGGCCACCGTCTTCGGCCTCTCAGCAGCAGGAGGCTGAGGCTCCTTGGGCGGGTAGAGAGTGGTGTTGAAGAGCGTGTTGATCAACGTCGACTTTCCAAGACCCGACTCCCCTATACACGAGAAATGAAATGGTGTGAGCAACACGTAAACCGCACAGAGCAGCAACAAGGGCAAGCTACTGACCAACGACCATAGCAGTGAACTGGAACCCTTTCCTCACACTCTTCCTGTGAACCTGGTTGGGCAGGTTGGCGAACCCGACGTAACCCATGAGCTTTTTGCGGATGACGCTGGAAAGGCCCGTTGTGTGAGCCGTTGGCACCAGCGAAGGGCTAGAACCGTTGGTCATGCCGCCGTTGGAAATCACGTCGCCGTTGCGAGAGGAGGCGTAGGAGTCCGTCATCTGGAGGCAGGTCAGGGATGGAGGAGGGAGGAGACAGGCAAAAGAAAAAAAATACTTTTGAGTGGACTTGAACAGAGGGGAGGGAAGAAGACGAATGCGCTTGTTCTTGTTTGTCCTCGGTGGCTAGGACGAGTTTGGGTCTGGGCAACAGGAGCCCCTGATCCCCATCAACAATGTTAGCTCCTTCTTTCCCATCGTCCCTCAGGGCAGACTTACAAGGTAGAATTTGGCTCTGCTCGTCTTCCTGTGCATCGTTCAAGGTGGAGAAGCTGTATGCTGAGCCTCGTTGAATCTGACATGTGTATATAGTGAGGTACGAACACATTCTAAAACATACTACGGTTTAGGTACAGTAAGCAGTATTAATATACATATTAAAGAGGTCGTCGTCGACCGAAGGCTGGCATTCTTGATAAAGTGGCCCAAGCTGCGCAACGAAAGCCAGCAGGTCGCTGTCACTACTCGTTGATTGCGTCCAGGTATGAGAAGGCGTTGACTTTGCCAATGAAGCGGTGTCGAAGAAGGCATCAGAAGCAGATGCTCTTGGGAATAGCATGGTTTGCAGTAGCTCGAGCATGGCCGCGTTGTTTGGAGGATCACCCATGGACGCCGGTGCTCCTTGTATGATAGCCTGAGACGCGTCGATAAGATGAATAGAAGGATCACAGAGTAGAGCTTTTCCGCTCACGGCCTGTGTCAAGGTTTCATCAAGCAACGAACGTCGGCGACCCATATTCATGGTCGAGTTCCTCCAATGATCGACGCCAGAAGGAGTAGCGCTAGCCTGCCGCTGCTGCTGTTGTGGAAGTGAAGGCCCGCTCTTTTCTGGATGGAGGTTGTAGATCGTGCGGCCCCGAGCTTGGAATGCGTCCTTCTCAGGCCGTTCAAGGGGTTGTCGGGCCTTGCGAGCTGCCCCGTCGTGCGAGGGTGGTGACTGTGTCTTGGGGCTTGGATTAGACTTCTTGTGAGTAGAAGGTAGAGTAGAATTAGAGCTGGACGGGCCCTCCTGGGTGGTCCGAGCGAATGTAACACGTTGGTGATTATGTTTCGTGAGAGGCGTAGACTGGGCTTTAGGCATCGTAGATGAGGACAAAAGGAAACGAAAGATGGGATGGGGGAAAATTTAAGAAATGAACGAATGAGTGAGAGCGGCTAAAAAACGAAATAGCACCGTCAAGGCGCAAGAAGGGATGTTGAGCCAATGCACTCGAAGCTCCTCCTATATACGTTTCAGAGAAGCCATCGAACACAGCTCGAAACAAAGCCCTTTGGCCAGTGACATGTTGACATGAGGGCCACCGACACAAAGAATCCGGCCCCGGTGCGAGTTCGATGCGCGAGGCACACAGATTCAACTTCTGTGGCAAAAACGGTGTACAATGCGTGATACAACCCTGGAGACGATCCTTTGAGTGGCGTGGCGACAATGACCAACAAATTGTATGACCTAGCTGCCCCCGACCTCGCGTTCCACGACATTTATTCAGGACAGATAGTGAAATGAAGCTAAAGTGAACGAGAACATCCACACACACCTATCTCTCTACTTCATAATCTTGCTCGTCCAAGTAGACCAAGGGAGATTCGTCAAAACAAGATTAATTCGCGTTCGTCTACAAAGATAAATATTAGGCCGCCGACGCTGGACTCTGCGGTAGCCACTCCTGCGGAAAATCTCTGATACTGGGCCGGTGGAACACCCTGTTCCCAAGGTGGTCTCCTTTCTTTGCTTTCTTGATCTTGGCATAAACATGGCGCAAGTCAAGCGGCACGTCGGCGAAAGTGTCTTTCTCGTTCTGGAAGGTAGAAGATAAAACGCATTGTGCGTATGCATATGTCAATCACCGTCCAAAACAAAGGGTAAATTAGGAAAATGGAAAAGCAGAAATGACGTACATTGGCCTCCTCGATAAGCTTATCCAGCGTATCACTCGACCACTTCAAGTTCTGTGACGCTTTTGGGAAATCCTCGCAGGAAATTTTGAAGTATCCGTTCCCCCAATCCGCGAGGCCACTGACACCCGAGTCTGAAGGCGGGTTCGGCGTCCACCTGGGTCCTGCGATAAGTTTGAACTTATGCACTGCAGCCTCGTTCTTCAGGGGAAGTTTGTCCACTGGGACGACAAGAGAGCGTTTGATAGAAGCTGGGTGTGGTTCCCCTTGGTAGTGCATTGAACGAACGATCATTGGTGCGTCGTCGGCTGGGGGGACGAAGTCTCTTCGGTAAGCTATATTTCGTTGGGTTTTCGTCAGTCGTACATTCAATACTAGTAGGAGGCCTCGAAGCGTACCAACAAGCTTGGGCATCTCATGCTCAATAAGCCGCATATAATGCAACATAACACGCTGCTTTTGCAGCATAATATGACCAGCC
>Ga0247764_1000346_pt1 | contig 16483 bp, 17 predicted proteins | sample UWRJL051202B4_FD_179932 | JGI IMG/M metagenome (GOLD analysis project Ga0247764, IMG submission 179932) | Plant litter microbial communities from Arlington Agricultural Research Station in Wisconsin, United States - UWRJ-L051-202B-4 | ecosystem: Environmental > Terrestrial > Plant litter >...
AATTCACCAGGATATCCATCATGCATCACTCCGATTCATCCCGCCGATCGTTCCTCACCGCGGCTGCTGCGCTGGGTGCCAGCGCCGCAATCAGCCGCGCCGCCAACGCTGACTCGAAAGCGCCCATTGGCTTCATCTACGTCGGGCCAAAGCTCGACTATGGCTACAACTACTCCATGGATCAGGGGCGGCTGTTAGTGGAAAAGACGCTCGGCGTCAAAACCCTGAACCAAGAAAACGTGCCAGAAACCGCGGAAGTCACGCGCGTGATGGAGAAGATGATCAAGAGCGGCTGCGAGATCATCTTCCCTACCAGCTACGGCTACCTGGATTACGCCATCGAACTCGGCAAAAAGTATCCCAAGGTGAGCTTTCTGCACGCCGGTGGGCTCAAGACCAGCGCGAACGTCGGCACCTACTTCGCAAACTCCGACGATGCCATGTTCCTCGCTGGGATGGCCGCGGGTGGAACGACGAAGACGAAGAAGCTTGGTTTCGTCGCGGCGTTCCCGATTCCTCAGGTGTTGCGGAGCATCAACGCCTTCACGCTCGGAGCCCAAGCGATCGCTCCGGAGTGTACGACGCGCATCGTGTGGACCAACGGCTGGCTCAACCCCCCGAAAGAAGCCGAAGCCGCGAACTCGCTGGCCGACGCTGGTGTCGACGTGATTGGCGAGCAGATCGATAGCCCGATCACGCTGGCCAAGACGGCCCAGAAGCGGAACATCTTCGTGGTCGGCAAGGACGTGAACGTGCAAAAGTTCGCGGAAAAGGCGTACCTGACCGGCGCTTCCTGGGACTGGGGACCCATGATGGTGAAGCTCGTGAAGGAGATTTGGGCGGGTACCTGGAAACCCTCCCACGTGCGCGGCGATCTAAAAGACGGCTCCGCCAAGCTCGATCCGATCGGGCCCTCCGTGCCGGCACCGATCAGGGAAAAGGTGATGGCCGCGCACGCGGAACTTTTGAGTGGCAAGCGAGTATTGTGGCAAGGACCGCTCGCGAAACAAGACGGCAGCACGGCCGTCGCCGCCGCAAAACCGATGGCGCTTCAAGAGATCGAGACCATGAGTTATCTCGTCAAAGGCGTCATCGGCACGGTGAAGTGATGATGACACCCGCTCCGCGTCCCATGGGCTCGGCGCGCGCCAATCAGTGGCGCGTCGGCCCCTCTCAGGTCTCGCTGGTGCGCGCACCCGTCGAGCCACGCCCGGTCCCTCTCGCCGCCGAGCCGCAGTCGCTGATCGTCGATCTCGCGCGCAGCGCGTTCGTGGTCGTCGACATGCAAAACGACTTTTGCGCCAAGGGCGGCTACCTGGACTACCGGGGTGTGGACTACACGCTCGACCGCAAACCGATCGAGCCGATTCAACGCAGCGTCGCCGCGCTGCGCCCGCTGGGCGTGCCGATCATTTGGCTCAACTGGGGAGTGCGCCAGGATTTGCTGAACACCAGCCCGGCGCTGCTCCACGCGCACACCCCGGACGGCAATGGCGCAGGACTCGGTGAACGCATCCCCGGCGGCGCGCCGATCCTGGTGGAGGGCTCGTGGGGCGCCGCCATCGTCGACGAGTTGGTACCGGAGCCAGGCGACATTCGCGTCACCAAGTATCGCTTCAGCGGCTTCTGGGATACGCCGCTCGATAGCATCCTGCGCAACCTGGGCGTCACGACGCTGTTTTTTGCGGGCGTGAATGCCGATCAGTGCGTGATGTCGACGCTGCAGGACGCGATGTTTCTTGGCTACGACTGCTTGATGGTGGAGGACTGCGTCGGCACGACTTCGCCCGAGTACTGCATGCAGGCCACGCTCTACAACGTGAAGCTGCTCTACGGCTTCGTCACGCGCTCCTCGGCTCTGCTCGAGGCCGCTGCGGAGGCCAAGCGTGGCCGCTGACGTGGAAGCGCGCTTGCGCGAGCTCGGCTTGGAGTTGCCGCTGCGACCGAAGCCGATCGCGAACTTCCTGCCATTCCGCGTAGCCAACGGCATCGCTTACCTCGCCGGCCAGACCTGCGAACGCGACGGCAAGGTGGTGTATGCCGGTCGGGTCGGCGAAGAGATCGATTTCGAGACTGGGCGAGCTGCGGCTCGGATTTGTGCGCTCAATCTGCTCTCTTCACTGCGTGAAGCCTGCGAGGGCGACCTCGGTCGCGTGGCGCGCTGCTTGCGCGTCGGCGGGTTCGTCCAAGCAAGTTCGGGATATCCGCGCGTGCCGGGCGTGATCGATGGCGCGTCGGACTTGTTCGTGGCGCTGTGGGGCGACGCCGGGCGCCACGCGCGCACCGCGGTGGGCGTCGCGACGCTTCCGCAAAACGCGAGCGTCGAGGTCGACGCCATCTTCGAGCTGCGGGGCCAGCCGTGAACGTCACGCTGCGCGGCGTCAGCAAGCGTTTCGGTGAGACGACGGCATGCGACAGCATCGACCTTGCGCTCGACACTGGAGAAATTTTGGCACTGCTGGGCGAGAACGGCGCCGGCAAGAGCACGTTGATGAAAATCCTGTACGGCGTCGAGCGTCCGGACGCGGGCACGCTGACGCTCGACGGTCGAACGGTGGGGCTGCGTTCGCCGCGCGACGCCCAGGCGCTCGGGATCGGCATGGTGTTTCAGGATTTCAGCTTGGTGCCGGCGCTGTCGGCGCTGGAGAACGTGTTTTTGGCCGCGCGGAGCCTGCCCTGGCTGCTCGATCGAGCGCGCAACGCGCGGCGCCGCGCGCTCGAGTTGCTGGCTGAGCTGTGTCCAGGGCTCGATGCCGCGCGACCTGTCGCCACCTTGGGCGTCGCCGAGCAGCAACTGGTCGAGCTAGCCAAGGTGCTGTTCAATGACGCCCGGCTCGTGATCCTCGACGAGCCGACCGCCGTGCTCGCCGAACCGGAGACGGAACGCCTGTGGCAGCGCGTTCGAACGCTCAAGGCGCAGGGACGCTCCGTGGTCCTGGTCACCCACAAGCTCGCCGACGTTGAAGCGATCGCCGATCGCGTGGTGGTGATGCGCGCAGGGAAACTAGTCAAGGAAACGCGCGACGTGCGCGACCGCCGCGCGATCGTCGCCGCCATGCTCGGCACGGAGCTCGCCATGTCCGAGCGTCGCTCTCACGCGCAAAGTGAAACGTCGCTGCGCGTGCGCGCGCTCTCGGCGCGTGAGGGCTCGCAAGAGCTACGCGAATTGACATTCGAGGTCGCGCGCGGGGAGGTGCTGGGCATCGCCGGCGTGGCGGGTAACGGTCAGGAGTTGCTCGGGCGCGTGCTCGCCGCCGTCGTCGCGCCTCAGCGAGGGAGCATCGAGTTGGGCGGCACACCGCTGCGCGGTCCTGCCGATGGTCGCATCGGCTACTTACCGGAGCACCCGCGCAAGCTGGGCACCGCTGCGCCCCTCACAGCGACCGCGAATCTGCTGGCTTTAGAGGTGCACCGGTCCCAATTCTGGTCCTCCCAACAACGTTCGCGCGCTCGCGCTCTCGAAACGATGCAGCGTTTCGACGTGCGGCCGTGCGAGCCCGATCGACCGGCTCGTACCTTCTCCGGCGGCAACTTGCAGAAGCTGGTGGTGGCGCGCGAGCTCGGCTGTGCGCGTGAGCTCGTCATCGCCTGCTTTCCAACGATGGGCCTCGACGTTCAAGCCAGCGCGCGCGTCGTCACGGAGCTCGAGCGTCAAGCCGAGCGCGGCGCCGCCGTGATCTGGATCTCCGAAGATCTCGAGGCGTTGCTCGCCCACGCCGACCGTATTGCCGTCCTCTACCGTGGGGAGCTACGCGAGCCGCGCCCGGTGGAGGCGGTCTCGAAGGTCGAGCTCGGAGCGTGGATGACCGGAGCGGCCGCTTGAAAAGCGTGCTCGCGCTCGGTGCGGCTCCCAGCGCCGTGGGCGAGCTGGGCGCGTGGCGTCGCCTGACCGCGCCGAATTCAGCGCTGATGACGCTGTTGAAGACAATCCTGCTGTTCGGAGCGGCCAGCGCGCTGTTGTTCGCTTGTTTGAAGCGGTCTCCCTGGCTTGCGTTCCAAACCTTGTGGCAGGGTTCGTTCGGCAGCGGGTTTGCGCTGTCAGAGACGCTGGTCAAGGCCGGCCCCGTCTTGTTCTGCGCGCTCGCGACCTCACTGCCGGCACGCCTCGGCCTCGTCTCCGTGGGCGCAGAAGGGCAGCTCGTCGCCGGGTCGATCACTGGGACGGCAGCCGTGCTGGCGCTCGGCGACGTGCGTAAGGTCGTGCTGCTGCCGGTGATGCTGCTCGCGGGGGCGCTCGGAGGCGCAGCGTACGGCGCGCTCGCCGGCGCTTTGCGGGCCCGCCTGCGCGTCAACGAAACCATCGGCACGTTGCTGCTCAACTACCTGCCGCCGCTACTGGTGGTGTACCTAGTGTACGGACCGTGGAAGGATCCGAATAGTCTCGGCTGGCCCGCGACGATCAGCTTCCCGGACGGCGCGCGCTTTGCGAGCTACTTCGGGACGCGCGTCCACGCGGGGATCGCGCTCGGGGTGGTTGTCACGCTGACCGCGCATGTCTTGCTCGTTCGGACGCGCTGGGGCAGCGAGCTCGCGCTACTGCGCGAGGGTCCGCTGCTCGCCCGGCGCGCCGGCTTATCCTTCGAACGCGCAGTGCTGTGGGTGATGGCGCTAGGCGGCGCCATCGCCGGCGTGGCTGGCATGATCGAGACCTCCGTACTCGAAAGTCGCTTGCAAGCCGGCATCGGAACAGGCGCGGGTTACGCGGGGTTCCTGGTAGCGTTCCTAGCGCGCCGGGATCTCCGCTTGGTTCTGCCGGTCACGCTGGTGGTCGCCGGGCTCGGCGCGGCTGGCGACAACTTACAGCTCAACCTGGAGCTGCCCTCCTCCATCACGCACGTGCTCGAAGGGCTGCTGTTCGCCGCGACGCTGGTGGCACGCGGCTCGACAACGAAGCAGGAGGAAGCGTCGTGACGAGCTTCGATGTGGTCGAAGCCGGGCTTGCCGTCGCCACGGCGCGCGCAGCAACGCCGCTGCTCTGGGCGCTCCTCGGCGAAACCCTCGGGCAGCGCGCTGGTGTCGTGAATCTAGGCACGGAGGGGCAGATGCTGATCGGCGCGGCCACCGCGTTTGGCGTGACCAGCGCGAGCGGCAGCCCTTGGCTCGGTTTCGTAGCGGGGGCGTTCGCGGGCGTCACGCTGTCCAGCCTGCACGCGGCGATGTGCTTGCGCTTTCGCGCCAATCAATTCGCGAGCGGTTTGGCAGTGTGGATGATCGGCTTCGGTCTCAGCAGCTATCTCGGCGACAAGCTCGTGGGCGAATCGATCACGGGCTTTCGCGAACTCGGCGCCACACGTTTTGGCGCTCGGCTCCCTTTCATCGCGCACGTTACGCCCACCACCCTGCTCGGCTTCGCCGCGACGCTGGGGCTAGGTTTGTTCCTGTATCGCACACGCTCGGGCCTGACGCTGCGCGCAGTGGGAGAGAGCCGCGCGGCCGCCCGCGCCGCTGGCGTGCGCGTGGATCTGGTTCAGGCATTGGCGCTCCTCGCGGGCGGCGCGCTTTCTGGCGCTGGCGGGGCGGTGCTGTCCATCGACTACGCCCAGACCTGGGCCGAAGGCATGACGCAGGGACGCGGCCTCGTCGCCGTCGGGCTGGTGATTGTCGCCCGCTGGAACCCGTACCTGGCGCTGCCGGCGGCGCTGTTGTTCGGCGGCGCTGAAGCACTGGTGTTGCGCTTGCAGTCGGCAGGCTCGGATTCCTCCGCCCACCTTTTACACATGTTGCCTTACCTAACTGCACTGTTCGTTTTGGTAGTCAGTTGTTTGCGCAAGACGCACACCACGGCCCCTGCCGAGCTGCGCACGGTCCTGGAGCGCTGACACAGAAATCTTTTTGGAGCGCGCAACCGGGCGCGTCGGCTTCTGTAACAGACACCAGAAGCCATGAATGCCACCGCGCGCTGCTTTTGGATTCTGCAAGCCACCTTCCTGGGCACGCTGGTGCTGCTGGTGACGCCATACTGGCGTGGAGATGCGTGGATCCTAGCCGCAGCCCTCGGCGCGGCCACGGAGATGCTCTTGATTCCGGGTGCGTTCTTAGTCGCGCACAAGGCGCGCGCGGCTAGGGAACGACGGTCGTTCAAAATCGCGCTCTGGATCTGGTCGATGATCCCCGCTGGCTACGCGTTGCTTTTCCTCTTCTACGTGTTGTCGGTGGAGTGGAGCGCTTGGTATGGGCCGCAATTCGTCCTCTCGATGGCCCCGTTCGTGATTCCCGCGCTGTCCGCGCTGTGGTTGCCCGCGATTCTGTTATCAGCCCATTGGATCGAGCGCTGGACGCGACCGGAGGGGATTCGCATCTGAATAGACGCTCGACGTCCGAGCGTGAATCGCGGCCTCGTCCTGGCACCAGCAGCGACGTGGCAGATCACCCAATCACGCGGGCGCAACCGTCCTTCTCCACGGTGTGTACGCCGAGAAAACCCATGAATGCCCTCGGACGCTGCGTTGTTGTGTTGCAAGCCAGCTTCCTCGGAACACTGCTCTTGGCGGTGCTGCTGAAAGGCGATCGTGATGCCTGCCGCCTTGGCCTAGTGATTGCTGGCTGCGCGGAAGTCGTCTTGCTCCCAGCGTCGTTGTGGATCCCTGGTAGGGCTCGCAGGTTTCAAACTCGGCGCTTCTCTAAGATTGCGCTGCTGTTGTGGTTGGCTTTCCCGCTCGGAGGTTACGCCGTGCTGAGTACTTGGCTCATGGCGACGGCGAAAATCACCTACGGCGCGTGGCACGCGCTGGAGGCCATGCTGTTGTATTCGGTGCTCGTGCTCCCGCTCGCATCCGTGCTGTGGTTGCCCGGACTACTCTTCTCCGCGTTTTGGATCGAGCGCTGGATGCGCGTTCCGCGTGAGGATTGAGCGCGCGCGGTGACATGATCCGTCGCTCACCAAGGCGGCCCGCCGCCAAGGCTGAATAACGTGTACGGTGGCAGGAAGAAGCTTGGGCTCATTTCGACGCCGATAACCACGTGCGAATCGGGTTCTCCGCGTAAACTCCGGCGATACGTCACGAATAACCGCGCAGTGGATGCCAAAGAGATCGCGCGCGGCAACGGGCTCGGATCGCTGCGCCCGCGCTTGGAATATCGCGTGACCGAGGCGCGCCGGATGCCATAGGCGGCTGTGACGCTCCATAACGGTACCCTTTCAGCTGCGAGCGTGCCGTAGCCGAAGCCAGCGCGCAGATCCCAAGTGCCGAAGGAGGCGTGATAGATCGCGCCGAGATGAAGTTTGAGGCCGCCCTCGAGCACGCTGCCACCAAGCTCAGCGTTTCCTGCAAACCAGGAGCCGAGTCGCAATTCGGCCAGGTCTCGCCTCTTGCCGTAGGGTCCGGAGGGGAAACCGCTGTAGGTCAGGATTCCAGTCGTAACCTCCGCACCGATCCCAAAGATCGGCTTCAGCGTGCGGCTGTCGGTACCTTGAGACGCCCAGTAGGCCCACTCCCAAACGGAAGGAGTCGCCTCATGCAAGAGCCCGAGCGTAGGCGCGCCCTTCAACGGTCCGGTCAGGACAATCTCTTGGGCGGAGGCGCTGGCGGTGCCGGCGACAATCAACGCTAAACTCAACAACTGGGCGAGACACCGCAGCACGAAGAACGACTCTAGCCTAAGAGGCTTCGCCTCGCAGCGCACGCGCGTGCTGGCGCAGCAGATCAGCAAAAAACGCGATCACGGCACGAAGTTCGGGTGAGAGGCGCGCATCCCGACGATAAACCAACGAGACCCGGCGCGCAGCCACGGGCTGGGGCGTCAGGCGCACGAGTTCCCGCTCGGCATCGGCCAAAAAACACGGCAATACCGCGAGGCCTGCCCCACTTCTGGCGATGCTCAGCATGTCCACCGCTTCGCGACCGCGGACGACGATTCGCGCGTTCCTCGAGCGCGCAGCGAGCCATTCAGCGGCAGGCATTTGCGCCAGGCTGCTATGAAAGCCGATTACGGCCTGACCACTCAAGTCGTCGGGATCGACTTGCTTCTGCGTTTTCGCAAGATAACTTCGAGCGGCATACAGCGCGGAGTGCACCTCCCCTACCTTGCGCACGACTAGTTCCAGATCCTCCACGGGGCCGACGCGGATCGCCAGATCGGCGCGACCACGGCGGAGGTCCATGCGTTTGGAGCTGCTCACGACCTCGAGCTCGATCCCCGGCTGCTCGCGATGGAGCACCGCCAAGCTCGGCGTGAACAGTGCGCTGAAACCAGTCGGCGCGACGACGCGAACGCGAGTGCGCTCCGTGTCAGCGAGCGCAGCGATTGCGCCCGCCAGCTTTTCCATCGCGAGCGCGCGGCGAAGCACACGCCTGCCAAGCCGCGTGAGCTCCAGGCCCGACGGAGTGCGGACGACCAGCGCCGAGCCGACGACTGCTTCCAAGCTCGAGATACGACGACCAACGGTACTGTGTTCGACTCCCAGGCTTCGAGCCGCGCCAGACAGGCTCTTGGCTTGCGCGGCGCACAGGAAGTAACGGATGGCGTCCCACTCCAAGGCCACGTTGAGCCGACTCATGCCCGCAGTATGGACCGGCTGTGCATTTTTGCACAGCTCCGGGCATCGTGAACGCAGGTCCGAAGCGTTCGCGCATGGTCTTTGCATCGCTCGATAGCGTCCAAGTGTGGACAGAAATGGAGCGTCCGATGACATCTTTGCAAGACTCCCGGTTGACCTCGGATCGCGCGCTGGCAATGACGAACTTGGTGCTGGCCTCGGCGCAGCCGGCGGCCGCTTACGTGACAAGGCTCACCGGACGTGGCGTTTCAGAGGCGGAGCGTTCTCGCAAGCTGAGCGGGCCCGTCACGCCTGCCGAGGGCACCTTCGCGATTTGGTTGCCGTTGTTCTTGACCAGTGTCGCGCATGGCGCCCGAATCGCACTGCGCCCCCCGCAAGAGCAACCGCTGCCGCGCACGAATTGGTTGATGAGCGCAGCGTACTCCTGCAACGCCGCCTGGAGCTTGCAAGCTCAGCTGCGTGGTTTGGGGTGGGCCAGCGTCGGTATCATTCTCGCTTCAGCGACCACGGCTTCTACCGCGCTGATCCTGGCAGAGCGCGAGTCTGAGCATTCACCGGAGAGCCGCAACACCGCGAACGCGGTGGCTCCGCTCGCAGGCTGGCTCACCCTCGCGACCTTTGCGAACACCGAAGCCACGCTCAACGGAGTCTTTGGCAGGCCCGCCCGAAGAGAAGAAACCGTGCGCTCCGTCGCGCTGCTGTTGGCGGCGACGCTAACCGTCGCGACCGCTGCGCGCGGCAATCGGCTGTACACGGCCGCCGTGGCCTGGGGCTTGGGCGGCGTGGTGCTTCGCAATGTTCGTGAGCGCAAAGCGGCGGTAGCGATCGCAGCGGGTCTGGGTTGTGCCGCAGCGCTGGCGGCGACCGTGTTCGGAGGAAGGCGCAGCGCACGCGCAGCGGCCTGAGGTAACACCGAAACAAGCCGGCGATTCAATCGCCGGCTTCTGCGCGCCAAGCCTCGAACAGATCGTTCACGTGCGGCTCTTGGCCGTCGGAACAATCCTCCAAACGATGTAGCTCATCTTCACTCTTGGAGATCCACAGCTCGAACCGCTCACCGCGCGCATTTTGGAACGAAAGCCGACCTTGAGTGAAGAGTTGCGGGGGCTCCACGGATATCATGGCCTCCAGGGGCCTCCGAAATCCCTTGCTGCAGCCAAACTCGACCGGGTAGCTGCACGAGCCTGGCGTGAACGTCAGCTCTGCTTCACCGAAGATGTCTTGCATGACTGCGGGAGGCACCGTTTGCGGAAGCTCGCCGCCGTGGGAGTAGTAAAGAAGCGCGTCGTCCTCTGCCTCCCGCACCTCGATATTCCCGTAGGTCCTGTAGCCACAGACTGGACAGTCGAGAAAGACGCCATCCGTGAAGTCCACGTGTACGCGTGAAGCGACTGGGAAGCGGAAGGGGCTGTTTTCTCGATAAAGAAGCGAGCCGTCGTCGAACCTGAGCTCGGTCCCGTGTCCGTCAGAAGCTGTAACGACGGCTTCCCCTCGGCAGCGCGTGTCGAACATCTCCCCCACCAGACTTGGGGTTCGCCAGCAGCCGGAAGCGGGTGCGGCGGGGCCCCCAGCCTCGCCCGCTCCCGCTTCTCCGCCGACAGCGCTGGCCCCGCCTTCCTCGGCGTGGTTGCCACTGGCGCCGCCTGCACTCGCGCCCGCGTCGTTGCCGGCGAAGATCCAAGATAATGGGATTGACCCGGGTGTCGCCTGGCACAGCTTGTTGCCCTCACCACCGTGACCGCGACCGGCTGCGGAAACCCCGCCTCCTCCGGTCACCGTGGGGCCACCTGCGTTCCCCGCGTTCCCGCCACTCGAGAGCGCCGGGGCCCCTCCCGTTTGACACTCCACACACTCCGTCCGACCAGAACAGGCAACCAGCAGCAGAGCGGTTCGCAGAGCGAGCTTCATCATCTAAGCGGCATCTAGCAACGCGCGTTCCAGGCCGGCAAAATCTCAGCTAAACCGACATTTTCAAGATATTTTCGGCGCGCCACTGTGTCAGTTCGTGCCAATACCAGCCTCCCTGCGCCGCGTGCCGGCTCATTTCGATAATTGAAGCGTCCCCTCGCGCTGTGTGCTGTGGTGAGCACAACGGAATGGCAACACGACAAGCTTACGTTTCCCTGTTTCAGTCGCCGGCTGACGCTACCGAGTTCGAGGCTCAGGCGCTGGATCTTGGCGGGGACGCGTTGCCAGACTTTGCCAAGGCGGTTCGGGCCGGAGGCACGGCCAGCGCGGAGTACTGGGATTGGTTGATCGCCCAGCTAGAGTTGTTGCAGCTGGGCGAGCACGAAGCATAAGTTGGCGCGGACACTCTTCATGCCGAGCGCCACTCGCTCGATCCTGTTTCCTCTGCTGATCGCCAGCGCGTGCTCTTGCTCGGCGAATCAGCAGGTAGATTCGGTCTCGCGCACGTCCGACTCTCTGAAAGTCCAGGCTAGCGCACGAGACGATGCACTAAAACCCGGCTCAACCAGGCCTTCCCCGTCGACCAAAGCCGATGACGTCACGGTGGCAGTCACTGACCGCGACGCGTTGGCCGCTTTGGAGGCGCACGGCTTCGCGCTGGGGCAGTTGCTGTTTGGCACGGACGCTCGGACCACGGCGGAGCTCGCTCGCGTGTCGGGCATGAAGTCCTTGTTCGACGTCCTGCGTGCGGACGTGCGCGGCGTGAAGCGCGTGCATCCGCTGGCCAAGGTGACCTCGATGGACGGGTTTCGGCTCTTCGACGAGCGTTGGCTCGCGTCCACGGAGATGGAGCTTGCCCTGATTGGCGTGTTCAATCGGATGGATCGCCGCGTGTTCTATCCGGGGACCTGCGGGGAGCTGCGCTTCGTCTACTGCCTCGCGTATCGCACGGCGCACGCCGGCGTCGCGCAACTCGGCAGATTGCCGATGACTTTGAACGCGGTGTTCCTGCTGCCGAAGCCGGATGACTGCCAAGCGGCCGCCCGCGCTTGGATCGCGCCGAAGACCATTTTAGGGGCGGACTTGGCGAACTGGCTCGTGCTGGATGGCCCGCTGAGCGCTGAGCGGCGCGCGAGCTTGCAGCTGAAGTCATTGGAAGTGAACTTGCAGAACTTCCGGCTGCAGTCGTTCGTTCACCCGACGTTGGCAGGTCACATCGACTACGTCCTGCGCGTGTTTCGCGCGGATTCGCCAAGCCGCGAGGCATTCTCGCCGGCCCCGCTCGAAAACATGGTGGACGTGGCGCGCCTCCAACACAACCCCGGACTGCGCGCCGAGCTGCTTTCGCATCTTCACAAGCCGGAGGTCCTGTCTGCCGTGGATCAAGGCACGCTGCTGCTGCCCGAACAATTTCTCGCCACTCGAGCGGTGTCGGTCTCGCCGCGCGGACTCTCACGCAAGGCCAATCGCCCGTTTCGTGCCCTGTTCTCGGACCAAGATTTCTCTGACATTCCCCTCGCCGCGCACCGCACGATAAGTTCGCCGCAGGCGCTGCTGCGAAGATTGGACGGAGCGACCTGTACCGGCTGTCATCAGAGCCGTTCCTTGGCCGGCTTTCACCACGTGGGCGAAGACTCAGCGGAACATCCCGCCTTCGACGCGCTGTTTTCCGGCTCTTCGCAGCACCTGAATACCGATCTGCAGCGACGCCGCGAGTACGTTGCCGCGCTGGCGACGGGTTCAGCCACCGATGAGTCTCGGCCGTTGCCAGAGCGTCAAGGCACCGGCTCCGGTTTTGGCGCGCCGTGCGGGTTAGGTGATCGGGGGTTCGCCGAGTGGCAATGCGACACCGGTCTGCGTTGCCAGCGGCTCGAAGACGAGGAGATCGGAGTCTGCCTCGGAGAGGATACGCTCGGCGCGCCTTGTCACTATGGAGTGCTGGTATCGGCTTCTGCACCTCATCGCGACAGCGTCGCGCGGCTGCAGCGCCAAGCCTGCGACGCCGGGCAACGCTGTGACATCAATCGCTCTGGTTTTCCCCTCGGCGCCTGCGGCGGCGACTGCAACTCGAGCTCACCCGACGTCGCCTGCGCGGACTTCCTGGATGCTGACGCGTTTCAGAACTGCCTGCGCGCCCGCAAGACCTTCGCGCAGTGCGCCGAACAGCACGTTTTTTCGGCCGGATTGCGGGCATGCGACGCAGATAGCCCCTGCCGTCAAGACTATGTCTGCGTGCGCACGCGCAAGCCGGGTGTCGGCGCCTGCGTGCCGCCCTACTTCGTTTACCAACTGCGCCTGGACGGCTATCCGCTCATGCGTTGAGCAGCCCCGCTGCCAACCATCGCCAATGTCGTCGTCACAAAAGAGCCCGTCGCGCTATCTTCGCTTGAGCTCGGCGAACTCCAGATCGAAGCGAGCGAGATACTTCCGCAGACGGTCGGCATCGTTGGCGCTGCTACGCTCTGCCAGCGAGGCGGCGAAAAGTTCTCGACCGGCTGCAGAAAGGGAGCGCGCATCCCGACACACGCCGAGCACGTCCTCCAGTTGCACGCGATCGAAACGATCCAAACGCGCAGCGCGCTCCGCACCTAGGGCCCGTGTCACGAGTTCCGCTGTGTCGGCCCCCCCACCCACGGTCACCTGGCTGAGCCGCTCGATCTCCTCGGCCACCACCTGCTCCGTGATGCGGCCGCCCTCCGCCAGCGTCGCCATGCGGGTCACTGCGGCGTCGAAGTCTCGGAAGTTTCCCGGCCAGGACCAGCTGCGCGCAAACTTCAAAAAGCGCTCTCTGGCCTCGCGATTCATGGTAACGGCGCGGCCCAGCGTACGCGAAACCGCTGCTAATTCGAACTCCAAGTTCGGCGCAATATCCTCCGGGCGCTCGTGTAAGGCAGGCAGCGCGAAGGACCACAGGTTGATGCGTGCGAACAAGTCTTCACGAAATTGACCGCGCGCAATGCACAGCCTCAGGTCACGGTTCGTGCCACAGAGCAGTTGGAAGTCACTGCGCACTTCCTTGTCCGAGCCCAACGGATAAAACACCTTTTCTTCGATGGCGCGGAGCAACATGGCTTGTTCATCGAGGCCAAGCTCACCCACTTCATCCAGGAACAGAACGCCCTGATCTGCCTTGCGCAGCAACCCGTGCCGTTCTGCTAGCGCACCGGTGAACGCGCCCTTCAGGTGACCGAACAACGCACTCATGGCGGCGTCTCCGCGCAGCGTCGCGCAGTTGACCTCGGCGAACGCTCCGCTCACTTGGCGCCGGGCCTTCTTGAGCTCGAAGATGCGGCGCGCCAGCTTGCTCTTGCCCGCGCCAGTGGGCCCAGTGAGCAGAATCGGCGCGTGGGAACCCACGGCGACTTGCTCGATCCGTGCAATCAGCGCGTTGAAATGAGCGTTCCCCGTCTCTATCCCTGCCTTGAGGAAGGAGTGCGCTTCGGTCTTTTCCGTCTGAAAACGCGCGGCCAATCGATCGTACTTGGAGAGATCCAAGTCGATAATGCTGTACGTGCCCGGCCGCTGCGGCGCACGCCGGCCCGGGGAGGTTTGCAGCAGGCGACCGGGAATGTAGCGCGCCTCGGTCAGCAAAAACATACAGATCTGTGCGACGTGCGTGCCGGTAGTGATGTGAACGAGGTAATCCTCACCGTCGAGATTGAACGGATACTTTGCGGCGAAGTCACGCAGACGCGCGTAGACATCCTCGAAGTCCCAGGGGTCCCGAAAGTCCATGACGTGCGGCACGACCTGGGTATGCGGCGAGACCTGCGCGATGTCGGTCGTGACGCGTGTCACTAGGTCCGCCACGGCGCTGCCATGGAGCAGATCGAGGCGATCGATCAACAAGTCTTCGTGCTGAGTCATGGCCACGCTGGGGCGCCAGCGATCCCAGCGCGAGCTGCCCTTGCCCGCGTCCAGCGTCGTCCCCAGAATGCCGATGACCACCAGTTTGCGACGCGCCACCGGGCCATCTTATCCCAGGGGATACTGTTTATCTTTACAGATATAATTGACGCCTATTCTGTTAGCAATTTCGGATATTTATGGGAACAACTAGGTTGGCATTCGGGCTGCAACAGGCCGAGCATGGAATCGTCGAAACTGCACCGCACGTTGGAAACCGCTGGTAAGCCGATCAGGGCCTGGACGGTTGGGGTCGAGTTCGAGGCCGAAGCCGAGGCGCAGCTGCGACGCGTCGCTTCGCTACCGTTCATCCACAAGTGGGTGTCCGTGATGCCGGACGTGCACGCGGGTATTGGCGCGACGGTGGGCTCGGTGATTGCGACCAAGGGTGCGATCATTCCGGCTGCGGTGGGCGTGGATATCGGTTGCGGAATGATCGCAGCGCGAACGACGCTGCGCGCGTCCGATCTTCCCGACGATTTGAGTGAGCTGCGCTCGGGCATCGAAGCGGCCGTACCGCACGGCCGCACCGCGAACGGTGGGCCCGGCGACCGTGGCGCGCGGGGTGATCTCCCGGCGCCGGTAGCAGCAGCCTGGGCGGAGCTGTCGCCCGGCTATCGAGCGCTGACCGAGCTGTTCCCGAAGTTGGATCGCGGCGTGACTGCGCACCACTTGGGTACGCTTGGAACGGGTAACCACTTCATCGAGGTGTGTCTGGATGAAACGGACCAAGTCTGGTTCATGCTCCACTCCGGCTCGCGCGGCGTCGGAAACCGAATCGGTAGCTTCTTCATCGAGCTGGCAAAGAAGGAAATGCGTACCTGGCTCGTGAACCTACCTGACGAAAACCTGGCCTACTTGCCCGAGGGTACGGCGCACTTCGGTCACTACTGGGCGGCCGTGAGCTGGGCGCAACAATTCGCCGCCAAGAACCGCGAATTGATGATGGCGGCGGTGGTGCAAGCCGCGAGCGCGCAGTTGCCACCCTTCGAATTGACGGACACGGCCGTGAACTGTCACCACAACTACGTGGCTCGCGAACATCACTACGGCGCGGACGTGTTGGTAACCCGCAAGGGTGCCGTGCGTGCGACCATGGGTGAGCTCGGCATCATACCTGGCAGCATGGGCGCGAAGTCTTTCATCGTCCGCGGCAAGGGTAACCCTGAAAGCTTCTGCTCCTGCAGCCACGGCGCGGGACGCAAGATGTCACGCACGGCAGCCAAGAAGGCGTTCTCTTTGGCTGATCACGCGGAGGCGACGCGAGGAATCGAGTGCCGTAAGGATGCGGACGTCATCGATGAAACGCCCGCTGCTTACAAGTCGATCGATGCCGTGATGGACGCGCAGCGCGAACTGGTGGATATCGTCCATACTTTGAAGCAAGTCGTGTGCGTGAAGGGTTGATTTCTTGATTGCGAGCCATAGATTCCGAAGCGAGGGCCATGACCAAGTTCTTCTGTCCTCGCTCGGAGTTTCGCTGGGAGTGCTGCTGGCGTTCGCGGGGGGTTGCCGAGCTGGATCCGAGCAGAATTCGTCGCTGGTCTGCAGCTACTCCTACGGCGGCACCACGCGCGAACTCACTGCGCTTCCGAGCGTCGATCCGTACACGGTGACGTCAACGGACGTGCAGCACCGCTTCGCGTTCAAGGTGGTGTATCAGCTCAGGCCGCTGGCCATCAACCTGTACGTGTACGAGAGGGCGGAGCCCAAGGACATCCTGCTGCAAGAGCTCAAGTACACAACACCGTTTCCAGCAGCTCGAAGCGACGCCGCCTTTGGCTTCACCGGCCAACAACTGGTGTACAGCAGTCAGGGACGCGAGCTTCAGTATCACTGCGCCTTGCGTCAGCCTCGATGAACGCAAACGCTTGCCTGGTGCTGAGCCTGATCGCTTTGGCTTGCGAGGCGCGGCCACGGCTCACGCTGAACTTCGTGGGAGACGTGCTGCTCGCCGAGCAGCCCGGAGAGACCCTGAAACGCGGCGGCGACCCGTTCGCTCACGTCGCGCGGCACCTGGCGGAGGCCGATCTCAGCGTTGGGAATCTGGAGTGCGCCGTCGCCAGCGTCGGCACCGCGGTGCCAAAGATGTACACGTTTCGCGCCGATCCGCGGGTGTTGCCGACCTTGCGGCGGCACTTGCATGCCGTCTCGCTCGCCAACAACCACTCG
>Ga0247764_1000347_pt1 | contig 16421 bp, 18 predicted proteins | sample UWRJL051202B4_FD_179932 | JGI IMG/M metagenome (GOLD analysis project Ga0247764, IMG submission 179932) | Plant litter microbial communities from Arlington Agricultural Research Station in Wisconsin, United States - UWRJ-L051-202B-4 | ecosystem: Environmental > Terrestrial > Plant litter >...
TCGATCGCGCGATAGATGGCGTTGCTTTCCGCGATGCGCGCGCCGTGCTCCAGCATCAGGCGGGTACAGCCCGGGTTCTCCAGCGAATGGTAGAGCGACTCGCCGTCATTGGGATCCGCACCAGCGGCCAGCAGTAATCTCGTCAAGACGGTATCGTGGTTGCTTCCCGCCGCGCCGTAGAGCGCCGAGAGCGGACAACTCTGATCGGGTGCGCTCAGCGATCCGGGTGGCCAGCGGCTGTGGATGTGCTGGTTGACGTCGGCGCCATCAGCAATCAGCGCTGCCGCACAGCGATGCAGCCGCTCGCGGAACTCCTCCACGCGCAGCAGGCTTGAATGTGCGACAGCAACAAGCGGCGGCAATCGCAGGGGGCCGCCGGTCCGGTTGATCCATGCCGGATCTGCCCGCGATGCCTGCCGCAGCGCGTGCTCGTCACCGATCGCGCAGGCAAGCCAGGGATCGCCCGAAGCCAGGTCGGGATCATCGGCCAGAATCCGCAACGCCACGCGCGGGTTCGCGCGGTTGACCGTGCCGCTGACGTCGCCGGAATAAAGCAGCTGCGCCCAGTGCAGGACGCGAACCGCGCGCTCCTTCTCCGCCACCGCCTGCACCTCAACGAAACGCTTCAGGTCGAGCCAGGACACAAAACCGTGTTCGCGCGCGATGCATGATTGCGCATCGTGCAGACGCAGTTGCTGCGATGAAATATCATCATCGCCGAGGCCGGCCGTCGCCGGCAGCGCGCTGCGAAACCGCGCCATCGCCGCTGCATCGCGGCTTCGATAGAGGCGGATCAATTGCTTGGCTTGTTTCTTCAGATGATCGAGGTTCAATCGATCGGGGAGCGGATTCATCGGAACACCTCCGTGCATGACATCGCCGAAGGCCCGCAATACCGGCTGCACAAAGGTTGTGGATGTGGCTCGAAAGCTGCAAGTGGGTTCAACCCTTCCCGCGGGCCCGGGAGCGGCTTGCACCGCATCCGCTACAATATGGCGAGCACAGGCGATGGTCAACGTCGTCGAACAAGACGCGGGAAAAATCCCGCTTGCCGCGGCCGGGATGATGATTGTAAAACCGCCGCTCAGTAGGCGCAGACGTTGACGGTGCGCAGGCGCATGCCGCGGCGGGTTTCGACCCAGCGCTGCTGCAGGCAGCCGTTGAAGCCGGTGTTGACATAGAGGCCGCCGATGCCGACGCCGACAGCTGGAGCCCAACCATAGCCGTAACCGTGGCCCCAATGATGGCCGTGGTAAAAGCCGCCGGCGGAAGCCGGCGCCGCAGCGGCAATGGTGAGCGAGGCGGCGGCGATCAGTCCGAGGGTCATCTTGCGAAACATCGTAGATATTCTCCAGTTAATTGGCGCGAAGCCGTTGTTGCGCCCCTGCCCATCAGTCGGAGCGGAGGCGCGCTGCGTTCATGCGCGCAGGGGAGAATTGTGTTTCAGGAATGTTTCGTGGGACGAGATCGGCGGTTATCCTTTCGATCCTGATAACCATCTTGCGTCGTCTGTGCCCCGCGCGGACCGGCGAGGAGCCGCTGAAGTTTACGGATCAGAACTTCGGCGGCCGCTTCTCGGCAAAGGCCTTGATACCTTCCTTGATCTCGTCGCTGCGCATGCTTTCGCGATGGCGAAGGTCGGCGGCGTCCTCGTCGAACTTGCCGCGAGCGAATTCGTTGATGGCGCGCTTCATGCCGCGCATCGCGAGCGGGGCGTTGCCGGCCAGAATGTTGGCGAGCTTGTCCACTTCCTCATCCAGTATTTCCATGGGCACCATTTCTGTGAGGTAGCCGATCCGCAGCATTTCCGGCGCGGTGATCTTTTGCGCAGTCAGGAACAGCTTCTTTGCGTTGTCGACGCCGAGCCGCGACACATAGCGGCCGATGCCGCTCTTGTAATAGTGCAGGCCGAGCCGTGCCGCCGGCATGAACATTTCAGCGGTGTCGACCCCGATGCGGAAGTCGCACGCCAGCGCCAGGTCGGTCGAGCCGCCATAGACGCCGCCATTGAGCCGGCAGATCGTCGGCACGCCAAGATCCTCGAGGCGGTCGACGACCGCTTCGAACGCCGATCCCGCGCTCGGCTGCGCGGTCGCGCTGATGGCGCGGTCGGCAACCGAATTGAGATCGTAGCCGGCGCTGAAGGCGCGGCCGGTGCCGGTCAACACCAGCACGCGGATCGCGGGATCAGCCTCGATCCGGTCGAACAGCTTGACGAGGTCGCCGAGATCCTCGCTCTGCAGCCGGTTCAGGTGTTTCGGCCGGTTGAGGCGGATGGTGGCGCGCGCGCCGCTGATCTCGAGGATGGGGGCGCTTGCCGCCTCTGCTTTATCGGGCATTATTTTCTCCATTGTCAGCCGTCATTGCGAGCCAACGGGTCGCGCGAATGCGCGTCCAGTGAGGCTTCCGCGAAGCAATCCGTCGCGCACCATAACGGATGGATGGATTGCCTGCCGGCGGCGAGGTCGTCAACGACTGGCTTCGCACTTCGCCATGCGTTCTTGCGGCGCGGCCAGTCCAGCCTGCCGTAGGGGCAGATTTTAGCCGGGAAGGGTGAGAATCCCGACAAATCGTCGTTCTTTCCTCGTATATCAAAATGGCCCCGCCGACATTACGATAGCGGGCACTGCAACAGAATCGTGAAAACGCACACGTTTAGATATTGGTTGGTTTCCGATGGATACGTCTCATCTGGCGCAACACGCAGGGACCGCCGGCGCGCTGTTCGCGACCATCTTCGTGGTCGCCACCACCACGATGAAGACCATGATCCCGTTGCGGATCTTCGGCATTCTGGCCAACGTCATCCTGATCCTGACCGCGATCCCGGCCCGCAATTACCTGGTCATCGTGGTGCAGTTCGCCATGCTGTTCGTCAACTCCTACCGCCTGCACCAGATGCTGCAGCTGGTGCGCGACGTGAAGAAATCCGTCAACAGCGACCTATCGATGGAATGGCTGAAGCCGTTCATGACCGAGCGCCAATGCGCCGCCGGTGAGATCCTGTTCTACAAGGACGAAAAAGCCGAGGACATGCTCTATATCGTCAGCGGCAGGTTCAAGCTGGTCGAGTCGGGCATCGTGCTGCCGGTCGGCGCCATCGTCGGTGAACTCGGCATGCTGTCGCCGTCGAACATGCGAACCCAGACGCTGGAATGCGTGGAATCCGGCCTCGTCCTGAGCGTCAGCTATACCAAGGTCGAGGAACTCTACGTGCAAAATCCGGCTTTCGGCTTCTACTTCCTTCGCCTCTCCAGTGCGCGGCTGTTTCAGAACCTCGAGACGCTGCAGCAGCAGTTGAACCGGCAGATAGCTTCCGCCGCCGCGCCGAAGCCTGCATAAAGGCCGGGAGCCCAAGGGAGTGTCAGACCGCGGTATCCTGTCGTCGCTACGTTATCTGTTCGCGGATTTCATCGGCGAAGACGAGGATACGCCGCCGTTCCTGCCCGGGGGTTTGCCGGAGCGGGTGATGGCGGTGGCGAGCGATGCCATCCATCGTCTGATCGACTATCAAGGAACCAGCTACGCCGAGCTTTACGTCCACCGGCTGCGGCGGTTCGTCGGCAAACAAGGTGTCGACGACGCCATGCTGGCCGAAATTGCTCGGCTGATGGCGGTGCGCATGACCTATCAAGATCCGATCCGGATCGCACAGCTCAAGCTCGCCGAACTCGATGGCAGGCCGGGCGCGCCGGCCGGATCCGTCGACGTCAAGACATTCCGGTTGGAAGAATTGATCGGCGCGCTACCCGCTGTGATCGCCGAGTATCTGCTCGATGCACTCGAATGGGCGGGCTGGCTGCACAAGCGGGTTTCCATCCGCTTCAGCACGGCCAGCCGGTTCGGCATCCGCCGCCTCAAGATCGAGGCCGGGCTGCGGCGATGGCGGCTGTTTTCGGTGCGGTACGCCAAGGAGCGGGTCTGGGTCGAACGCTGGCTGCACATGATCGACCGTAGCCTGACCAAACAGCCCCAGGCCGCGCCCGCGATCGTGCAGACCGCGACCATGATCGAGGGATATGGAGACGTCTATCGTCAGGGCCTGGCGGACTGGAATGCGATCATCGACGGCCTGGTCAAGCCGACCTTCGATGGCGTGTTGGCGCTGCCCGATCTCGGAAAAGCGGTGACCGAGGCGCGCGCCGCCGCGCTACCCGACCCGCGGCAGTCCGCGCTCAAGCGCAAGATCGCCGAAATCCGGGCGCGGGCGACTGCAAGCGCTTATGCGACCTGATTTCAAGAGCTCTGGTCTTCACCGCCACCCACTCATCGTTCGTAGCCGGAGGTCAGGGACGTGCCGCCGCCGGGCAGGCCGCAGGCCGTCCGAATGAATTCGTAAATACCTAGAAAAGAACGATAATTTGCCCGCCGGGCAATGATAGCCATGAGATCGCCAACCACGCCGGGCCGGTAACCTTACCCCGGCAGGCCGCGCGCCGGCGCTGCCGGAGTATCGCAGTTCCGCCACACCGCGCGATTTTCGGACTACCCACAGGTGCATTCCGGCCCGGGAGATGTCATAAATAAAGGCAACGTTCGGACAGTCCGGGTTTGACAACAACTTTGCGCTGACAGCCTAGGTCCCGGTTTTTTCGCCACCTCTCCAGTCCCAGCAAAGGGCGTCAGCTTTGTTGTTTCCTTCGATGTCGTCCTCGGTCCCGGTCGGTGCGCTGATAGGATGGATGCTGCTTCTCACCGTGAAGCACGTCATTGCCGATTTCATGCTGCAGAATTCCTGGATGGCGATCGGCAAGGATCAAAAGACCGGCTGGGCCTTGCCGCTTTTGGCGCATTGCCTCGTCCACCTCGCTGTCGCGATGGCGCTGATCCTGATCGTCGCGCCGCGATTCTGGTTCGTCGCCTTTATCGACTTCGCGATTCACATCACCGTCGACCGCATCAAGGGGATCATGGCTTCCCGCTTCGGCGTGACGATGGAGAACGAGCATCCGTGGTTCTGGACGCTGATCGGCGTCGATCAGGCGCTGCACCATCTCACCGGTTTCGGCCTTTCGATCTTCATGGCGGGTAACTGATCCCCGCTGTCGGCGGCAATCGTCCGGCTTGTTCAATCCTGCTCCGGCAGCAAAGGCGTGGATTCGCAGCGGACGCGAATCATGTCTCCGGTTCCAATTCGGTCGTGACTGGCAAGTACTCCGGAACACTACTGGTGGTCGTGGTTAACCTTTCGTTAGAGTATTGCACTGCATCTTCCGTTCAGGGAGAACCCGCAATGTTTTCAAGCCGTGACGCCTTCGAGAACGATTTCTGTCCGGTCCGCGACGAACTGCTCGGCGAGATGTATCGCGCCAATGCCAACGGCCTGCCGATGCTGGTGGAGAGTGTTTCGTCCGAGGTCCGTGCCATGCTGGCGCTATTCTGCTATCGCCGCAGCCATTTACACGCATTGGCATTGGCGATTGCAGCAAGCTGTACCGAGCGCGAATTGATTCAACTCGGCGGCCGTGTCGGTTCCACGCTCTATGCGCTGTCGCGCGAGTCGGGTGGCCGTTCCGTCGCCTCCTCATCCCACAGCGGCCGCAAGCCGATCACGCTTTCGACCAAGCCGCTCTCGACCTTCAAGCCGATCGAAGACGAGATCGATGATGATGATTTTGCTGAAGCGGTGACGGCCTGACATCACCCAACGCTGTCGTCCCTGCGAACGCAGGGACCCATAGCCACCGGCCTGGAGGTTATGGATGGCGTCAGCCACTCTGCCTTATCGATAGATCACGCGGTGGTTCCTGCGTTCGCAGGAACGACCACGGTATTAAGCCAGCACCGGCAATCCGTGCCGCTTTCGCGCCATTGCACATTCGACATCGCCGGGCAGGCAGGTGCGGCAGACTTCAGGCCGCACCGCATAGATCAGGCACGCCGTGGCCTCTCCGACCTTGCCTGACAGCGCCGAGCAGCGGTTGCCGTCGCAGCGCATCCCCGACAATCTTTCGTTGACGAAATTTTCCGGGATCAGGTCGAGCGCCGAATCGTCCTCGGTGGTGAAGCGCGGCCAGTTCTGCGAGTAGCTGCAGCAGGCGCCGCAGGCCTGGCAGGGGCTCTCATTGTCGGCGGCGATTTGCGGCATGCCTGCGTTTAGCTCCAAATCACGTCTGCCGCCAGCTATCCGTGTCAGGTATTCACCTCAGGTATTCATCTCAAGTGTCCTTTGGCGCTTCCCAGACCAGGCTGCGCCGCCACTTCGCCCGCAGGATGTCGCGCCGCTCCGGGTATTTTTCGTCGTGGTATTCGGCATCGACGACGCGGTCGGTGCGGAAACTGCGGAAATCCTTGCGCAGTTCGCACCACGCCGCGAGGATCCGCACCGCCTCGTGATAGCCGACCGCGATCGGCCAGATCGTGCGCTGGCTGTCACGGCCGTGCTCGTCGCGATAGTTCAGCGTGATCTTCCTGCCCTCGTGGATTTGCGTCCGCGTACGAACCATGTCGATCCGGTCCGGCTCCCGGTTCCAGGCTCGCCGGGCGCGGCTGGCCGGCTCCAGCACGAACGGCCGCAGGCGCTCTGGCACGGTTTCCGCGACTTTCGCCATCAGGTCCTGGGCAGCGCGCGCCAGCGCCGGATCGGCATGGCCGACCACCCATTGCGCGCCGAGCACGCAGGCCTCGATCTCGTCAGGCGTGAGCATCAAGGGCGGCAGGTCGAATCCCTTTTCCAGGATGTAACCCACGCCGGCCTCGCCGCGAATCGGCACCCGCTGTTCGATCAGGGTCGTTATATCGCGATAGATGGTTCGCTTCGACGTCTCCAGCTCGGCCGCAATCGCGTCCGCCGTCAGGGGTTTGCGGGTGCGCCGAAGCACCTGAATGATCTGAAACAGCCGGTCGGCCCGTCGCATGGCGCGTTCTCTTTTCTGACAGCACCTGCCCGATGCTGACAGCATGTTGGCAGCAGGGGGTGGGTATATCGGGACAACACCTCAAGTGAAGGGAATTTGTCCATGACGATTTTCAGTGAATCCGGCTTCCGGGGAAGCCTTGCACCTCTGGCGAATGCCCGGGGATTTGCGTTCGAACAGTTGGTCTCCATCCATTGCGTCACCACCGATCTGCGCTGGGCGATGGTTGAGCTGGCGTGGCGCTCATTCACAGCAATGTGCGCCTTTGCGCAAGGGAGGCTTGTCGCGTGGGCGGGCAAAGCCCGCGCGCCGCGGTCCGAAGAGGGCCGCGGGCGGCATTGCTGCTGCTGACACCATGGTGGCAGCAGGGGGGCGCTAAGCCTCGGGCATGTTCAAGAAGATGGGGAGACCAGCATGATTACCCTTTACGGCTTCGGCGCCGGTTTCGGCCTGCCGGAAATCAGCCCCTTTGTGACCAAAACCGAAGTCCAGCTGAAGATGGCCGGTATCGCCTATCGCAAGGAGAGGGCCAAGCCGCCGGCCTCGCCGAAGGGCCAACTGCCCTACATCGTCGATGAGGCCGAGACGATCGCCGATTCCACCTTCATTCGCGCGCATCTGGAAGCCAAATACGGTTTCGATTTCGATGCCCCGCTCAGCCTGCAGGCGCGGGCGCAGGCCTGGGCGTTCGAGCGGATGATCGAGCACCACGTTTACTGGGCGCTGATCGGCGCGCGCTGGGTCGACGGCGACAATTTTGCCAAGGGGCCATCGCATTTCTTCGACGGCGCACCGGCCCACCTGCGCGAGAAGATGCGTGAGGACGCCCAGTTTCGCGTCGCCGAGAATTACTTGCTCAGCGGCCTCGGCCGCCACGCGCCCGAGGAGGACGTCGACCTCGCCGTGCGCTCGCTGCTTGCGCTGTCAGTCCAACTCGGCGACAGGCCCTTTCTGATGGGCGAGACTCCTTGCGGCATGGACGCCACCGCGTTCGGCGCGCTCGCCGGCATTTTGACGCCGTTCTTCGAATCCCCGCTGCGGCAGCGCACGGAGCAGTTCGCCAACCTCACCGCCTATGTCGACCGCATGATGCTGCTATACTATCCGGAATTCGCCTGGGCGCCGGTGCAACAGGAGCAGGCCGCCTGATCACGACGCCGCCGGAGCCGGCCGGCCCTGCAGGGCGGCCAGTTCTGCCTCCAGTTCGGCGATGCGGGCATCACGCACGGCGAGCGCCTGCGCCACATCCCCCGCGTCGAATTTCTGCGGGATGTGCTGCGGGCAATTGGTATCCCACGCCGATATACTGAACAGGATGACCTGTTCGGGCCGCGCCTTGTAGCCTTGCGGCATCAGCGATTTCGTCAGCGCGGGATCGTCCTCCACCACGCGCGCCTCGCCCCAGATCTTGACGCGGCGCCGATGCGCATAATCCATCACGAAGATATGCGCCTTCGGATTCTCCGACAAATTGCCCTGCGTGATGTACTGCCGGTTGCCGCTGTAATCTGCAAACGCGATGGTATTCTTGTCGAGGACTTTGACAAACCCCTTCGGCCCGCCGCGGTGCTGGATGTAAGGCTGCCCGTCCGCTGAGGCGGTTGAAAGAAAGAAGCTGTTGGTCTCGGCGAGGAAGCCGGCGAGATTTTCGTCGATCTCGGTGCGCCAGCCGCCGCGGGCCTCGACATGGGCATAGCTCTCGCGCGAGCCCTTGCGGGCCTGGATTCCTTTCACCGCCGGGGTAAAGGCGACATCGCTGGAATAGGTTTGAACGTCAGACATTTGAGCCTCCGTCATGGGGCGCCGAAACGGTCGTCCTTCGGGTCTAATGTGGATCATCCGTGAATTTAAACAATTGCACGGATTGACACTTCACTATTGCAGATTATGAAATAATCGCATGGATCGCATCGACGCCATGCAGGCCTTCGTCACCGTCGCCGATTTGCAAGGATTCGCCCCTGCCGCGCGAAAACTCGGCCTGTCGCCCTCGAACGTGACGCGGCTGATCGCGGCGCTGGAGGAGCATCTCGGCGCCCGGCTGTTGCAGCGAACCACACGGCAGGTTGCGCTCACGGACGCCGGCGCGCGCTATCTGGAGCGCGCCCGCCGCATTCTCGCCGACGTCGACGAGGCCGAAGGTTCGGCCCAGGACGAGCGCACCAGGCCGGGCGGAAGACTGGCGATTTCCGCCCCGATCGGCTTCGGGCGGCTCCACGTCAGCCCGGTGGTGTCTGCCTATCTGCAGCGTTACCCGGAGGTCTCGGCCGAGCTGCGTCTGTCGGACCGCATGGTCAACCTGGTGGAAGAGGGCGCCGACCTCGCGGTGCGGATCGGGCACCTCCCAGACTCGACGCTGGTGGCGCGGCACGTCGGGGAAATGCGGCGGATCGTGGTGGCGTCACCGGCCTATCTCGCACGGCGCACCGAGCCGAAAACGCCGGCAGCGATTGCGTCCCACGACACGATCGAGTTCGGCGCCATGACGGCGGTCCCCGACTGGCGCTTCGTCGAAAACGGCCGCGAGCTTCGCGTGGCGACCGCCCCGCGCCTGTCCACCAACAGCGCCGACGCCGCGATCCAGTATGCGGAAGCGAACGGCGGACTGACCCGGGTGCTGGCCTATCAGGCCGCCGAATCGCTCAAGGCGCGACGGCTGCAAATCGTGCTTGCCGCGTTCGAGCAGCCGGCGCTGCCGATCCACATCGTCTATCCGACGTCGCGGCTGTTGTCGGCGAAGGTCCGCACCTTCATCGATCTCGTGACCGAAACAGCGGACTGGCATTTCGGCTAGCTCACCGGCTCCTTCTTCGGCACCACGCGAAACGTTGCGTTCGCCCGCGCCACCACGACGTCATCGGCCTTGATCAGGCTCTGCACGAAACAGATCGTCCTGCCGGTCTTGACGACGTCGCTCTCGATCGCAAGCCACTGCCCGATCTCGGCGGCGCCGACGAAATCCACCGCAAGCGAAATCGTCACCAGCGACGACACCCCGCCCATCACGTGGGCACAGGAATGGCCCATGGCGTTGTCGGCGAGTGCCGCGATCAGCCCGCCGTGGATCAGGCCCCTCCCGTTGGTGTGCGGCTTTGCGAGCCGCAGCCCGATGATCACGGCCTTGTCGGTCCGCTTCGAATATAGCGGCTCCCAGGGATCGGTCAGCGGGCTGCTGCGGGTGTGGCGCTCGAAGCCTTCGGGAATGTCGGGCATGCTCATGTGCGGCTCGCGTGGCAATGATGTTGGTCGTCATTGAACGCCGCACGAGCTGCGAAGTCACCACCTACAAAGTTTTAAACGGGATTACGATGAGCGTTTGAAATGCGGCCAGTTCCCTCAGCGTCATTGCGAGCGAAGCGAAGCAATCCATGCTTCAGCGCATGCTGAACGATGGATTGCTTCGTCGCTCCGCTCCTCGCAATGACCGCTGCGCGAGTGGCGTGCTCGAACGGCATCATCTAAAACGGCAGCCCCACGTAATTCTCCGACAATGACGCTGACGCTGCCTTCGAGTTGACGACGTAATCCAGTTCCGCAAGCTGAATACGCGCGCCGAACTCGCCCTCGTCGGGGAATTTGTGCAGCATCGAGGTCATCCACCAGGAGAAGCGCACGGCCTTCCAGACCCGCGCCAGCGCCTTGGTCGAATAGGCGTCGATGCCGGCGGAGGATTTCTCGTCGTAGAACTCGCGGAACGCCTGCGAGAGATAATGCACGTCGCTGGCGGCGAGGTTGAGACCCTTGGCGCCCGTCGGCGGCACGATATGGGCGGCATCGCCGGCCAAAAACATCCGGCCGAAGCGCATCGGCTCGGCGACGAAGCTGCGTAGGGGGGCGATGCTCTTTTCGATCGAGGGGCCGGTGACGAGTTCGTCGGCGGCCTTCCGGTCGATACGGCGCTTCAGTTCGTCCCAGAAGCGCTCGTCCGGCCACTGCGCGATATCGTCGTCGAGCGGGCACTGCACGTAATAGCGGCTGCGCCTGGTCGAGCGCATCGTGCACAGCGCAAATCCGCGCGCATGGTTGGAATAGATCAGCTCGGGGCTCACCGGCGGCGTCTCCGACAGGATGCCGAGCCAGCCGAACGGATAGACCCGCTCGAAGGTCTGGATCGCCGATGGCTTCACGCTGGCGCGGCTGACGCCATGGAATCCGTCGCAGCCGGCGATGAAGTCGCATTCGATCTCGTGGCCGACGCCGTCCTTGACGTAGCTGACGCGCGGGCGGTCGCTATCGAAATCGATCGGCTTGACGTCGGCGGCCTGGTAGACGGTGCTCAGCCCGGCCGCCTTGCGGGCGTTCATCAGGTCGAGCGTCACTTCGGTCTGGCCGTAGATCATCACGGTCTTGCCGGTGGCGCCGTGCATGTCGATGCGATGCCGGGCGCCGCCGAACGCCAGTTCGACGCCGTGGTGGACCAGCCCCTCGCGGTGGGCGCGGGCGCCGGCGCCGACCTCGTCGAGCAACGCCACGGTACCCTCCTCGAGCAGGCCGGCGCGGATGCGGCCGAGCACATATTCGGGGGTCTGGCGTTCGAGAATGACGTTGTCGATGCCGTAGAGGTGCAATAGTTGCCCAAGCAACAATCCTGCCGGACCTGCGCCTATGATTGCTACTTTTGTCCTCAAGCCCCTGGCCCCCCGATTGCTGTAGTCCGCAGGCGTCATTCGCCTGCGCACTTGCACCGATAATTATATCATATAACAGTCTTGGCAAAGCAGGTCGGCGCAAAAACGCGAAGCGCCATTCACCGCACTGCAAAAACGGTGCGGCGGGATGTCCGCCTTGAAAAAGCGGGCGAGCTAGATAACATGTTAAATAACGGGGCCGCGCATAAAGGCCTGTCATGCCAGGGGAGAGAATGTCCATGAGGAAAGCGTTATTGGCGCTGCTGCTTGCCGCCGGCGTCACGCCTGCGCTGGCGCAGGAAAAGAACTTTGATTTGAAGATCTCACATTGGGTGCCGGCCTCGCATCCGCTGCAGAAATCGCTGGAAGACTGGGCCGCTGCGGTGGAAAAGGATTCCGGCGGCACCATCAAGTCGAAAGTGTTCCCGGCCCAGCAACTCGGCAAGGCATTCGACCATTACGACATGGCGCGCGACGGCATCGCCGATGTGACTTACGTCAATCCCGGCTACCAGCCTGGCCGCTTCCCGATCATCGGCGCCGGCGAGATGCCGTTCCTGATGTCCGACGCCAAGGGCGGCTCGATGGGGCTCGACGCCTGGTACCGCAAATATGCCGAGAAGGAGATGAAGGACGTCAAGTTCTGCCTCGCCTTCGTTCACTCTCCATCGTCGTTCCATTCCCGCACCAAGAAGATCGTGGTGCCCGAGGACGTGAAGGGCATGAAGGTGCGTCCGGCGCACGCCACCATGGCGAATTTCGTGACATTGCTTGGCGGCACCAATGTGCAGTCCTCCGCGCCTGAAGTCCGCGACATCATCGAGCGCGGCGTCGCCGACGCCGTCACCTTCCCGTGGGGATCGCTGGTGCTGTTCGGCATCGACAAGGTAACCAAGTTCGACATGGAGGCGCCGCTCTACACCACGACCTTCGCCTTCGTGATCAACAAGGACAAATACAACGCGATGTCCGACAAGCAGAAGAAGGCGATCGACAATAACTGCAACACCGAAGCCGCGGGCAAGGTCGGCGAGTTCTGGGGCAAGATGGAGGACGCCGGGATCGAGAAGGTCAAGGCGGAGTCCAGCCATGAGGTCTACAAGCTCACGCCGGAGCAGATCGGACTTTGGAAAAAGGCTGCCGAACCGCTGGTCAAGACCTGGGGCGAGGGCGTCAAGAAGAACGGCGGCGACCCGGACGCAGCGCTGTCCGAGCTCAAGGCTTCGCTCACCAAGTACAACGCGCTCGCACAGTAAAAATCAGCTGTGTATATCGGCGGCAGGATGCTCCTGCCGCCGCCATCCTCCCAACATTGCCAGCCGTTCGGAGCGGACATGAATCGCGCGTGGATGGATCGCTTCATCGACACCATCGAATGGATCGCCGCGGGCTTCGTCGGCATCGTGGCGCTGAACATTTTCATCGGCGTCCTGTTGCGCAATACGCTCAACTATTCGATCCCGGATTCCTTCGACATCGGGCGCATGCTGCTCGGCATCCTGATCTTCTGGGGTATCGCCGCCACCAGCTATCGCGGCGGTCACATCACCGTCGACCTGATCTGGGCCAATGTCGGCCCGAAGTACCAGCGCATGATCGATGTGTTCGCCACCCTGGTGCTGCTGTTCGTGGTCGCGGTGCAGACCTGGACGCTGTTCGACAAGGTGCGCACCACCTACAGCGATAACGTCCTCACCTTTGACATGCACATGCCGACGTGGCCGTTCTTCGCCGTGGCCTGGGCCGGTGACGGCGCCGCCGTGTTGCTGATCGCGATCCGAACCTACCGCCTGATTTTTCATCCCGAAGACATCCATGACGCCAAGGTCAAGACGGTAGAGTAGATCCCATGAGTACCGATGCCGTCGCCGTCCTTGGATTCGTCGCGCTGTTTGCGCTGATGCTGCTGCGCGTGCCCGTCGGAATGGCGATGGGCCTGGTCGGCGTCTGTGGCTTCGGGTACCTGGTCGGCTTCGCGCCGGCGCTGAAGCTGATCGGCCAGACCTCGATGCGCACGGTCACCGACTACACGTTCGGCGTGATCCCGATGTTTCTCTTGATGGGAACATTCGTCAGCAATTCCGGCATGAGCCGCGAACTGTTCCGCGCCGCCAACAGCTTTGTCGGCCATCTGCGCGGCGGACTCGGCATCGCCACCGTGGCGGCTTGCGGCGGCTTCGCGGCGATCTGCGGCTCATCGGTGGCGACCGCCGCCACCTTCTCTGCGGTCGCCTATCCGGAAATGCGCCGCTTCGGCTATCCGCAATCCTTTGCCACCGGCGTGATCGCGGCCGGCGGCACGCTGGGCGCCATGCTGCCGCCGTCCACCGTGCTGGCGGTCTACGGCATCATCACCGAGCAGGACATCGGCAAGCTGTTCATTGCCGGCATCATTCCCGGCATCCTCGCGATGACGATGTACATGCTGACGATCACGCTGATCGGCTGGTTTCGGCCGGACTTCCTGCCGAAGGGGCCCCAGACCACCTGGCGCGAGCGTTTTGCCGGGTTGAAGAACATCTGGGCGCCGGTGCTATTGTTCGTCTTCGTGATCGGCGGGCTTTACGGCCTGCCGTTCCTGCCGCGCTTTACACCGACCGAGGCCGGCGGCGTCGGCGCCACCGGCGCGTTCCTGATCGGCGTGCTGACCGGGCGGCTCGACAAGGAAAAAATCCTGAACTCGCTGCTGCAGGCGACCCGCACCGCGGCTGCCGTCTTCACGGTGCTGATCGGCGCGCTGATCTTCGGCTACTTCCTGACGGTGACGCAAACCCCGCAGAAGGTGACCGAATTGCTCACCGGCCTAGGGCTCGGCCCCTACGGCATCCTCGCGCTGATCATGGTGATGTATCTGGTGCTGGGCTGCCTGATGGATGCGATGGCGATGATCATCCTTACCGTGCCGATCATCTTCCCGGTCATCATCCATCTCGGCTTCGATCCGATCTGGTTCGGCGTCATCATCGTGATGACGGTCGAACTCGGCCTGATCCATCCGCCGGTCGGCATGAACGTGTTCGTGATCAAGAGCGTGGTGAAGGACGTGTCGTTCTCGACCATCTTCCGGGGCGTGATTCCGTTCGTGGTGACGGACCTGATCCGGCTGGTGATCCTGATCGCATTTCCTATGCTGGCGCTGTGGTTGCCGCAACGCATGGCGGGATAGGGACAATATGACCCCACAGCTTTCGACCAAATACGTCTTCACCATCACCGCCCGGATCGGCGAGGTGACTTCGGCCGGCGAGATAGGCACGGGCGTGCGCCGGATCATTCCGATCGTCGGCGGCGAGGTGAAGGGCGAGGGCATCAACGGCAAGGTCTGTCCCTTCGGTGCCGACTTCCAGATCATTCGCCCGAACGAACTGATCGAGCTCGAAGCCAAATACGCTTTCGAGACCGACGACGGCGCGGTGGTCTATGTCGAGAACAAGGGCCTCCGCTTCGGTCCGCTCGACCTGCTGCAAAAGCTCAAGCGCGGCGAGCCTGTCGATCCCGAGCTGATCTATTTCCGCACCGTGCCGCGTTTCGAGACCGGCGCGCCACAATACCGATGGCTGATGCAAAACCTCTTCATCGGCTCCGCTGCCCGCCACGCCGACCGCGTCGTCATCGACGTGCACCAGGTGCTGTGACGTTGGACAGTGCGGTAGGGTGGGCAAAGGAGCGCAAGACGTGCCCACCATCTATCACCAAGCAAGCTGCGGCATGGTGGCGCGCTCGCTTTGCCTACCCTACGCAGTTCGCACTGCGAACTGATTTGCCTTTCGCGCAAGCGCGACTCCATGCAGAAGCCTGCGACACGATGGCACGACGGGCAAATCACTAAAAAACCTGTCCAGCCCTTGTCGCAAAAATATTCTGCTTAACTTGGCACGCAAATCAGCGGCATAACCCGACCTGTCTCACGGCAGATGAGGGGCGCTCGCGAACGTCACGAACGCGCGGTGGGATGCGGTGGACGCTGATGGTGCGATAGACGTACGCGCCCGAAGCGTACGGTGAAGTCGTGTGGTTCGGGCGCCGCGGTGCTGGCGCTAAGTCCGAGAGAAGCGAAGGTTTCTCGCGGGCGACGGAGGCAAAAGAGCCGTTCTCCGGGGAGAGCACGAAGTAAGCCGTAAAGCCATTGCGCAGGGAAGGCCGGGATGCCCCCGCTGCCCTGTATGCTCGTGTGCAGTTTTGTTTGCGCAAATCGCACGCGAGACCGCGGGTGCAGCAAGCACCCGGTCTTCCCTGTGCCCTCTATTTCGAAGGAGGGCAAACGAGATGCAAACCTCGGGCGCAACGTGCCGCGAGATCGTCGCCTCGCATTCATCTGTCATCCCCGCGCAGGCGGGGATCCAGTATTCCAGAGACGCCAATGACCGATGGGCCGCGGCGTACTGGATCCCCGCCTGCGCGGGGATGACAATGGTGTTTTGCGTCGCTACTTCCACCTTGCTTCACAATGATGCGGCCTCGGATCTCCGCCGCCGCGGGCCCCAGGTACCTTGACTCACGCGCGCCCAGATCGTTATAAAACATAACTATTCTGCAGAGGAAGCAATATACGCCCATGGGAAACGCCTCCGCCGCCGCGGGTTCATCCACCCTGCTCGAGATCGAGCAGAAGGGCGCGGTGCTGACCGTGGGCCTCAACCGTCCGGCCAAGCGCAACGCGCTGAACGACGGCATCATGCTCGCGATCCAGGACTGTTTCTCCAATCTTCCCGAGGGGACAGGCGCCGTGGTCATCCATGGCATCGGCGATCATTTCTCCTCCGGTCTCGATCTCTCCGAACTGACCGAGCAGGACGCCACAGAGGGCCTGCGCCACTCGCAGATGTGGCACCGGGTGTTCGATCGCATTCAATATAGCCGCGTGCCTGTCATCGCCGCGCTCAGGGGCGCAGTGATCGGCGGCGGGCTGGAAATGGCCTGCGCGGCGCATATCCGC
>Ga0247764_1000348_pt1 | contig 16396 bp, 15 predicted proteins | sample UWRJL051202B4_FD_179932 | JGI IMG/M metagenome (GOLD analysis project Ga0247764, IMG submission 179932) | Plant litter microbial communities from Arlington Agricultural Research Station in Wisconsin, United States - UWRJ-L051-202B-4 | ecosystem: Environmental > Terrestrial > Plant litter >...
CAAGAAAGACTCTCTTTGAGAAAACACCAAGTATAACTTCACTAATCCCAAACTTGTTGGATGGGCCATCACATCACTGCAGGAACAAGTCCCAGAAAATGGCTGGTACCAGGACAAACAATAGTGGTGTCAATTACTAGTAATCACATGACTCACGGCCATTGCTGGCTACTGAAGTGTTACACAGTCGGTTTCACAGGTAGTGCGGGATATAAGTACAAGTCCCTATAGAGAGACTTGTAACAAAGGCATCTCATTTGTAGCATGTGTTCACTCCCACAGAACATATGTTTACCCCCTTGTAGCATATGTTTACCTCCTTGCAACATATGTTTACTCTGTTGTAACATATTTCATCTCATCTGTAACATATGCCATCTCAACTGTAACATATGTTTACTCCCTTGTAACATATGTCATCTCACCCATAACATATGTTTACTCCCTCGTAACATATGTCATCTCACCCATAACATATGTTTACTCCCTCGTAACATATGTCATCTCACCCATAACATATGTTTACTCCCTCATAACATATATTTATCCCCTTGTAACATATGTTTACTCCCTTGTAACATATGTTTACCCTCTCGTAACATATTTCATCTCATCTGTAACATATGTCATCTCACCCGTAACATATATCATCTCACCTGTAACATATGTGTACTCACCTGTAACATATGTCATCTCATCTGTAACATATGTCATCTCACCCGTAACATATATCATCTCACCTGTAACATATGTGTACTCACCTGTAACATATGTCATCTCATCTGTAACATATGTGTACTCACCTGTAACATATGTCATCTCATCTGTAACATATGTGTACTCACCTGTAACATATGTCATCTCATCTGTAACATATGTGTACTCACCTGTAACATATGTCATCTCACCTGTAACATATGTTATTTATTTATATTCATTTTTAGTGAATTAACTGACTTTCAGATATATTGAGATTGACAATTGATTCTCTATGCCCGATAACCCTCTTCTAAAGCCATAGACTCCAGATTCGCAAGTAATTCAGCTTCATCAAAATCTTCTTCACTATTCCCATCTTCATCTCTTTCCTCTTCTAAATCTTCACTACTCTCCTCAACCTGATCTTCCTCTTCCATCACTTGTTCAGCATATTCATACTCTCTTGCTCTTGCAAGCTCGTTCCTTGTTGGGCCCCATACAGATCCATCCCAATCCACAGGAATAATCTTCACTGATGACTCCCACTTGACACACAAGCGTAGAAGATACTCACGCCTTTCCTTCAGCTGATATACAACATCCAAATCCTCTTCCGCACACTCAAGTGCTGCATTCACAACCAACCATTCCTCCTGCATCCACTGCTGCATTGAGAGTCGTTCTTGGACCAGCCGCCTCTCCTCTTCTATACACCGATCTCGTTCCAATAAAGCCTTGATTCCATTGCGGACATCTTCATTTCCAAGCCAATCTGGAATATCTTGAAGATTATCCACCTCATCAGTAAGCCCAATATCCTGCCAGATATCATCATCTACATCCAACTTGAAAAGACCATCTTGTTGAATTTCAGAAGGGGCAACAGCTCCTCGGGGTGCCTTCTTTGCAACAATCATCTGGGTTAGCTCAGCACAAAGCTTGTTGTACTTTCGAGCTAGAGTCTGAATCCCAGGCTCTTTCCGTTTGATCTGAGCCTTTGCATGCTTCTCCAACTTCAGATGATTGGATGTTTTCCGATATGCCCGTTCCAGATTCTCCAACTCGAATTTCCTCTGCCTCAAACGATCTCTGATCCTCTGCTTTAAGGCTAAAGCATTCATCCGGCTCCGTAGAAACTCATTTCCCAACAGCTTCTCTAGATTCAACCGTCCATCAACATGGAGTTTTGATCTCTTTGTCAAAATTGCCCTCTGGGTTCTTCTAACCTGATCAACTGCCTCCTCCAATAGTTCCCCAATATTCCAACTCTGCCCACTTGGTATATCTGTCTCAGCCTCCAACAAAGTCTGGTACTCTGCTACCTCTTCCTTGTGCATGTCCAAGGTCTTGGTAAGAATTAAGATATCCTGAATCTCCTTGTTTGCAAGATCCTTGGACTGCTTCTTCAACGGCTTTGTTTGCTCAACAACCTGCAATCTCCATTGCTCCCGAAGATGACTCTCTGTTATTCCTGCATTCCAAACACCATCAAGCACATCATCCTGCTTCTCCTTACGCTCTGCTGTCTTTATCCACTTTCTCTTTAGCCAATTCCCCAATTCCAACAGAGACTTCTCATCCAATCGCTTGATCTGATTATCCAGCGTATAGATGCGATTATAATATCCCGAGACTCGAAGGGATGGAATGAGCAGTTTGATAGAACTCCAGAACCGCTCACAGCCTTCACCATCTGTCAGCCCAAAACCAGGGCACTTTCGCGGATGATAAACAATTTGACATGGCCACTGGTGTCCATACGCATGGAAGACTGAAATGCCAAAGACAATTCGCCCCTGAGTGTCTGGTAGAAAGTTGTACTTCATACAACTTCGGTGGAGCTGGCAGCCAATATCATATAACACTCCAATGCGCATAGCTGCAGGAATATGGGCAAACAGTTTATCCAACAAGCACAGCACATAATGCTGTTTCTCGCCTGCTGAAGTCATGTTGACCAACCACAGAACACGATCATGACGACATAATAGAGCCATCAGCCCTGTATCCGCAAAGAATAAAGTGCTAGCTTTGACTCGGTTAGAGTCTGCAGCAATAAAAGAGTCATTACACTCGTCAAGAACAGCAGTTGGAACATGCAGCCCTGGCTCATATTCAGCGCTAGCCTGAGAGGAGCCATGCTGTGTACCACTGGCTGTATTTCTTGGTCTCGAGTGCAGAGGTCGAGCACTCTCAACAAGAGTCTCCATAGTCTTTGCATCCTCAGGAGATACAAAGACTGTTTCAGGATGCTGCATAGGTGGTACCCAAGCTTTTCCCTGATTCTTGCGCCGCTTTTGTGTAAAGCAGGCATCTACACAGACTATAGCATCCACACTATAAAATATCAGACAATCTAATCATTTGATTATAAATATAACATACACTTCATCAGGCTTTTGCCAGTTAGTCCCACCAAAGCAGAGTGGACATCGTTCTCTGAGATATTCACTGGGTCGCACTGGGCCTTTATCATTCTGCGGGTCTATGAATTATTAGTATTAAATGCTAGTACCTTTAACTTAGCAACTCACTATCATCATCTATCTGCATTTCATCTTCACTAGCTGCATAGTATGGGACTTTCTGTGGGCCACCAATATTATCTAGATTTGTTAGTATGGAAAAGATACAAAGTTCTCAAAGAACATACCCATCTCCTCATCTTCATCATCCATTGACAGTACTGCACCTCTCACAGCATCAAGATATGTACGCAAGCCCAGGTTTGCTTTATCAACCAGTGCTGCATACCAATGCATCGCATTCCCAAACCTCTGTCGAAGACTATCCTATACACTGAGTTAGCTCTCTTTAACACCTGCTAACACTAAATTACATACCCGTGTTGTTAACTTGTATTTGCGAGCACTCAAGAATCCCTCCAAAGTCTCACACCATGCAGTTGTATTTGGAGCTGCATTCACAAATAATTCCCTCACAAAGTCCAGCATTTGAAGATCCACAGCCAGTGTAGGTAGTACAGGCGAGCAAGGGAATAAACCCCGTGCAAGCAACTGTAATGGTACATCTGTACATGTACAGACAACCACTTTTTCAATCTCTATATCAAGCATTAGTAAGTTAGTGCATTACTGGATTAGACACTCACTCTCAAAGAAAATACAGGACACCTCTAGACGATGCCCAACCTTGCAACCCAAACAACCAGTATGCCCTCGGGCAGAGTGCAGGGTTTTAAAAGAGTTGGTCTCTCGCAGTAGAGTCACATATGGCTTTAATAGTGCAGGAATGACCTTTTCACTCCAGGTCCTCCACTGCTTCTCCTTCTTGGCTGCTCTCACAGTCCGACGGAGCACAGTCTCCTCAGACTCAGACTCAGACCCTTCATCCTCTGAACTTAGAGCTCCCTCCGCCAAATCACCTCTAGCCTCCTCACCATCCAATCCCTCATATAATCCATCACCCAAACCTTGTTCATCAGCCTCCATAACCTGTGAGAAGACTCCTCCGCGAGTCACAACACGCCCCGGAACAGCGCGGGTGAGATGGGCTGAACCATACGGCCGTCGGCTGTGAGAGACATTCTCGGCCAGGATAAGACCTGTTGCTGCTGGCACTGGTGTAGGCAATGGAACGGTTGGCAGTTTCTTAAAGCGACGCATCACACAAGGTCACTGTATAAGGTGGTGGTTAGAAGATACAAGCGAGTTTGCTTATCGTGATCTCAAAGTCCGATCAAAGAATTTAATATAAATTTGCCGTATAAGGCAAACACGTGGCAAAAAAAGTACAAAAAAACTGCAACAGATTCATTTAGTCAGTGAACATAAGACAATTCAACTAGCAACTTACCATTACGACGACAAAGAGATACAACTGGAACAGCTATAGTTGAAGTTAGCTTCCTTTTAAGAACAAAATGATGCACGAAAGACGTACCAAGGAATAGAGGGCAGCGCGAAGATCAAGGCATGGGGCGAGGGATAGTAGCAGCCCTCCCAAAGTACTGGAGAAACGTGGCACAGTAGAAGGGGTATGCAACCGCCTCCACAGCAACCACCTCAGCCTGCGAAGCCGTATGATTTTGCCCTGGGCCATCCCTTTCAAACGCCACCATGGTACTCAACCTCTGGCCAGCCCGACCTGGCCAGCCCGACAGCAGCTCACGAAAGGCCTCAACGTATTCCATGCGGTCGTTCCACTGCGCCGCTCCAAGCCCCTCATCACGACATGGCATCTGGTGGATCATGAACTGACCCCCAGGGAAAACACGTCCAACCATTTCATCCCTCTCGCCCTGCTCAACAACACTCATACTCTCTCGACGGACAATACAGCGGTCGAGTGTCAGCAGCTCTGTTCGCCAGTTGTTCTCGCACAACTCCCACACAATCTCTGAAAGAATGGCCACATCCAAAGGCGCATTGAACCCAGCTTGCTGAGCTCTGACCATGCCACCATCCCAGTATAAGTCAACAGGCCAACGAGATGTGTCGACATGGAACTTGAACTGATCCTCAAATGCGGCGGTCTCCTTCGAGCTACGGACTTTCACTTTCTTTGCAGCAGGAGGCCCGCTTTGAATTTGAGATTGCTGTGTCGGTTCGTCTATCAGGTTCAAGCCCCGACCAATCTTGACTAGAAAATCCTTCCAATCTTGAGGTGTAGGTGTTCCGGTCAACTTTCCGGACTCGGTCGAAAGGTTCGAAGCGGACGATAACTTCGCCTTCCAACCCGGACGGACGAAAAGCCAGACCACTAGCAGCTTACTGACCCGATCCTGGGTGTCGTCGTAGTTGTTGGCAAAATAGAAGGGGTCAGGAAATGCGTAGCCATGAAAGATCGCCGACCACGGATGATTGATTTTGCGAGGCCAAGTGCTTCTGTTTTTGAGTAGACGAAGCCCGTCGATCCAGGTGTCATCAGCCCTTCTCAGCAGCGGCGACCTGGTCTCGTCGAATTTCTTCAAATTCATGTTTGGGTAAACGGGACGCTGCGACGCCGCTGCAGGGGATCCTAGACATATGGAGACCGATTAATTTTGAATTACCTGAAATGAATTAAGTTCTTACCAGTAGTAGTCAATCTGGTTGGCTGAGGAGGGATAGCAGGTAAAGGCACGCCTATATAACGATCAGAAACGAGCCGTATTTGAAGGAAGGAAGCTTACCAGACTCAGGGAAATTGGTACCAGGATCACCAGGGTGATATTCCCTGGACGATGGTCCAAACACGACATTCGCGACACGGAGGGAAACAGATACCCGATTACGTAGGGGCGAAGGAATGCTCTGGAAGATCTTGATGGTGTTCGGATATTGTTCATGCTCCATGCCAGGATAGTTGGTCGTCGGTGAGACTACCGACCGCACTCTGATATCCGCCGTCATTGCTGATGCTCGTCGTATCAACCACACAGGAACGCCCATGTAGTAGTAGGTTTGAGCCACGTCCTGCTGGCCGGTCACAAGTCCGATGACCGAGTCATCCACTGGATGGGGAGTGTCCCGCGGAGTCAACATACGCTCCTCCCACTTCACAAAGTAATCGTAGTATGCGAGGGTTTCGAGGTAAAAACGTTGAAAAGTGGTTGCGGAGAGGAGGGTCATAAGCCGCGATTGAGGGGCGAAGGAAAGCAGCACGCTCGTCATCTTCATGCCGTGCTGAGCAAAGCGGAGGTCACGCAGGTCGCCAGGACTGAGGTACGGGCGCTCTCCGATCATAACCGCAATTTTATCGTCCAGCTCGTTGCGAAGAGCGATGAACCCATCCGATACGCCCGCCCGAACGCGAACGATGTCCGAAATTGACCCAGGTTCCTGTATAAAGTCGGCCTCCTGCAGATCATACCAGATCAGACCGAGTGGGTGTATCACTAGGTCCTCATCGGATGGTCGTCGTCGTACGAAGGCCAGGTGTTTGGTTCCAGGAAAATACCACTGAGGCCACAGTGAATAGTCGTGTGTCCAAAAGCGCCCATTCTTGCGAATGAACGTTTCCAGCGTGTCCTGGGTGAAGAAGGGGATGGTCCTGGCGTTTGGTGTGGTGGCAAAAAAGGTGAGGGGAACCTTGTATGCCGTGTTCAGCGGCAGGGAAACTTGAGGAATGCCCATTGACGACAGAGGGTAGCTCATTCGCGACATCTCGCAAATGGCCATTGCATCTGTGACGCGAAGTTCTATGGGCAAGGTCAACGCACGAGCAGAGGGGGGAGCTGAAGAAACACACCTATTTCTTCGTCACACAGCGTCCAAACTGCTGCACCGTTCCTATCCCGAGTAATACCAAAACAATCCACAGGTCCATCTAAAGCAGAGGAATCGTCAGATTGATCCTCCGCACGTACAAGAGGCTTACACGGATACGCCGCACTGGCGTCGCAAGCAGACATGCCTAAAAAATTAGATGGTGAGCACAGGAGATACTTGGGAGACTGTAAAAGTCACGATAGGAGGCAAAAGTATGAAAATACGGATATGATAGGATACGAGGAAATGAGGCCACTCGATGCCGACAAGTCAGGCAAAGAGCGACACCAAAGGCGACAAGTCAGCCTTTGGTTGGGGAGCGACAAGTCAGCTCCCCACATCCCAAGAGTGAGGAAGGTAAATGGGTAAGGTAAATGGGTAAGGTAAATGGGTGCTACATAAGGACTTACCGCGTTGTGGAAGGGCCAGTTGGAGTTCCGTGGTCGAAGGTGGTGGTTTCGTTGCCTGAAGGTGGCGGTTCGCGGCCGAAGGTGGTGGTCCTAGGTGAAGAAGATTTTAACTGAGTCACCGCGACGCGTCCGCCACAAACAATGTTACGCACGTGACTCGTCGCGTACGCGTCAATCTAACCTTGATAAGATCGCGGTCAGTCCTCAGGCCTCAGGCCTTAATAGCCGGTCCGTCGCATAGACAAGCCCCAATCCAACTACCAAATCTCTCGTCCCCACTCCAGGAACCACCTCAATTACACGTTATAGGTAAGTGTACCACACCAACTGTCCAACCGCGCCTCCCACTAGCAAATCGCGATGCTTTCGATCCAATGAAACTGCATACAGCAGCCGCGGCGACAACTACTTAAACGGGACACGGTAAAAATCAGCTCGGGGAATTTTAGTTTAAGGAATTGCGACCGGATGGAGTGGGGCAGGAAAGTTGGTATGTGGACTGGGAACTAATGGTGAGTAATCTTACCCTCTCGAGCGTCAAGGCGCCAGGTCCAGAGGCAATAACACGAATTATCGTGTCTACAATATTTATATACATATTTTATAAAATTTGTTCGAACGGTGCTGCGGTCAACCGATGAGAGACAGACAAAAAAAGCAAGGGATCCCGTAAGTATATCATTCCCTTCTCTAACACGATCTCGCCTCCCGTCTGAAATTTAAGCTGGATGCACGAGAAGATATCTATGCAGTGCGGTTGTCATTTATTTAAATTGTAATCGCGTTCTCCACACTTCTAAGTCTTGCTTTGTCACTCAAACTCACTGCATCGCAGGCCAGCTGTCGACAGTCGTTAGATTGTATCTAACCCGAACTTAATTAGAGCAGTGATATCCTGCGTAGTACCAAATTTAACACAATATATTTCTTTAATTGGCGTTTCTACGGTTGCAAGCGCGTTCATCGCAGTTCTTGCGTCGAAATTTCTATCTAGTTCTTATTTCTCGCATCACTTATGATTTATTGTTCATCTTTTCTACTTTGTATTGGACTCGGCTGTCGAGTGGCCATTCTAGCTTCTTACTTACCTCCATCACCACCACATATGCCTCTTACTTCATTACATATCTATTGAACACCAATCAGTGCGAGCCGCGCCCCCTGCATCCCGCTCGCGCCAGACGACGATTTCCTCATTCGATTGTCACGTGACACGTGACTGTGCGTGAGATCTAATCAACAAACAAAGGCGTCCTCAAATTCCCAAACCCACCTTATCGACTAACCACATCAGCTGGACAGGAATAGGTTCGAAATCCCGTTCTGCCGTCCACCTTATCGACTAACCACATCATCTAGACAGGAATAGGTTCGAAATGCCCTTCTGGCGTTTGCCTTCGGGAGACTAACATCAGCCACAGTTGACGGCGACTCGATGCCCTTCACTACCGCCTACGCCAACACCAACCTTCGACATGTCCCAGCTGACTTGTCGCTGGAAACTGGGCTGACTTGTCGCCCAGTTTAACGAGAGCTGACTTGTCGCTCTCGTTTGACACAAACTCTCACCTCATCGATTGGTGCTGTCGTTACGCCTTGCGGTCAACCTCTTCGAGGTCTCGAAGATATGGCATGTCGCCCGATATCGGTAAGTACCATCCTACATAGTTTTCACAACCGCTTAATTATGTCTTAGTTATCTACTACGATACACGCCTCATCAACTCAGAAAAATCATCGATCGTCAGTAAGTGTTCCAATACTTGTCGCTTTGTCTGATCTTATCACATCTCCTCCTAGGTCCTCTCAAGTTGCCGGTTCCATAGGAGGGCCCCGTGTCTCCAGATGCGGATACCAGCATATCATCGTCAAGGGTTTTCTGTGTGCCTCGTCGGTGTTACCGAACGCCCGGGTAAGTCGAGCGCGCCCCCTGTGGCATTTCAATTGCTAAGTCGACTTTCTAGCTTGGTTTTATTGCATTGAGAAGAGCGAGTCTTTCCGGGAAACCTTGAACGCAAGATCAAGAAGGTATGTCTGTTTAAATTTATCGTAGTCGCTGCCCTCTCGAATTTCCTCGAAAACTCCCCTATACATGAGCGGGCAGTGATCCACATTCGTTCTACGTGAATACCTTGACCGGGTGCACTCGAGAGGCGGATCATAATTAGCGATTGCGCTTTCCTCGGCAAAGAATTATCTCCATCAAAGCTTGAAGTTTTCAGCGCGTTATTCGGCAGCAACTCACCCAATTTCAGTGTTCCTCAAGAGCGTTTCGCGAAGTACGCTGTAATACCGCTACTACCAATAATATCAAGCCGACTTCGCTTCAACATGCCTTGAGGTCTTACCAAAAATCTTCAAGATCTCCCACCGGCCTAAAGATACTTAGTATGGTGAGTTCACATTGCATAACGCCGGTTTGTGTGTTAACCTCCTTTCAGTTTGAATGGGTCAAATTTCTTAGACCAGAGTCGCCGCTGCGTCAACCCTGTAAGACGAAATCGCAGTTACCAGTCTGACTGGAACATCCCCGATCCGTTGACCAAATAAACAAGGTTTTGCTATAAGAATGTCCCAGAGTACGACGTTCTGATTGTCTCCCACTTCATTATAGCCCACCATGGTTGCCCAAAAACGAAAAGCTGTGAGCCCACCACCGACTGTACCCGAAACAACGGTTAGTTGTTTTTTCTTCAACCAAGAGATATCTTTGATCTTTGACACCACTTTAGGTCCGGCGTTCATCGCGACTGGCCCGTGCGTCAGCGTCAGTTACATTTCCACCTTGTCCGGCTCGAAGGATTGGGGACTGGGTCGAGGCTGACTTGTCGCCTCTGACGGTGGTGCTGACTTGTCGCACCTCGGTCAAATGATGTTACAAGCTGACTTGTCGCTTGTTCATCTGACTCATATCCAGTACCTTTTGGTCTAGTATCGTCGTCTTTACTTACATTTCTTCATTCAGCACCACACCTTCAGAGGCGATTTCTCGTCCCGCAGTAGGCACTGCTTCTGCGGCCATTCTTGCTCCTGGAGTTGGTGCACCTTTGAGAGGAGCCGAAGCTGGCAGGTATGTGTCAGACGTTGCATTGGTTAATGGTGTCTGATATGTCCATTTAGTCGGCGTCCACCTGTGGCAGACATTTCTGAGCAATCGTCCAACTCACGGGTCAGAGGGTGCGTACTCGAACTCCCTATAATTACATTCCCCCTGACGTTCTCCTAGGCGTCCTCGCCCCAGAATGCTACAACCTCGATCTCGGACACGATCGCTTGATAGCGATGACGGTTTTAACGTAGCACGCAACCGAAGACGTGCCCGTGAAAGGGATGAACGCCGTGCCAGGCGCGCTAGCGGACAGTCTCTGGAGACTTCTCTGCCATTGCCAAGTGGACAATTGCAACCAGCGAGAGGTAGAACAGCAGTCCCTCTACGACAATCCATGCATTCAACGATTGCGGGAACGTCAACTGCGGCTCTACTTCCGCCATCGTCTCATCGTGATCACGACGTTGTTATGGACACTCAGGTTACTGGGCGTCAGGGTGATTCGGACGTGGATGAAGAAGAGGACCGTGATGAGAGGAAGGGCAAAGCAAAGGCGAGGTGTGAGAGCGAAGTCGAAGGAGAGGATGGAGAGGAAGAGCCTGCAACTGAAGACGACGAAAATCCAGCAAAATACCTCGATCTCGATGACTATCGGAACAGGGCTTCAGAGCGTGCTCTGCGAGCAGGAATGGACCTTGCGTCCCCAAGAACCATTCGATACATCGATCGCTACGTCTCGCATCTCAATGGCGAGGCCTTTTCCTCCTCCCCGGACACGGCAGTCAACAACTCTGTGGCATCCACGCCTGCTATCCCAGCCGCCACTCAACCACCACCTACTCAACCACCGCGACCTCTTCGTCCGGAGGATGAAGATGATTATGCAAGTCTTGATCAGGATCTGCAGGTCGCTCTTGCAGAGCAGTTCGAGGAAGGAGCTGCCTCTGAGACTGAGGGCAAGGCTGAGGACCACCAGGAGACTGCTACGCGTGGCTCGGGCAGAGGCAATCCGAAGGGCGACGGCTACGAGTCTGACTCTAGCACTTGCAGCAGTGACGGCGGCGACGACGACCCGATGCCAGGTGGGGATGACGATCCGTTCAACGCCAGCGGTCCATATGACTACAAATACTACAAAAATTGGAGTCGCTTCCAGGGCAATTCACCTCAGCCTGGGCGGCAGACGGCAGTCGATCGCCTTACCCAGTATAGGCACAAGGACAGTCTAACCTGGCTGCAAATTCCAAGTGGCAAGCGTGCTCCCCGTATCAACAGCTACCAGGAAGAGGAGGCGGCTGAGCTTGAGGCGAAGATCATCATGGAAGAGAGTGGACCAAGCGAGTCAGATTATTCGGAGACCAGGAAGGCTCAGAGTGGGGGTGGATGCAAGGAAGAGGCCTCGGAAAATAGCGAGAATGATGAGGACGACAACGATGGCTCTGGTAAGGACGAGAAGGGTCCTACGAGAAGGCCTCAGAGCCGCGGTCGGCAAGAGGGGAGCAGACCAGAGTTGAACGAGGTTGACAATGAGAAGGTGTCAGAGTCAAAAGTCGACAAGGGGAAGGCCAAAGCTTCGGACGATTCGACCAACAAAGGCGGCCGTCCATCGAAGGGAGAGGATGAAGAGATTGAGGCCTTATCCAATCATATCTTTGACGCCGCATCACATATTGGCGTGAAGTACAACAAATCCATTGAGTCAGTTGTCAAGCGGATTGGGTTGAAGCTCCCTGGTATGGGCCGGTCGACAACATCGTGGAATCTCTTTCAGTCGAAGAAAGCGCTCGAAGGCGCTACTGTTGTGAAGGGTACGATGATATTTACTGGTGGTCTTTATCGACGATTTGACTTGTTCTTCTAGGAGAGGATTCAAGCTGGCAGGCATCCGTTTCCACCGATTATAACTCTCGTCCAAAGGAGGAGAAGGCTGAAATGCGGAATGAGTTGATGAAGGACATATCAGACCTGATGGATGATGTTGAGAAGGCACTATCGCCTGCTCTTCGCTTCAAACAAATTGAGCGTTACCTGCTTCGAATGGTGTGTATTTTCTTGCTCTCGTTGGAGACAACCTAATTAGTATCCTGTTACCAGTGTTCTAATCTCGCGTTAATGGGGGGAGATTTCCATGTCATTGCGGCAGTACTCTATAGTGGTCTTGACGAGGCCACAAGGACAAAGAGCTGTGTTGTCACCGTTGACCCATACATTCTGAAGGCCGTGCACTTTGCGCATGTTGATCTACCCGGTTTGACGACACGCGGGAATGATGTTGTTCGGTAGGCCTTTGTTTATTGCATTGTTTAACCAATTGACTTAAGCTGTACAGTGCTTTACGGGCCAGAGACGCACTGAAGACAGGTGCAGAGACTCCTGAAGTCAAGGATGAGGCTGCGGCTCCTCTCTTCTTTGCGAAGAGCCGTAAGGAACTTGAAGCTGCTCTTCACATTCAGAAGAAGAATAGTCGTGCTCAGCAGCTTGCGTTATTAGCCGGTGTTGTGCCTGGCTCCACAGCCATTTCACTGTCATCAACGTGTGTTCGCATACGAGAGACGCAGGGTACATCAGCTACATCTCGAACGGTTGTAACTAACACATTAACCGCGGCCGTTAGTGAGTACTCTTTTTCTGTTTAGGGCTGCGTAAAGCTTAACGTTTCTCTATGTAGATGTTCATAGAGGAGAGAGTGAGAGGTCGCGTGGTCAATTTCCTTGGACTACATGTCTTGACGTCGCAATGAAGTACCAGTGGAGACTGAGAGGGTGGCCTGATGGCCTCCGTCCTTTACCTGGTGTGGATTTTGATTCGCAAAAGTTTGCTGGGCGGAACTGGAAGAAGTTGGAGAAGTCGATGAGAGATGACCTTCTGCAAATGGAAAAATGGAGTCCAGGTATTGATTTTGAATCTCCGTTTCCTTGCTCATGGCTCAACCTCAACTTTTGTATAGAAGAACGTGAGATGCAGTCAAGCTCAGCGCTTTTTGGCCAGATTCCATTGATAGTCAGTGATACTGGCAAGGTCCTTGCGCAAGTCTTTGACGTTCGCATGGACCTTCAGCCCGATACCATTCATATGGATGTCGAGAGCTTGGACGCTGCAAACGAGATCAAGCAGGCGACGGAGACTGTTGCTATCCACTCTTTACCTGATACTCCTCAGGAGCCCACCCATGCTGTTCCACGCAAAACATCCCGTCCGCCCTACAAGATAGTTGACGAGAAACATCAACCTAACACACTATACCGCATGCCAGCACATACCCCCGAAATTGAACTTGTCGAGTTGGTTGAGGAGGTGAATCAACACGTTAGGAGCAAGGACCAGGATGTTGGGGAACAAGAGGAAACTTTCCTCGATGAAAGTCTGGGTTTTGATGAGGAGGAGGAAGACTTCTATCATCCATGGGTTCGTCCGACGATTGCGCGTGATGGTTATCAGTATCGATCGCAATCGGGCAGAGCGGAGCCTCCTCCGAGGAAGCATGTGGCTGTTGCCAAACCTCATCATCGGGTTTCAGCTCGTCCAGTGCCAGTTGATATGTTCTATAATGCTCCCCGCGCTCCTCCCTCCTCTCGCCCTCTTCCAGTTTCGCGAGCACTATCTATTCAACCACCTGTCACAAGGATGCTACCTCGAGGAGATGTTGGTTCACGAGCTCTATCTCGGCCTTATGCTCTTGTACCAGAGCATCGTGCTCATGTCCGCAAACCTCAGAACATGGGTGAGATTCGAGCAGAGGGCCAGGTGCAAGAACCTATTCGTTATCATCGCCAGCAGGTGCATGATCGGGTGGCACCCCAAGGAGGACGACGTACACACCCACAACATTTGGATATGGATACCACTCACTCGGGTGCTTATAACGCAGTTGCGGGCCCAAGTCGCATGGGTGAGGAGATGATGCAGTGGGTTCCAAAAAGGCAGCAGGGTGGCAAGAAGCAGAGTCGATATTAGGTTTGTTTTTTTTTGACTTGTCTTTTACTGTGCATCTTGCGGGAAGGGTTCCGCATAGCCTCCACCCTACATTCCTTCTGTTCGTTTCTAATTTCTTGTTTTTCGACTTGTCTTTTATCATGTATCTTGCGGGAAGGGTCCTGCATAGCCTCCGCCCTACATTCCTTCTGTTCGTTTCTAATTTCTTGTTTTTCGACTTGTCTTTTATCATGCATCTTGCGGGAAGGGTTCCGCATAGCCTCCGCCCTACATTCCTTCTGTTCGTTTCTAATTTCTTGTTTTTTGACTTGTCTTTTATCATGCATCTTGCGGGAAGGGTTCCGCATAGCCTCCGCCTACACTCCTTTTGTCGGTTTCTAATTTCTTGTTGAGTTGTCACTCTAAGGTTTTTGGTATTTATTTATTATTCTCGTTGAACATTGATATTCTGTTGTTATTGACTATCCAATCCCCACTCATATTGATTCTTCTGGCTCTTATTTATTGGATTCAACAACCCCCTGGTATTTATTAGCTGGTACTTATTTATTTATTGGTTTACCTTAACCTACAGGTTCTATGTCTTTGCATCTGCTCTACTATTAGTTAGTTTAGTGTCACACTGTCTTTACCTGAGCTGTCTTGATCTCAATTATTTGCCCTGGTGTATCTTATTTCCAGCTTTGTCTATCACCAAACTAAGACCACTAAAGTTAAGATTGGGCTGGACACTACAGGTAGATGGCATATGTTATGGGTGAGGTGGCATATGCTACAAGTAAGTAAACATATGTTATGGATGAGATGGCATATGCTACTGGTGAGGTAAACATATGCTACAGGTGAGTAAACATATGCTATGGGTGAGATGACATATGTTATGGGTGAGTAAACATATGTTATGAGGGAGTAAACATATGTTACGGGTGAGATGACATATGTTACGAGGGAGATGACATATGTTACAAGGGAGATGACATATGTTACAAGGGAGTAAACATATGTTACAAGAGGATAAACATATGTTATGAGGGAGTAAACATATGTTACAGGTGAGATGACATATGTTACCGGTGAGATGACATATGTTACAGATGAGATGACATATGTTACGGGTGAGATGACATATATTACGAGGGAGATGACATATGTTACGAGGGAGTAAACATATGTTACAAGGGAGATGACATATGTTACGAGGGAGTAGACATATGTTATGGGTGAGATGACATATGTTACAAGAGAGTAAACATATGTTACAAGAGGATAAACATATGTTACGAGGGAGTAAACATATGTTACAGGTGAGATGACATATGTTACCGGTGAGATGACATATGTTACCGGTGAGATGACATATGTTACGAGGGAGTAAACATATGTTACAGATGAGATGAAATATGTTACAATGGGGTAAACATATGTTACGAGTGGGTAAACATATGCTACAAGGGGGTAAACATATGCTACAAAGGGGTAAACATATGTTATGTGGGAGTAAACACATGCTACAAATGAGATGATATATTCTATAGGTGAGATGTCTTTGTTACAAGTCCCTCTATAGAGACTCGTAGTTATATCCCGCACTGCCTGTGAAACCGACTGTGTAACACTTCAGTAGCCAGCAATGGCTGTGAGTCATGTGATTACTTAAAAATTGGGCCATTGCAAGGCATGGCAGAAACAAGTCCAATAATAAATAAATAAAAACCAGTAAAGTATTTGTAGAGTGTTGTTGACATCTCAACTGCCTTCACCACTTGTTGCCAGCCTACAGCTGGCTCCTCAAGGCATGGCCTGGTGTGCACACCTATATCCTAATCCAGACAATAGCCAAACAGATACAACTTCATCACACGTGTCCAGCCATTGCGGGCTACTTAGCCATTACATCCAATGGCAGGACACCCAACTTATAAGGATGATTTCTCATTACATTTGGACTTGTAACTGGTAATTGACGCCACTATTGTTTGTCCTGGTACCAGCCATTTTCTGGGACTTGTTCCTGCAGTGATGTGATGGCCCATCCAACAAGTTTGGGATTAGTGAAGTTATACTTGGTGTTTTCTCAAAGAGAGTCTTTCTTG
>Ga0247764_1000350_pt1 | contig 16304 bp, 9 predicted proteins | sample UWRJL051202B4_FD_179932 | JGI IMG/M metagenome (GOLD analysis project Ga0247764, IMG submission 179932) | Plant litter microbial communities from Arlington Agricultural Research Station in Wisconsin, United States - UWRJ-L051-202B-4 | ecosystem: Environmental > Terrestrial > Plant litter >...
CAGACATTTTATGCAGTAGAGGTTCACTACTTTGGCGCAAACGTTTGATCAATCGATACCAAACGCGCGTTCCCCTGCTTATCAGGTTCATGCAGCACGAAGTAGAAGGTAGAAGCAACCATTGGCAGGGAGGGAACAGCACGGGTATGGATCGAACGGATTGATACGAATCCAATTACAAACCATAAACCTAAACCCCAACTTATGATGAAGAAAATCTACCAAAGATTTCTTGCAACATCGGGCGTGCTTTTGCTGGTTGCGGCGTCTGCCTTCGGGCAGGCGGCCGTGGTCAGAGGCACCGTTACCGATCAGCAGGGAAGCCCCATGCCCGGGGTAAGTATCGTGGTCGATGGCACCTCCTCCGGCACATCGACAAACAGCGATGGTGTTTTTTCGATTGAAACAAACCCGGGTGCTGTGCTGAATATTTCGTTTATAGGATACGTTTCACAAAAAATATCCGTAGGAAACCAGACCGAGATCAAAATAGCCCTGGCGGAAGATCTGAAAACACTCGGAGAAATAATCGTTGTCGGGTATGGTGAAGTAAAGAAGAGCGATCTGACAGGATCAATAGCCTCCGTAAAAGGAGAAACGCTTAACAAGTCGATCGCAACCGGCATAGACCAGGCTCTGATCGGCCGTGTAGCCGGCGTTACAGCAACGCAGATGTCAGGTCAGCCCGGCGGCAGCGTGTCTATTCGTATACGCGGAACGTCGTCGGTGAATGGCGATACTGAACCGCTTTATGTGATCGACGGTGTACCGATATCCGGCAATAACCGCAACGTATACGATATGGGGCTCGGCGCGGTTGGTGGTGCAGGCAAAACCACCTACAGCCCTCTCTCCACAATAAACCCGAACGACATCGAATCGATCGAAGTATTGAAAGATGCATCGGCCACGGCAATCTATGGTAACCGTGGTTCAAACGGCGTGGTCATAATCACCACCAAGCGCGGTAAACGTGGCGATGCCCGGATAAGCTATGATGGCTACTACGGCGTACAGGAAGCACCCGTAAGGCTGAAGATGATGAACCTGCGTGACTACGCACAGTTCCGCAACGACTGGGCTGCCGAAACCGCCGGAGAAATACCCGATCCATTCTTTGCCGACCCTTCCCTGCTGGGTAACGGTACCGACTGGCAATCTGAAATATTCAGAACCGCGGCCATTACGAGTCACCAGCTTACACTCTCGGGTGGCGATAAGACACGCTTCCTGGTAAGCCCGGGATACTTCAAACAGAATGGCACTATAGTCGGCTCAAATTTCGAACGGTACTCGCTGCGTCTGAATGTCGATACCGAAGTGCGAAACTGGCTGACCATGGGCACAAGTCTGTCCATCAGTAAAACAGACGAGCGGCTGGGCTTGTTCGATCGCGGCGGCGTTATCAGCACAGCGCTGAAAGCACGCCCCGATGTACCTGCGCGAAACTTCGACGGAACCTATGCCGGCACCGAGGGCGAAGGAGCCTTTGTAAACCCATTAGCGCAAGCACTCGACAAGCAGAACTATCTGAAACGAGCCAACCTCCTGGGCAATCTGTATGGCGATATAAAAATTCTGAATGGACTATCGTTCCGCACGGAGTTTGGCGGGAACGTAGAGCTGAATAACTCTTCATCCTGGAATCCAACCTATAACTATGGCGGCGGCGCGGTAAACGAGCACAACTCCATGTCGCGGCAAAATGGTCAGAGCTATTTCTGGCAGTTCAAAAACTACCTGACGTACACGCACCAGTTAGTGGAAGTTCACAACATCACCGCGATGATAGGCCAGGAAGCATCCGAATGGGGATGGCAATCGGTCGGCGGCATCGGCCGGGATCTGCCCACCAACAGTGTTCACTCGATAGACCTCGGTGACCCGAAACAATTCTCGGCAGCAGATGCCGCTAACAGCGGAGCCCTGGAATCGTACTACGGCAGATTGAACTACAACTTCGATGAACGTTATTTTCTGACCTTCAGCTACCGCGCCGATGGCAGCGGCAATTTCGGCCCGGGACATAAATGGGGATACTTTCCCTCGGCTGCAGTAAAGTGGAGACTCACCAATGAGACCTTTATGCAGACTATACCCTTTATCAGCGATCTGAACCTCCGCGCCAGCTGGGGACGAACCGGTAACGCCGGCAACCAGGGCGGTTTTAAATACGGCGAAACGTTGACAACATTACCTACCAACCTTGGGCTTGGCTTCCGGTATTCAAACTACGGAAACCCGCTCATTACCTGGGAGACCGCCGAGCAGATCGACGTGGGTCTCGACGCCGCGTTCCTGCATGGCAGAGTTCAACTCACCCTGGACTATTATCGCAAGAACATTACAGACCTTTTGCTCGAACAACAGTTACCCGGTTATATGGGTACCATCGGCAACGATGCTATAAAACGCGGCGCGCCCTGGGGCAACTTTGGTGAGCTGCAAAACCAGGGATTTGAGATCGAGTTAAAGACAGTCAACATACAGGGAGCATTCCAGTGGGAGACCGACTTCAACATCACCCGTAACCGGAACAAGCTTGTCGATCTGGGTATACCGGATGCCTTCCTCAGCGGTAACATCGGCGCATCGGGCAACGTGTTGATATCAAGAACCATGAACGGCCAGCCACTCGGCAATTTCTATGGATACCAGGTAGTCGGTGTATTCAAGGACAAGGCCGACATCCTGAACAGTCCCGTACAATGGGATCCCGTAGACGATGTTGATGGCGATGGAAAACCTGTCCTTACCCGCGATGGCACAGTATGGCCGGGAGATCTGAAGTTCAAAGACATCGATGGTAATGACACGATCGATGTACGCGACAGAACCTATCTGGGCTCGCCACAGCCAAAGTTCTCCTTTGGTTTCAACAACACATTCCGTTATAAAGGATTTGATCTGAGCATCTACCTGGTGGGTGTATACGGCAACAAGATCTTTAATGCCATGAAAGCCTGGGACGGCGCCGGCCTGACCGCCATGCGAAGCGCATGGAACAACCAGATGAAAGAAGTTACCGACCGGGCAAAGCTCCAACCCGTTGGCGATGCTGTAGACGGCTGGTATAACGACATCGATAATGTACAGGTATCCAATCCCGACACCCGGGTGCCACGGGCAACGTTCTCCGATCCCAACCTGAATACACGCGTGTCCGACCGGTACATCGAAGACGGATCGTACGTACGCATCCGGAACATACAGCTGGGATATACATTGCCGGCATCGATAGCCAGCCGCATACGGTTAACCAACGTAAGGCTATACGCCCAGGTTCAGAACGTACATACGTTTACAAAGTATAGCGGGTACGATCCGGAAGTGGGTCAGGATACCTGGGACCGTAATCTTTTTGGCGTGGACAACGGACGATATCCTTCACCACGCATTTACACCGTAGGCCTCAACCTGGGACTATAATCTTTTCACCTATCGAAATAATCACGATATGAAAAACCAAAAATATTTGATCTATATACTCGCGCTCATCGGCATGCTGTCGCCGGTAGCGTGTAGCGACGACTTCCTGAATCGCCCGCCGCAGGATGCATACATTGCCGAAGATTGGTTTAAAACCGAAAGCCAGCTCGATGGTGTCACCAATGCGTTGTACGGAGGTGTATGGTTTGACTTCCAACGTTCCTTCCTCAACATCGGCGATGTTCTGGCCGGTAACTTTCATAAGGGCGCAGACGACCCTTTTTATACATTCAATGTCAATGCCTCTACGGCGGGCATCTCGGAAGCATACAACTCGCTGTGGATGGCTGTAGGCTACTCGAACAGCGTTATCGACGGCGTTAAACAATACGCACCGGAAACCCTGAGCAAAGCGGCCGTTAACAAAACGCTGGGGGAAGCGCTGGTATGGAAATCCATGGCATACTTCTATCTCGTGCGTTCCTTCGGCCCGGTCCCCATCATCGAAAGCAATTCACAGGCGATCACCACCCAAACGGCTACGACGCTGTACCGGAACACCGTACCGGATGTGTATGAATATATAGTCCGTTTACTGACCCGCGCCGCAGAGCTGCTGCCGGAACAAAGCAGCGCCGGCCGGATAAACCGTTACAGCGCCTACGGCTTGCTGGCCAAAGTATACCTCACACGTTCAGGTGTGAACCAATCCGGCTCCCGCTCACAGGCGGATCTTGACAAGGCAAAAGAATACGCCCGGTTAGTGGTTGATGGACCGATAGCACTGGAGTCTGTATACTGGAATCTCTTCCGGCTATCAACGGGCAACCGGAACAAAGAGAACCTAATATCCTGGCACTGGCAGGCAGCGGATGCATGGGGTTCGCAGAACGCGATGCAGGCAGATCTGGCAGTACAGAACCTGACCGGCTTCGGCGATGGCTGGGGCACATGGTCAGGCCCATCGGTTAACTTACAGCGGCTGTTCGGCGAAGACGCCATGAACACCGGCGCTGCAAACCGCGTAACATCCGATGCACGGAGAAAAGCAACCATGATGATGGATGGCGACTTCTACGTCGATCTCCAGCGCGATAAACCCAGTGTAGAGGCTGATCCCGCCAGCCCGAAAGGCCTTGCCGTTAAATGGGATGGTGGCGCGCAGTTTCAATCGCCCACCGGGGCATGGGCGCGCAAGCATATAGTAGGCAACGCCAAGGATAATGAAGCAGAAGGTGGTGGCTTTATAAGCTATATGAAAACAAATCTGAGTACACACCTGCTACGCCTGGCCGATGTATACCTGATCTACGCCGAGGCTACACTCGGCAACAACGCGACAACGACTGACGCAAAAGCCGTTGCGGCCTTCAACGCTGTACGATCACGCGCCATATCACCGTATACCGCGGTAACCGAGTTCGGCTTTATGGATATCATGAACGAACGCAGAAGAGAACTGGCCTATGAAGGCGATAACTGGTTCGACTACGTGCGCCTGCAATACTATAACAACGATATGGCCATCAGTCTGCTGGCTGACCAGGAGCGCGGATATTATGATGGCAATGCCGCCAAACCACCCATCAAGCTGAACTCGGTAAAGTATACACCTACACGTGGAGACTTTCTGCTGCCGATTCCCGAAGGCGATATCCTGAAAAATCCGAACCTCGCCAGGGAACCGGTAGGTTTTGATTTCAGTACCATGAGTAAAGTGGGACGTGATTGACCGAAACCCTATAACAGAAAAACAACATGAAAAGTATACGTATATATTATTGGCTCTGGCTGTTCGCGGTAGTGTCGCTCGCGTGTTCGATAGTATCGTGCAGCGACGATACGGAAACAGCGCCGGTCGTTACCAATATCCGCATCATAGCGAAAGACAGTTCGATCACCGGTGGTAAGTTTGCACAGGAGGTCGCCATCCAGGGCCGGAATCTTGGCTCCGTTCGCGAAATATGGTTTAACGATGTAAAGGCGGTATTGATCCCCACCTATGTCACCGATGATAATATCCTGGTAAAGATCCCTTCGGAGGGGCCAACCGAGGTGACGAACACGGTAACACTGGTCACACAATCGGGCAACCGTGTAACGGTAGATTTCGAGACTGTCCTGCCTCCACCGCTGATCTGGCAGCTATACAATGAGTACGCCAAAGCCGGCACCGAGAACATGGTTCTGGGACAATATTTCTTTGATGTACAAAAGGTACTCATAGGCGATCAGGAAGTACAGATCCTCTCGAAAACAAGCACCGCCATTACGTTTACGATGCCTGAGTCAGTCGGTCAGGACCATGTAACCGTGATAGCGGCGGGTGGTACCACCGTGTCTGCTTTCCGGTTAAACGAAACGGTAGGCAACATGGTCGACTTCGATATTCCTGCAACCACATGGGGCAGCGATGTTTGCTGGGGTGATGCCGAACGTATAGATCCTGCAAACTCCGACATTGCGCCAGTCGCCGGTCGGTACACGCGCATCCGGCAGGTAGATCTTCCCGCCACAGGTTACCAGGGCAACTGGGTGATCTCGACATGTTATTTTGATTTCGGCCTGGCTCCCGGCGCCGCCGCCGACAGAACATTCCGTTTCGAAGCCTATATAGGCGAACCCTGGAAGGCCGGTATGTACGTGATACTGATCACGCTTGAATCCGGCGAAGCATTCCGATACGAATGGAAACCGTGGGATGTGCAGGGCTTGCGGGATTCCGGCATCAAGACCGACGGATGGATGACCTTCGCCGTGCCCGTAACAGCATTCCGGAAATATGCTAACGAAGCCTATGTAACACCCGAGGCATACATCGAAGATGTCTCCAAAATCCGCGACCTCAGGGTCGATTTCACAAACGGCGCCACCGACGCGCAAAAAATACCGGTGCACTTTGTAGCACTGGACAATTTCAGAATGGTCAACTCGAGAGCCGTCGAATGATAGGACCAGGACGGATACCGGCCGGCATCCACATACGTGTGGAACCGGCCGGACCGTTCTTTAAATTATATAAAGCACGATGCCCGGAGCATGATATCCGGCGAATGCATGTAAAGATCTATAATGAAGAAATATATAAAGGTCGTATACGGTCTCCTGGTGATTGTCGCAACACAAATTTCCTGTCAATCCGAAGCCGACAAACCGGTACTGACCGTAACCCCCTTACAGATAAATTTTGACGCTGACGGTGGCAAAAAATCGTTCATAGTAAACACCAATGCTCCAGACTGGACATTAACCTCTTCCGATAACACCTGGCTGACCTTTAGTACAAACGAAGGACATGCGGGCTCTACCACGGTAGAAGTGACAGCGGCCTATACGCCGATCACGACACTGCGTACATCAACGGCAGTGCTGCATGCCGCCGGTGCCGATGAGGTTGAAGTAACGATGTCACAAGCTGCGGCTATATATCCCAGCTACAATACATCCCCTCAGTCGCCTGACGCTACCGGTATGGGAAGCGATGCCAGACAACTCGCATCCCGGATGAAGCTGGGATGGAACATTGGCAACGCCCTCGAAGCGATCGGCGGCGAAACCGCATGGGGCAGTCCGAAAATTACCAACGAACTTATCGCCTTAGTAAAACAAAACGGCTTCAACGCCATCCGTATACCCTGCTCGTGGAATCAATATATGGAGAACAGCACAACAGCAAAACTCAGGACAAGCTGGCTGAACCGGGTAAAAGAAGTTATAGGCTATTGTATTGACAACGACATGTTCGTTATCCTCAACATACACTGGGACGGCGGCTGGCTGGAGAACAACTGCACACCGGAAAAGCAGACGGCGAACAACGCCCGGCAGCGCGCCTTCTGGGAACAGATCGCAACCCACATGCGCGATTTCGACGAGCATCTCCTATTCGCAAGCGCCAACGAACCCAATGTGGAAAACGCCACACAGATGGCCGTGCTGACATCATACCACCAAACGTTTATCAATGCCGTCCGCGCTACAGGCGGCCACAACCGTTACCGCGTATTGGTCGTACAAGGCCCCTCTACCGACATAGAGAAAACAAACACACTCATGAACGTCCTCCCACAAGACACAGAAGAAAACCGTTTGATGATGGAAGTTCACTATTATACACCCTATAACTTCACCCTCATGTCACAGGATGAAAGCTGGGGAAACATGTTCTACTACTGGGGCACAGGCTATCACAACGACCAGGATCCGCTGCGCAATCCAACCTATGGAGAAGAGGCCACCGTTGACGCCGACTTCGCCCTTATGAAAAAGAAGTTTGTCGATAAGGGTATACCGGTCATCATCGGTGAGTACGGGGCAATGCGCCGCCTGGACCTGCCCACCACCGACGCGATAAACAACCACCTGGCATCGCGGGCTTACTATCTGAACTATATAACCAAACAGGCCAGGACAAACGGCATTATCCCTTTTTATTGGGATGCCGGCGGCACGGGTAATCACGGATCGTCCATCTTTGATCGCGATACAAATTCAGTATACGACACGCAGGCCCTGGAGGCATTACAGGGGGCTATCGAATAAATTTCCAACATTAATGATTTACGATATAGTAAGCCTATAGCATGCAGGACATGTTTATTTAATATTTGTTTTTACTACCAGTTATATGGATTTCTCATTATTTTTAAAATATCTCTATCGGTTATCCGAATTTGGCAGTCGTTAGTACGCCGCTGTTGTAGATAGTATGTTGTGGTAATCGGCAACAACGCGACAGATTCAGCAATAAAACACCGAACATACCGGCTATTAATTTTAAAACCCCTCACTATGCTAAAAACATGTTTATGGAGTGTTCTGCTGCTGTTAGTCTGCACAACACTTTTTCAGTGTGCTGACGAGGATCAGCCCGCTCACCAAAAGGTATCCGCTACCACCCTTATGCTGGGAGGGCCTCCATGGGGACCTCCGGATGATCCTGGACCAGATCCTGATTCCAGGATAGTATTTATTTATACGTATCTGATACAGGATGGCGATACCATCGAAAGCATGGACGGCCTTGCCACCGTTATCCAGGATGGAGACACGTTGACGGTAGCCAACCTTTACGGCCCGAGGAGTGGGGTGGACTTTTACGGAGACCTGGAAGAAAGCTATACCCTCGTTATCTCGCAGGACGGATATAACCCGGTATCCATTGACCTCATGTATGAGCAATACAAGGAAATTAGTGTATACCTTCACCTGGTGCCGCCCGATACAGCGTACGTAAACAAAACTGGCGCAAGTCTGACCCCGAGCACTCGGGGTCAGACTTGCCGTGCCCCGAGAATATCAGTGGTGCCCATCATGTCTCAGTCTCTGACTGAGGTTGCGTACAGTCGATAAATCCGACACATCGCCCTCATCTTAAAATCAACAACAATCTTTATTGAATCAGTACAGAAAAAGCCACGTACATCGCTACGTGGCTTTTTTATTTCGATATGTATAGCTGAATCAGGTTACTCAATTAACAGGTTACTCAATTAACGGCAATGTCAGCGTACATATTGTCCCCTCACCTTCCACACTCGTTATTTTCATCGAACCCCAGTGTACGCGCATAATGCGGTCTACCAGGGCTAGGCCAAGACCGGAACCGGAGATGGTGGTGGCGTTTGACGCACGTACAAGTGGTACGCCCAGTTTGCCAAGATCTGTCGCCGGGATACCTATACCATAATCCTGAACAACAACGATAGCATCATCACCAACCTGGTCAAGATTTACCTCAATACGATCCTTCGAATATTTAAGCGCGTTGTCCACGAGATTAGAAAGCGCCATCCTCAGCAGCAACGGACTGCCCAGCACCAGGAGCACCTGGTTAGTCGAGCGCTGTACGATCTCTCGTCCGGGGTTCAAGGCCTGGAAAGCGGCGACTACCTCCGCCAGCAGGCCCGTCAACTCTACCTGTATCCGCTCAGACTGCTCGGCCGTTTCCTCAAGGCGCGCCAGTACCAGCAGTCCCTTCGTGGTCTGCTCGAGCTGCTCAGCCTCCTGCATCACTACACCCAGCGTGCGCTGATATTCCTCGGGCTGCCGCGTACGGCTGAGGGCAAGCTCCACCTCAGCAATGATCGCCGTAAGCGGTGTTTTCAGCTCATGCGACGCGTTCTGTACAAAACGCTTCTGCGCCACAAACGCGTTCTCCAGGCGATTGATAAGGTCGTTAAAGGTTTGTATCAGTTCGTCTATTTCGTCTGGTTTCTCAAGGGCGGCGTTCTCCGGTTTGGTAAAGGGCACACGGTGGCTCAGGTTCTCTTCGCTGATCTTGTTTACTTCGTTTACAACGTGCGTTACGGGCTGCAGCGCTTTCTTTGAAAAGTAAAGACCGGTGTAATACGCCAGTATAAGGCTTATAAGCCAGCCGCTGATCAGCGCCTGCAGTAGGAAGCTGAGCTTGCGTTGGCCATACACATCCTGTACCGTAACGAATACCACGTAGTCTTTGTCATCTATCTTCTGGATCCCTCCTACTGTTGAGAACTCGCCATCCTCACGGGCAAATGATTTCTTCCGCTTGATCTGTGACACCCACTCGAAAGGCACGCGGGTGCGCGGTCCACGTTTGAAAAGAACAGTGTCCGCCTGGAAGATCACAACAGAAGGTTGAATAAGACCGAAAGTATTAACCAGCAGGTCCGAATCCAGCTCGGCATTGGGTGAGTTGTAGAGCAGTGCTTCGAGCTCCGTTTGCTGGTGCAGACGATCTATAAAGTCCGCGTGCACAAAGCCAGCGGTTACAAAGTATATGAACACAAGGATCGCACCCGTTACGATACCGCTGATGATGGTGAACCGGAATGCGAGCCGCTGCCGTATTTTCATGAGATTACTACTGAGATGTTGTTACCCGTGCTGATCGTGTGGCCTTACCCGGAAGCTGTTATTCTTCGGGCAGCTTGAGCACATAGCCAAAGCCGGTAATTGTGTGTATCAGCCGCGTGCCGAAGGGCTTATCGATCTTATTACGCAGGTAGTTGATATAAACGTCGATAAAGTTCGTGCCGGTTTCGAAGTTGAGATCCCAGACAGCTTCGGCTATTTCAAGACGCGAGCGCACCCGGCCTTTGTTGCGCGCCAGGTACTCCAGCAGCGCGAACTCTTTGGCGGTAAGCTGGATGATCTTGCCATCGCGGGTAACACGTTTGGCATCGAAATCAATTTCCAGGTCGGCCAGCGCAAACTGGGTTTTCCCCACGCCCTCTGTCGCCTCCGGAAGGGGAGCGAGTTTCTTGCGACGGGTCAGCGCCTTGATACGCGCATACAGCTCGTTAAAGCGAAACGGCTTGGGCATATAGTCGTCCGCACCGGCGCTGAGTCCGGCCACAATATCGTCGCTCATGCTGAGCGCGGTGAGCATCAGCACGGGCGTTTGCTCGTCTTTCTCACGAAACTTTTTACAGAGCTCCAGGCCGTTCATAAGCGGCAGGTTGATATCGAGTATGATGAGGTCATTGCCGCCCGCCTGGGCAAGGCGCAGGCCGATCTGGCCATCATAGGCAAGTTGTACATCATAGCCTTCTTCAAGCAAGCCGCGCTTGAGTACTTCGGCTACATTGGGTTCATCCTCTATTACCAGTATACGCATACCCAAAATAGGCGAAAACAGCTAAACCATACAACCGGGAAGGTCAAAATAAGTGGTGTTTCGGCGAGGTCTGACGAAGTTCAATACTTCTAATAAAAGTCTAACATGGCTGTAAGAACCGCTTAATATCCGCCGCTTTATTTTCAAAATGCTTTTTAAGGTAGCTCCCAGGAACGCGAATGCGCTTCAGCGCTTATCCGGTGTTGTTATGATTTTAGGCGGTTTTGCGATTGTATTGAAAACAACGCGCCTTTTCTCGCGTTATCCTTCCTGGAGCGATACCGTAACGCTTACGGTAGCCGCCCTTATTCTATTTATAGGTTCCACGATCATGTGGCAGGCGCTCCGCCGCCCCAAAACTCCCGTTCCCCAGCCCAAAAAGCTGCGCCAACGGTAAGTTTGCACGAATGTAGGCCTACCGTATTATCTGTATCCAGCTCTTGCAATGCGCATGATCCTCAACGATCACCTCATAGTAATATATCCCGGCCGCTAATCCCTCGCCGGCCCAATTATATTTATACTCGTTCGCCCGGTAAACCTCACTGCCCCACCGGTTATACACCACAAGCGACACCTTGAACCCATAATCCGATGGCGTTGTCCCTGGTTGCTGCCCGAACTGAATATCGAAATAATCGTTGCGGCCATCCTTTTTATCGGGTGTTATTACGTTGGGCACTTTCAATGTAAAGAACGGCATGGTTATGCTCTTCTCCGTAACACAAAATTCACGTACAGCAACGATTTTTACGGTGTACTGCCCGTCTTTCTCATACTCGTGCACAACTTCCTCGGTATCCGCCGTCTTACCATCGCCGAAATCAAAGAATACGCGATCTCCCTCACGAAGACTGTCAGTCATATTCTTTACCACAACAGACGGTGTGGAGAAACAATCCGACTCACGCCGTACCTCGAAGTCAGGTGAAATGGTGTCGATAACATTTATCTGCACCGTATCGCGATGCACACAGCCGTTGGTTTCCGTAACGGTAACGTAATACACCGTTGTATCCTTTGGCGAAATCGCCGGTGATTGCTGTGTCGACGAGAAGGATCCGTCCTCACTTGTCCACTTATAGGTTGCGCCGCCGTTTCCGGTTACCTTGAGGTTGTAGGGAGAGCCGAGACAGACGCCGTCGTCGTCCTGAATTTTAGCATTCGCATCATAGACATTCACAATAACCGATGCCGAATCTACACCCAGACAAGTCCCGGTGTCCACGGCTTTGAGCCATACCGTGTATCTGCCGGTAGCCTTGTATTGATGGATTACCGGCGATTTATTGTCTTTGGTTAGATGTGTACCATCACCAAGATCCCATATGTATTCCTTTCCGCCTGTCGTGAAATTCTCAAATACGATCTTATCGGGTATACATACCGCGCTAAGACCTGGCATATCGAGCATTACCGAATTGGAGCGTACGCGGGCTTTAAGCTGCGAGAGATCGAACTTGAATACCAGGTTGTTGCAGTTGAAGCTCCGGTTCTTCTGGTGCAATGGCGGCACATTGACAGCGGGAAAATCGGATGTAGGATAACAATCGAACATATCGCAGGTAGTAGCACAGCCTGCGCACACGGCCTGGTATACGATGCCGCGTTTATCGAAACGGCTGGTGCCTCCATCCACGTGAGTCAGCGAGCTGTCTCCGCCGATATACGTAGCGTAGATAAGTTGTGAGGCATCTGACGAGAGCACCATAAAGTAAAAATCATGCCCCGAGGTTGTTCGTTGATAGGCGTCGGGTGTTACCGGCAATCCATACGTGTCCCCACCCACATAGTTCGGGCTTTCGGTGTTTAATTCCCTTCCTCCCCAACCGCCGATATAAATATAACCACAGTCGCTTACGAGAAACGCTGTTGGAGATATATCTGGATTCAGTCCACCCTTGCCCACTACGGTAGACAGTCCGGGATTTTTCAGCGAGTGATCGAATTGTTGTATGAATTGTCCTGATTGAGGGTTGCTGTATACACCTGCGGTAACGGGATATAATCCCTTTGTTTGCCCGTATACAAAAACCTCTCCCTGAGCGTTGAGATCGACAAAGTAGCTTTGATCATAACCAGGCGTTCCGACAAACGTTCCGTTCAGCACATCTCCTGAACGACTGAAAGACATCACCCAGCCATCGATGCCTCCCTGGTTGGTAACGAACCGGCCATTCATACCGCTTATGGACGCGCTGTTTGTTCCCCCGGATACAAACAGATTTTCTGCCGAATCAAGCCGCACGGAATACGCCACATCGGCATTGGTTCCACCTACAAAACGACTCCAAACGACAGAAGACAGGTTTGGCGTAAGCTTGACAACTACGGCGTCGTGTGTGCCGTTGTGAAAGAGCGACCCCTTGGCAACGGATGGGAAATCAGACGATGACGTATTGGACACCACGTATATTGAATCGCCCGCGCCCGTAATAATATCACTGCGCTGCTCGTCACCATAATTTTTGGCAAGTGCTCCCACATTTATACCGTCATTCTTGCTGCCTCCCAGGTAAGTACCTCCCAGCAGCGCAGAACCATTCTCACTCAGCTTCGCCACGAACAGATCTGCCCCATCTAAATAATCGATACCATCCAGCGATGTTACCTGCGTCCCCCTCTGAAATGTGGTCCCATTAGTCACTGGAAAGTTATCGGACCCCGTCGTGCCAAGCACGAGCAGATTACCGGCAGAATCCACTACAAGGCTATGCGGAGTGTCTGTATCTCTGCCGCCCAGGTATGTGCAATACAAAAGCTGCGATCCTGACGAATCATATTTCAATATACCGATGTCCCATTCGCCACCGGCAAAATGCGTCCGGTAAGCTCCCGGTGTAACCGGAAAACCTGTCACACTAGGCCAGTACCAAACCATGCCGCCTGAATATGTATTACCCTGCGCATCATACGTTGCCGTATTCCCCCAGTTGTCCTGCGTAGATCCGGAGTAGGCCGAAAATATCAATAACGGATCGATTACCAGCTCCTGGCATTCGTCATATCCTTCAGGAAACACATAGCTTACTTCCTTGCCTCGTACGCGGTATAAACAGGGCACCTTCACCCGTACACCGTCTTTTAACTGATAAGCATACGGCTCCAGCTCGGTAATTGCATTGACAGAAGTTCCTACACGCAGGCGTCCGTGATCGAGCTCCAGGTATGTAACACCGTTGTAGATCATCCGGATGCTATCCGGGTTTGCGCGAGGTGCCACGATCCACTCATACTTCATCTGAGCTTCATCGGTATAGTACCGCATGTCAATACCCTGATAAAGACCACAGTACTGGACGCTGTTATATGTCGGCACATTGCCTGCCCAACGCGACCGGTCATTGCCAAGAAAGTAGTTATATCTGGTGATCAGAAGGCCTTCGCCTTGAGGAGTCACCGGGTGGGAGTTTAAGAAGCTCACCTCGAACATATGCTCATAAACCGGCATATCCGCGGGCGCGCCATTGTCTGCACGTACTCCATCCGGCGTTCCCCTGTGATGCGCCTTACTGTGAGGCCTGTCCGGCGAGTGAAAAGCAAATTGTATCTTACTATCCAGGAACACAATATTCCCCTGCGCCACAGGCGCCTGAAAGCGAACGTGATCGGGCCATTGGTTTCTGTTAGCGATAAATACAGGACCGGGACCGGCATATACCGTCCCGATCACACTCACAAAAATAACGAGTAGCCAGTGCCGCATAAAAAAGTAGTTAGTGTGTCCCGGCGTCACTGCTCAATATACTCAAAAATGCAGACTTAGCTCTCTTTTCGCAGGATCTGCAGCGGAGGCGTACGGATTACCTGTCGTAAATTGAACCAGCCGATGGCCACTGTCAACAATACCACACCCACGGCAATCGTAACCAGCTCCACAGCATCTACAGCAAAAGTTATCTCGAAAAAGAATTTGGTCAGCAAAAATCCTCCACCAACGGCCAGTGTAAGTCCCGTTATAGCCGAAAATACCCCGAGCCAGGCATATTCGATTACCGTAATCAACGTTATCTGTCGGGTACGCGCGCCTACCGTACGCAGCAATACATTCTCCCGTATCCGAACGAACTTACTGTTGATCACCGCGCCGGCCAGTACAACCAACCCGGTAACTATACTGAATAACGCCAGGAAACGCACCACAAGCCCGAGCTTATTGAACAGATCGTTTACCGTGCTGAGTATAAGGCGAATGTCGATAAGCGACACGTTCGGAAACTGCTGCACCAGCGACTGCTGAAACTGGTTGGCCCGCGACTGGTCGTCTATACGCGTAGCCGTCACATACACCTGCGGCGCGTTGTCAAGCACTCCCGTAGGGAACACAAACATAAAGTTCGGCGGATCCTTCGGCCAGTCTACCTTACGTATACCCGCGAGAAACACTTTTACGGGAACACCCTGCATATCGAATACCAGCGAGTCGCCGATCTTAACGCCAAGCGTCTCCTCCATGCCTTCCGACAACGTTACCCATACTGAATCTTTACCCGCCTTCCGGCTCTGAAGCTCACCTTTCACAAGCTCTTCAGACGCGTGAAGACTATCGCGATACGTAACGCGGTACTCACGGGTAAGCGCCCAGTCGGGTACTTTGTCTGTCGTGTCCTTCGCCAGGGACTCCGTAGAGCGCCCCTTGAGCTCGCTGAGGCGACAGGTAATGATGGGCACCACCTGGTTTACCGGCAGCTTGTTATCCTTCATCAACTGGATCACACCATCGCGCTGACTCGGCTGTATATCGAACAATATCGTATTCGACTGATTCTCCTGACCGGTAAACTCTACCTGGCCGAGCATGCTCTTCTCCACAATATTAAGCGTAGAGATAATGAATGCACCCAGCCCGATGGTTACCAGCAGCACCAGCGTCTGGTTATTGGGCCGGTACAGGCTGGCCAGCGAATGCCGTATAACAAACCCCGCTCCCGACGGAAAGAATCTCTTTACCAGGAACAAAAGCCCCTTGGCCACCAGCGTCAGCAAACCCAACGCCGTAATTACACCTAAAAAGAAGAACAATCCCGTAAGAAGACTTTTCGTCTGCAACCAGGCAAACCCTATCGGGAACAATGCTATCAGTATAAGCGCCACGATGCGGGTCTTGGAGACCGTACGGCCAGTCGTAGACGGGGTAGCGCGCAGCACCGTAAGCGGCGGCACAAAACGCACCGACAACAACGGCAACAGCGAGAACAACACCGACACCACACCACCCAGCACCAGGCCCAGCAGCAGCGACTCCCACGACAAACTAAACTGCGTTTCAAAAGGG
>Ga0247764_1000351_pt1 | contig 16291 bp, 8 predicted proteins | sample UWRJL051202B4_FD_179932 | JGI IMG/M metagenome (GOLD analysis project Ga0247764, IMG submission 179932) | Plant litter microbial communities from Arlington Agricultural Research Station in Wisconsin, United States - UWRJ-L051-202B-4 | ecosystem: Environmental > Terrestrial > Plant litter >...
TTCCCGTGGATCTCGGAACTCGCCAGCTTTCTCAATGGCCAGCATTCCTCATCGACCTCTTGCCCCAGGGCGCTGCGCGTCGTCGCCTGGAGCGGGCAGGGGAGGGACTGACGGAGTGGGATCTGCTGCTACGAGGTGCGTTTAACCCGGCAGGGAATCTTCGCGTCGTGCCCGACGAACCGCTGCCACCGCCCCGACACCGTCCCTTTGAACTCGGAGAGATGCTGGCGCGGGGTGATGAGTTCATAGAACATGCCGCGAGACTGGGGGCTACCATTGTCGGCGCAACAGATACCCAGGGTGAAGCACCTAAGTTCTGGGTGGTGCGCGATGCCGAAGGGCGCTGGTATCCGGACGATGGCCGCTGCGACGATTTTGCAGTGGAGCACGCGCTTCTGAAGTTTCCTGTTCCCGAAGCAGGACAGCATGCGCAGTTGATGCTCCGGACTGAAGCGGCTTATCAGCGCGTCGCGCGTCAGATGGGAATGCGCGTTACCAGTGAGCTACCGGAATTCATCGAGGGTGCGCTGCTGGTGCCGCGATTCGATCGGCGTCGGCGCAACGGCGTCGTGGAGCGACTCGGTGTCGAGAGCCTTTATTCCATTGCCGGGGTGATCGATAGCGCGCAGAGCGCCTTGCGCCACGATCAAGTCTTGATCGAACTCTCGCGCACGCTGACCGACTTCGAGACTGAACTGCGAGAATACGTGCAGCGCGATCTCTTCAATCTTGCGGTAGGCAACCGCGACAATCACGGCCGCAATACGGCCGTCCTCAAAGACGTGGACGGTACGCTGCGACTTGCGCCACTGTTCGACGTTGGCCCTGCATTTCTCGACGCGCGTGCACTTAGCCGCGTCATTCGTTGGGACGGTGAAGCGCCGGGCGGCGTCGACTGGCCGGCTGTGCTCGATCGTCTGGCAATTCGTTTCGAAGAGGCGGGCACATCGATCGACGTCGACTTCGTGGCCCGCTGCATGGGCGACTTTGCCGAGCGACTGCCGCAGCTGCCTGAACTCATGCGGGCGAATGCGGTGGATGAAATGGTGATCGAGTATCGCGGTCCCGAAATAGAACGGCTCGCGCGCAGCTTGGCCGACATGCCAAGGACGAAGTGATCCGATGCGCCGCGTCCACCGCTCTCTGCAGCCGGAACACATCAATACGCTTCGCGCGCAACTCAACGCGCAGATTCCCAGCAACGATCTGCCCATCGCCGAAGTCATTCGTACCATGCGGTTGATCGCCAAGCGTTCGCAAAGCGAGTACGCGAAGCTCTGTGGCGTGGCGCCGCGAGTGCTGGCCGAGATCGAGTCGGGCTCGGCGAACCCGCGTCTTGCCACACTGCAGGCCTTGTTGCGGCCCTTTGCTTATCAGATGGGCGTCGTCCGTGCCACAGACCCGACGATCGTTACTGCAACGAAGCGTGGAGCGATTGGCAAGGCGAGGGTCAGTCCGGACGCTGCGAAGGCGGCGCGCAAGACCAAGCAGGGAAGATAAAGTCATCCCGCGACCGTTGCGAGGATCGCGGCGCGTCCGCGCTCTTATCCACCCCCATTCGTGACGATATCTTATCGGTCCCATGACCGACGCTCACCGCCGTCGATGGCACAATCCCCTTGGCCCGCGTTGAATGGGGTCCGGAATGTGAGAGGCGTATATGCAGCAGCTTGGAATGATCGGATTGGGGCGCATGGGCGCAAACATGGTTCGACGCCTGTCGGCGGCAGGTCATCGATGCGTGGTGCATGACATGCACGCGGCGGCGATCGAGGCGCTCGTCGGGCCGAATGTGACTGGAGCGGCATCGCTCGAGGCACTGGTGCAGGCACTGCAGCCACCGCGAGCTGTCTGGTTGATGGTGCCGGCGGCTGTCGTCGACCAGGAACTCGCGCTGCTGGTTCCGCTGCTGTCGCCCGGTGACATCGTCATCGACGGCGGCAATTCTCACTATCACGACGACATTCGTCGCGCCGCTGAATTGAAAACGCGTGACATCCACTACGTAGATGTCGGCACGAGCGGCGGTGTCGCGGGCCTGGAGCGCGGTTACTGCCTGATGATCGGCGGGGAACAGCCGGTGGTGCAGCGACTCGCGCCGATCTTCGCCACGCTGGCGCCCGGTCTGGACGATAACCTGGCGAAAGTAGACGGCAGCCTCAGTACAGCCGAACACGGCTACCTGCATTGCGGCCCATCCGGCGCCGGCCACTTCGTGAAGATGGTCCACAACGGCATCGAATACGGAGTCATGGCGGCGTATGCGGAAGGCATGAACATCCTGCGCAACGCCAACGTAGGCAGGCAGCATCGCGCTAAAGATGCGGAGACCACGCCGCTGCGTAACCCGGAACACTATCAATACGATCTCGACCTGCCGGCGCTCGCAGAAGTATGGCGTCACGGCAGCGTGATCAGTTCATGGCTGCTCGACCTGATGGCGCAGTCATTGCGCAACGACGCCGATCTCAGCGAGTACTCGGGCCACGTGTCCGATTCCGGCGAAGGACGTTGGACTCTCGCGGCGGCCATCGATGAAGGCGTGCCCGTGCCGGTGATCAGCGCGGCGCTGTTCGGACGATTCCAGTCACGCGGCAACTCCGACTACGCCGACAAAGTGTTGTCGGCGATGCGCAAGCAGTTCGGCGGACACGACGAGAAGAAGTAAGTAGACATACAACTGCTGGATTCATAGTGGCTCAAGGCTTGCGGCGGGAGCGCACTCATGCCCACCGCGTAGAGTGCGGCGACATCATTGAGATGTAGGGCGGCAGGTAGCTGATGGAATATCGGCGATTCGGCTCTTCGTCGAACGCGCCGGTGCGTATGCCGGCAGGCAACTGGAGAATGATGAGTTATCTCGAGTAGGGGAGGTTTGTCGACGCAGCGTTGGCAGTCCGCTAGCCATCGATTCACATTCATGCATCGACAAACGGCAATGACGATCGTGAGCGCCCCCAGGATATAAATTCGCATGCGCTCGACGGTTGCGGGGGAGAGTGAGCCTTTGATTCGTGAGAACAGCCCGGCCTGCCTCTCCCTCGCAGGTTCCGGCGCATGCGTCGGCGGTCGGTCTACATGGTGCAACTGTCTCTCGAGGATTAACGCTACTTAGCAAGTGTTAAGGCTTCTGGAGGGCAGCATGCATCAGCAATTGTTTACCGACGTTCCGATCAACACGTGTGGATGGTCCAGCGCCGCTTAGCCGCCGCTCCCACGGATGGCTACGCGCGATCCACCAATGACATGAGCACTGATTCGGACGAAACGTTGCCGGCGAGCGGCGACGACATCATCAGATTTGGCCCATTCAAGCTGAATCGCACTAGTTACGAGCTGTTCAAAGATGGCGTGCCGGTTCCTGTAAGGAGCCGTGCGATGGCCATCCTGTTGGCGTTGACACGAACTGCTGGCGAGATCGTAAGCAGTAGCGAGCTGCTGCGTCGTGTCTGGCATGGCACGGTCGTTGAAGACGGTACCCTGCGGGTGCAAATTGCGGTACTTCGAAAGGTGTTGCGAGACGACGATCCCGGCAACGATTACATTCAAAATGTCACAGGCCGCGGCTATCGCTTGGCCATGCCAATCCTGCAGCGAGGGGCGATCCTTGCGTCCAAGGACGCCGATGCGTCCCGTGCATCCGTACTGAAGCTCCCGATCAGACACGTATTGCCGAAGAACGATCTACCGGCGCGGCTGACATCCGTCGTCGGTCGCCAGCAAGTGATTCGTGCGCTCGCCGACAAACTTCCCACGCAGCGCTTCGTGACAATTACGGGTTCTGCCGGAGGCGGTAAAACCACCGTTGCAATCTGCGTAGCGGATGCGCTCACGGGAGCCTACTCGGAGGGTGTGTGCTACGTCGATCTGACGGCGATTGCGCAACCCCGGCTGGTTGCAAATGCCCTCGCATCCGCCCTTGGCGTAGCGCCGCTTGCATCGGACCCCTTGCCGGAGGTGTTGGCGGCCTTGCGGGCGCAGTCGCTTCTACTGGTTCTGGATGGTTGCGAGCAGATGATCGAGGCCACCGCCACATTGACGGAGCTCGTACTGCGCAGCGCGCCGCGAGTTCACATTCTCGCTACCAGTCGTGAGCCGCTGCGCGCAACTGGCGAAACGGTTTATGACCTCGAGCCACTGTATGTTCCTTCGGAGAAGACTCCTCTCACCCGGACCGGTCTGCTGGAGTGTGCTGCCATCCAATTGTTCATCCAGCGAGCGGAAGCCAACACCGTTGCCGAGCCGGACGAAAAGGATCTCGCTGTAATTGCCGATATCTGCCGGCGTCTCGCGGGCAATCCGCTGGCGATTGAAATCACTGCGGCGCACGTGCGGCTGCTCGGTCTGCAAGTGCTCGCCAGCAGTCTGGATGACGGATTGTTTCTTTCGATCGGTGGGTTCCGCACGGCCGAGCCGAGACATCAGTCGTTACGCGCGACCTTCGACTGGAGTTACGGATCGCTATCGCGTTGCGAGCAACTGACATTTCGCCGCTTGTCGGTGTTCATAGGTTGGTTCGACCTGGCCCGAGCGACGGCGGTCGTGGCAGATGAGAACGTCACGGAGATCGGTGTCTTCGAATCTTTGATCAGCCTTGCCCAAAAATCTCTCGTACATACCGATACGCGAGGCGACGTACCGTCATATCGATTGCTCGACCTGCCGCGCGCATTCGCGCGTGAGAAACTCATGGAAGCGGGAGAGCATGAAATCGTCTGCCAGCGGCACGCGCTCATGTGGTGCACGGTTGGAGTCACGCAAATTCAGTCGCATGTCCGTCGCGGCGGCGCTGATTGGGTGAGTGTATTCGGTCCTCGTCTCGAAGACCTGAGAGCGGCGACGCGCTGGAGCTTCTCCGCTGCGTCGGGCACTTCCCTGAGCGCCAAGCTCAAGCTCACTTCACTGTGGTTCGAGTTCGTGCTGGCCGCGGAATCATCCGTCGAACCCGCTTGGGTCGAGTTGTATGAGAACATTGTCCACGGTTCGGAGCGAGACCTGTTGTTCGGACTGGAAAGGGTCCTCCAGAGTTCGCGTCGTTGCAACGAGACACCTGTGCGTGAACTCACGGTGTTGAAACAGATCGAGAGCCATGCCGATCACAAAACTGCGCTATGGAGTCTCTGGTTTGAGCGGGTGATCAAGCGCGATTACCGGATTGCAATCAACCTATCCAATGCAGCACGTATGCGCTCCGGAACGAGCGGTCACGCCGCGGTGCTCGTGGATCGACTGCTCGCGGTGGCTCATCACTACGCAGGCGAGCAAGTGCTGGCTTGTCAGCACGCAGATTGGGCGCTCGATGTGCAGGCAAACGGCCCGATGACAGGGCCTTATGAAAGCCTGTCGAGATGTCACACGCGCAGTGTCCTGGCTCGCGCGCTTTGGCTGCGAGGCTTTCCCGATCGGGCTCTCGAAACCGCTCTTCTGACTGCGACGGAGGCGGAGCAAACCGGAAATCCCCGTATGTTCTGTATGACGCTCCTGGTAGCCATCGCTGTAGCTGTCTGGTGTGGCAACTCCATTGTGGCCAAGCAATGTCTCAATCGCTTGCATGAGCAATCTCACGCGTACTCTCTCGAATATCATCAGTTATGGGCTGATTGCTTGCACATGATCATCGTGGCTCCAGGGACGTTGGAAGGGATCGCGCCACTCCAACTATCCGTGGACCTGCTCTGCGGCTCGCAGTATCTCGATATCCTGGGGACATTGAGCGACGAGCTTGTCAGTGGCGATGCCATAGTACGCGCCGAGGCCGGGCGAAGCGGCTGGTGCACGTCGGAGATCTTGCGAGTGAAGGCTGAGCGTCTCAAGCGTACCGGTGAGGCCGGTGCGCTCGTATGCGCCGAAGCGATACTGCGACAAGCACTTCAGACGGCACGTCGGCAGGGCGCACGCTCCTGGGAATTGCGTTCGGCCATGAGTCTGGCGCATCTGTGGGGCGAGCAACATCGCACGCAGGAGGCACGTGATCTGTTGAATCCGATTTATTCCGGCTTCACGGAAGGATTCGATACTGCGGACTTGAAAGCCGCAAAACGGCTGCTTCAGCAGCTTGGCATATAGGCACGCCTGACTGAGCGCTCATGGATCAATTCGTCACCCTGACAGCGAGTTGTCGACTCTTAACACCTGATTAGCCGGCTCTGCCGCAAGCTGCATTCGGCGGCAAACGTATCATCGCTATCGTGCAGGGCGATGCCGAAGCTATCCAGTCCGCAGCTGACAAGGCAGTCCCGTGTAGGGACGCGACAATTCAAAACAGGACGTCGAATGAGTGAGAGCTCGCGGGTTCCGCGCAGTACCGCATACCAACGAATGCTGGATGCAACCGCAAAGTTGATTCGGGAGCATGGCCCGGATGGGGTGACGCTCGAGCGCGTTTGCAAGGGTGCCAAAGTCAGCAAAGGTGGTTTCTTCCATCACTTCAAGAACAAATCGGCGCTGCTGGAAACACTGATAGACGATCTGGTGTCTCACCTCGAGAAAGAGATAGAAGCCCGCATTGCGACCGAGAAGGCCACGAGCTTAGGGGCTGCACGCGCGTACCTGGCCGCAGTCGCTGCCACCGGGGAATTGCCAAGGGGCCGTCAGCGCTATCAGGCGCTGTCAGTTATCTGCGCTGCCTATCCTGAACTGATCCCCAGGCTCAAAAAGAGGGCGGGCCGATGGTCGCAGGCTCGCTGGGGTGCTCGACCGGTGCCCGTGGAAGAACTGCAGCTATGGCTGATAGGCGACGGTCTATGGATGGCCGATCTCTGTGGTTGCTACCACATCACACCAAAGCTCCGGGCAGCGCTGTTAAGAAAATTCGATTTGTCTGCGGCGCGATAGCGCATAGCGGGCGCATTCGATGCGTGCTGCATCCAAGTGAACCTGCATTCCGCGGTCAGGTGACAAGCGAGGTTTTCATCGTGAACCGACCGGTTCTGCAGGAGTGATCGGTATGCGCAACTTAGCAGTTGCAAACTTGGCGTTGCGAGAGGATCGCTCTCGAGTTGAGAATGTTTCCCGCCCGCCGTAACGAAGACGACGGGTGTCAGATTGTCGAGGCGGCTGTGACGGGGCATGCACTTTCCACCCGTTCGTGCATGGGACGACCCACGTCGGCGCGGTGTCCCCGCGAAAGACCGATCAGCTACACGACGATACGGCGGGCGGGGGCAGCTGATGTTTCGAATATCATGTCCACGGCGTCCGGCTCCTCGGCAGCGAACTCATTTCAAGACTGGCAAAGGCCGAGCCGCACTATGCTGCGAACCGCCGGTAACGTGATGGCGCCTTGCAGCGACTTGCTCGCGTCCTGGCGCAGGCGAAGGTCGCTACGGATGGTTGCGACCTGCTTGGCGATCTCGCCGGGCGCATCGAGGATCAGCGTATTGCGCATTTTCAGGCCGCTGTCCTGGAGCGCGCTCGACCAGGCGTAAGCGGTTTCGAGAATGGGAATGCGGTGCTCGGCAAGCTGCTGCACTTTATCGTTGAGCGACGACAGACGCAGCACGCCCAGGCTCGCGACGGCGATGAGCAGGAGAAACAACGTTCCAAAGGCGACGGTCAGCCGGGTGCTGACTTTGACTGCGGATTGATGCACGCGAGGCTCCGGGAAAATGAACGGGCGGCCATCGTCCGTGCGATCCGCACGAGCGATGCGCGCAATGACCGTCGCAGTCACGAATGCGCTGTGCACTCGTCGATGTCTTGTGGCCGTTGCCGACCGTCACTCCTCGCGTAGCCAGTACATCGACAGTGTTACGTCACACCTGTAATGCATTTCGTGAGACTCGCGTCACGCTACCTGGTTTTGCAGGCGGCCCCGACGCCCACGTTGTAGCGATTACGCGCTCGCCGCTGTATTCCCCGGTCCATGGGCGATTTCGCGCGATAGGAAATTCCCGGTGCGATCGAACTCCACCAGCAGTTGTTTGTTGAGATCCTGCAGCCGACCTGCGTCCGCGTTGGGTGCTTCGATTTCCAGGTTGCGCGCCAGGTGCTCGAGTGCGCTCGCATGAATGTTTGCACTGGCGCCGCGAAGCTTGTGCGCAGCGTGTTCGAGTGCGTCGCGGTCCATGATGGCGAGCGCCTCGCGTATTTCTGCAAGCACTTCGCGGCCGCTCACCATGAAGGTCTTGACCAGGTCGCGTTCGAATTGCAGGTCGCCTGCAGTGACCGCGCGAAAGCCCACGAGGTCGACTGGCGCAGTGCCGGACCTCGCGGCCGATGCTGGCGCTGCTGGTGAGGCCGAAATTTCCAGGCCCGAACGCGACAAGCTATCTCGCAGTTGCGCGTCCTCCAGTGGCTTGGTGAGCAGGCCATCCATGCCGGCAAGCAGGCATTGATCGAGTTGCCCGATCATGGCGTTCGCCGTCAGTGCGAGGATGGGCGTGCGAGGCCTGCCTACTTCGAGTTCGCGGATGTGCCGCGTGGCGGTGAGTCCATCCATCACCGGCATCTGCAGGTCCATCAGGATGAGATCGAATTTCTCGGCGCCGCACAGTTCCACCGCGGCTGCGCCGTTGCCGACCACTTTGACTTCGCAGCCGAGGCGCTCGATGAAATGCCGCGCCACTTTCTGATTGACCACATTGTCCTCGGCGAGCAGCACGCGACCGCGGAAGCGCTGCGCAGGTAGATTCTGGGAGCGGGCGTTGCGACTGACGATGCGCTGGCTCTGCATGTTCCAGGACTGTGCATCGCCGGCGAGCACGCGATCCACGCATTCGCAGAGTTCGCGCACGCGCACGGGTTTGGTCAGATAGCCAGCAAAGCCCGATTTCTTGATGCGCTGGATATCCCCGTGACGGCCCAGCGAAGTGAGCATCACCATTCTCGACGGTGACAGTCGCGGATCGTTCCTGGTCCGCTCGCCCAGCATCGCCGCGCTCATGCCGGGCAGCTCGCTATCCCACAGCACGACTTCCAGCGGCTGGCGGCGCGCTTCTGCTTCATGGATCATGCGTAGCGCTGCCTCACCTCCCGCTGCTGCGCTCACTTCGTAGCCCGCGTGTGACAATTGATCCGCGAGTACCCGTCGACTGCTTTCATTGTCTTCCACGACCAGGACGCGACGTCCTGCCCTCGCTGCTGCCTTAGCTGCAAGGGAGTCATCCGTCGCAATGGCGATCTCGAGGGGCAGCCTGAACCAGAAGCGTGAACCGGTGCCGACGGCGCTCTCGACACCCGCGGTGCCGCCCATGATCTCCGCCAGTCGCCGCACGATGGACAGGCCGAGCCCGGTGCCGCCGTAATCTCGCGTCGTCGACGAATCGGCCTGCACGAACGGCTGGAACAGGGTCGCCAGCGTTTCCGGTGCGATGCCGATGCCGGTGTCGCGAACTTCGAATTCGATCAGGGCAATGCCGTCGCTCGAATTCACGGTGTGGATGTCGACGACGATTTCGCCCGCGCTGGTGAACTTGATGGCGTTGCCCAGCAGGTTGATGAGGCATTGCCGGATGCGCTGCGAATCGCCGAGCACCTGGGAAGGAACGTTGGGATGAATGTTCACCACCAGTTCGAGATGTTTCGCCGCAGCCTGCAGCGCCATCATCGCGCCGATGTCCTCGACCTTGCGGCGCAGGTCCAGCTGCGTGTTGTCTACATCGAGCTTGCCTGCTTCGATCTTGGAGAGATCGAGAATGTCGTTGATGATGCCCAGCAGTGCGTCGGCGCTGGAGCGGATCGTTTCGGCGTAGTCGAGCTGGCTGCGCTCCAGCGGCGTACCCAGCAGCAGGTCGGTCATGCCGATGATGCCGTTCATCGGCGTGCGGATTTCATGGCTGACGTTGGCAAGGAACGCACTCTTCGCACGGTTGGCATTTTCCGCCTGTTCGAGCACATGCACTTTGTCGGTGATGTCGATCGTGGAGCCGAGTAGTCGCACCGGCACGCCGGCTTCGTCCCGCACAATGGCGACGTAGTCGCGCAGGTGACAGATCTCGCCGTCGGCGCCCACGATGCGAAAGCGATAAGTACTCACCGGTGAGTTGAGCGCCGCGGCCGCTTCGAGCGTCGCGACGATCGACTCCATGTCGCCGGGGTACATGATCCGCTGGAAGGCTTCGGAATATTTCTCCAGCGGCACATCCTGCAGCCCGATGCCCGGCAGCCGGTTTTCGAGCCAGACCAGCTGTCGCGTGGCGAGATCCATTTCCCAGACTTCATTGCCGGAAGCCTTGATGGCGACGGCGAGACGATTGCTGAGCATGCGCTCGCGCGCCGCCTGTTCCAGTACTTGCTCGGTAGCTTCGACTTCGCGAGTGATATCACGAGTCACTCCTATGGTGCGCGCTGCCCGGCCGCTATCGTTGAGAAGAATATGGCCGTAGGTCTGGAAGTGTCCCATCGGGCGGCCCGGGTGCAGCACCCGGAAACGGAAGGAGTAGCGGAACGTCCCGTCCTTCAGGCATTCGCGTGGCATGGTGAGGAACAGCTTGCGATCGTCCGGGTGGACGCTTTTCAGCAATTCGATGAAGAGTTCGGCGAACGACAAATCCTGGCTCAGGAACAGCGATTCGAGCCGGTTGTCGTCCCACACGAAGTGCCTGGTCAGGTTGTCGAATTCCCAGGCATGAATGCCGGCCGTGCGCGTCGCCATGTTCAGGCGTTCGAGTAGCGTGCGTTCGAAGTCGGCCAAAGGCGCGGTATGTTGAACAGCGCCAAGATCGCGATGCTTCGAGTAAGAACCTGCGCCGCGTGCGCAACCGGCGCCGATGCCAAGGCCGCACACCAGCAGCAGGATGTCTTGCGCATTACCTTCCGGCAGCAGCCAAGTCGATAGCATCGCGCCCAACACGCACATCAACAGAATCGCGCGCGCCGCGTTGGGTCGCGAGAAAATGCTTTTCGGTTCGGCGGAGTTCACGTAGGGGATATCCACGACATTGAATCGCGAGTGGTCGCGAGAGGTTCATTAAATGCTTCGCTGTCCGCACCGATGTTGTGCGGAATCACGGTTACAACGCGGCAGGCGGCGTCCGGGCCCCGGGATGCAGCGATTTCAGCGTTTGTCGTATGGTGCGCTAGTGCTTCGCGTTACCGGCTTCGCCTGGGTCCTTCACCCGCGCTACGTTCCTTCGCGCGACCTCTTCCGAAACCGGGAGAGGTCAAGAACCGCGCAAAACAAAGCTAAGACCCCATCGGCTTACTATCCTTCCGCACGAAATTCGTCACCTGCGTTACATACCCAAACAACGTAGCAACGCCCGCGAGCGTGGCCGACAGGATCTGCATGGTGCTTCCCGCCAGCCACATCAACGATGCAGTGACCACGACGACGATCACCAGCAGCGGGATCCGGATGCGGTTCCACAGGTTGCGCGAGGCTTCGGTCTGCCAGTCGGCGAATTGCCGTTCGGTCTCGGCGGTGCGCACGTAGTTGGCGAAGCCGGCTTCGGCGATCAGCGGCCACGGTCGCAGTTTCAGATAGCCCCGCTGCAACAGGTGCTCGATGACGGCCTGGTTCTCCGGATTGGCGAACTTGCCCTTGGCGAGTTGATGCAGCAGCAACTGCTCATCGGTCTGCAGCGATTTCCACATCGACTGGTACATGGATCGGCAATGCACCGCGCGCCAGTCGTTTTCATCCTTGGTGGTGAACGAGGCGTTGGGGTCTGCTTTGAGCAGCGCTTTCTTGAAATCGAGCAGGTCGAGTTCGCAATTGATCACCGGCGCCAGGTCGAGGCGATCGGGCTGCTCGTGAGTGAAGCGTGCGGCGAAAGGCAGGCGGATGCCGAACAGCCTGCGTGCCGTGTGCCACGACAGCAGCGCCAGCAACAGCAGGATGGAGAGCGTCGCGGCGGCGAAATTCAGATTACCGCTCCAACCATAGTGCAGCGTGGCCAGTTCCTCGTCGCGTATCAATATCGAGTCGCGGCGGGCGGCGTTGAGCGGCAGCGCCATCTTGATCCGGTAACCGTCTTCACTTCGCAGCCAGTACGACACGCCGCTTCTGCTGCCTCCACCGCAGGCATCCGTTCCGGCATCCGCTGAATTGCGCTGTTCGGTGGATGCCCACGCGCGCTGCAGGTGTCGATCCGTCGACAGGGTCCAGATCGTGCGGCGGAATAGATCGAGCGTCGGAGGCCCCGCGCTCGTCAGCCACGGGCGCGTGGTAAATGCAGTCACTGCCCAAGTCATGCCGTCCTTGTCGTTTCGCTCCGGCGGGCCCGCGTAAAGAGAGCAGGCCGGCGCGAAACCCGGGACCGGCAGCTGTTCAACCAACTCCCGCGCACTCGGACCTAGCACGATCGCATCCTGGTCGCCCGCCCACTGTCGCAGATCGCGCGTCATCACCCGATAGCGATGGTCGACATCGTCAGCTGCTCGCCGCAACTCATCGCGCACCAGCGCCTTGACCGACGTATCGTAATAATCGATGGCGAACCAAGCAGTGGGAACGACTGCGGCGACACTCACGACGCACACCATGCAGCGGACGAATTCGTTCTGGTAACGCTGCAGGTTGCTGGCCGAGCGACGACGGCGACGTTCCACCAGCAACAGGACCAGTGCCGTCACGCTCACGGCCAGCCACGCAGTGCCGTTCTGTGCGTCGTTGACCCTGCAGACAACGAATGCGAGCGTCATGGCGAGTGCCGTCATCAGGTAGCCGGAAAATACGCCGTAGTGCCGTCGCAATTCCCAGCGGGGCCACAGGCACTTGAGAAGCTCGAGATCCGGTCGTCCCGGCACCACGACGATGACCGCGGTCGCAAGCACGATGATGCAGGCAACGCACGCAAAATAAGTGGCAAGCGTTGCAATGGCGGTCTGCACGACCGCGACTCCGAGAGATTGTTCGGAGTAGAACACGACGATGCCCCACGGCACCCCCGACACGGGCCGATAGTAGAAGCGATACGCTTCGCCCATGTAGTCGCCACTGAAATGATCCTGCGATGAAATCCTGTCGAGCGTGCGGCTCGACGTGCGATTACGCAGCGCGCTCTGCAGTGAGCCATTCTGCTGCGTCTCCACCAGCAGGTTTTCCGCGAGGCTGCGTTTGTCGTTACTGTGAAACAGCACTGCGCCGTTGCTGCTGTCTACGATGGCGAAACGCAGCAGCGGCGGACGGATCGAGGCGGTGAGCCGATAGGCGCGGCTGTCGCCCGTGACGATGCCTTGGCGTTGGCCGTTGCTATCGATCGGCACGGCCACTTGCAGTACGCGTGCGCCATCGGTGCGATTGAACAAGCGTTGCGCCACGAAACCATGTGCGGGCGTGTGCAGGCCGAGACTCTGCCACTTCGGATCCTCCCACAACGAAGCGGGCCGCCATTCCTGCGACGCCATCAGCGCCTTGAAATATTCGCGGTCGCCGAGATTGAGTCGCAGATCCTGGAACGTGCCGCGACCCAGGTCGAGAAACAGGCCGGCGCTGCGGCCGGCGAGATTCAGTGGCGACGCGATATGTATGGGCAGCCAGCCCGGCAACCAGGCAGGCGGTAACGGCAGCGCGGCGAATGGCTTGTCACAGGTTGCGGGAGGCAGGCACAAACCATGTTTCGCAGGCATCTCGAATCTGCTTGCGGTGATTTCCGGGTCGCCAGCGAACTGCTGCGCGAGGTGATCGAGTATCAGCGTGGCGTCGCTCAGTTCCCGCAACACGCCGCTCTCCACTTGTCGTGCGTAGGTCTCCGCGGCATCGTCGGCCCACAAGGTGAGATGCTGGCGACTCCAGTTGGAAAAGCCGGCGACTGTCACTACCGCGGGAATGAGCAGCAGGGCAATGACGACGGCAAACGCCTGTGCGGCCGATAGCGGATCCTGCGCCGATGCGAATTTCAGGCTGAGCAGCGGCCAGCCAAGGATGGTGAGCAGCACCAGCAAGGTAATGGCTAGTGTGCCGGTCGGGCCGAGCGCCGCGGAAATGGATTGCAGCACGTTCTGGCGCTTCACGCCGATCAGGTACAGCGGCTGCGTCGACGCGGTGCTGTTTTCTTTGATGAGCAGCGGATAGCGAGGTGCGAACGGCTGCACGAACACGCGATACGCGTCGCCGGCGATCTCGTCGTTGAACACCACGGGATGAAATGGGAAGGTTGCCGATGCCTGTTGTTTGTCGCGCGGCTCGGGCTTGCCTGCGGTTTCTCCCTGGCTTGCACGTTGCATCAGTCCGCGGGGATCGGCGATGACCAGCCCATCGGCGCGTGCGTCGTGAATCTCGATGCGCGCCTCATCGCGACTGCGGCCGTGGACCTGCGCGACGGCCACACCATCCTGGGTGGCAATGACCACTTCATCGAAAAACTCCTGGACGACGAAGGCCTGCAGGTGACGGTTGAGATCGCCGCTCAATTCCAGGTAACGCGCGCGTTGCGGGAGGTACTCGACCTCGGCGCGTTCCTGCATGAGGCATTGGCGCACGAGAAAGTCGCGTGCCGAGCCTGTCATTTGGACTTCGAATATAGCGCGCTGCGGACTGGGCGGGCAGACCTTGCTGTCGCCGTGCCTGACGTCGAGCCCTAATCCTTCGAGTGTCAGGCTGCGGGTGTAACGTTCCGCTTCGCCGGGCTTGTTGGCGTTCGCCGGCACCAGTTGCAGCAGGCTGCCCATGGTCTCCTGCAGGTTGTCGAACTGTCCGATGATTTCGCTGAGTGCGCGGAATGCACGCTCGTCGTCGAACGCGCTGCTGCGAAAGAATTTCAAGCCGTAGAAGCCGAATGCGGCCACCAGGCAGACGGCGAGTGCGGCAATCACCAGTGGCAGCCAGGTGGCCGCTCGCGGCAGAGTCTTGCGGTTCGCTGGAATGGACCCGGACTGGATCGTTGCTTCGGTCATCGCCCGGTTACCTATGCTCATCGTCCCGATGCTGTTTTTTTCAGGCTATCCGCGCCGCGGAAGTCTTCCGCCGGACGTTGCGAAACGCAATCGTCCCGAAGGTCGCTATCTTGAACGGCGCCGCCGGCGTCTAGATACAGTGCAATCCGAAATGGAGGGGACATGTCAACGGAACGCAACGAGGTGCCAGCCGAAGTGATCGACCGGATCCAGCGCGGCACGCTCGCTGCCGTGTTGCATGTCGCTTCGGCCAACGACGCCGCGGCGAACGAGATCGCACGTGAGCTGCACGCCGCCGAAGCGGCGATCGAAGCGCAGCTCGACAGGCTCGAACGCTCGTCCGCCATCGCCATCGCCTTCCGGGGTGGATGGTCTCGTCAGCACCTGACGCGGCTGTTGGGCGAATGCCTGATCACGACCCGCATGTTGGAAGAGGTGCGGATGACGGCGTCGGTCGTGCTGAGTCGCGGTCCGCATGAGCTCGATGCATACCGCCAGCTCGTGAGCACGGCGCTGGAGCGCGCCGCGCGGGAAGTCAAGGAGAGCCCGTTCTTTCGCTGGCAGCGAGTGACGCGTGCGGAAAGGGTGGCGCTCGAACAGATCGGCCGGGTATTCGATGCGGTGGAGCACGCCTCTCCCGGCCGGAAGGCAAAACCTTTAGAATTCCGCGGTGACCGATCCCGCCAGTAACTCCCACATCGCGCTCCAGAAGATTTTCGGCGACCGACTGTTCAGCGATGCGCTCCAACTGCTCGACAGCGGCGGTGTGTTCAATTTCAACGTCCTGCAGGCCGGCAGCGTCGTCACGGGAGTCGCTGGCGCCGAAGCGAACGGCAACACCAGGCATCGTGTTTACATTCGCCAGGTGGGCGCCGGAAACGGTGAGCGCAAGATCGACGGCGAATGCAGCTGTGGCGCGAACGGGCACTGCATACACATCGCGGCGATCGCCATCGCGGCAGCACGCAGCGCCGGTGGCGCGATCACCGAGCATCGTCGCGTCTCCGTCGAGTCCGAGCGCCAACCGGCAGCGACAATTCCTGCCGCACGATCGCAACGACAGCAGCTCTGCTACCTGATCGAATCGCCAGGCCCACGGATCTCGCTGTGGGTGGCGCAGATCACCGTCCACGGCGGGCGAACCCAGGCGGACAATATCTGCCGCTTCGTGCCGCGCTTCGCCAATGGCGCGAGCGAACTGCCACGCTATGTGGACGCGCTGGATAGGGAAATCCTGCAGCGACTCACGGCGCAGCGCTACGAAAGTCCCTGGACGCTTGCCGGGGACAGCGGCGCCGAGCTGCTCAAGCAGATCGTAAGCACGGGTCGCGCCTTCTGGCAGTCAGTAGCGGAGCAGCCCCTGCGAATGGGCGAGGCCCGGGTCGTGCCGTTCGAGTGGCGGGCGCTGCCGAACGGCGATCAACAATTGCGCTGCCAGGACTCCGCGTCGCTTCACTTGATGATGGATATCGATCCGCCGCTGTTCATCGATACGGCGCGTGGCGAATGTGGA
>Ga0247764_1000353_pt1 | contig 16239 bp, 11 predicted proteins | sample UWRJL051202B4_FD_179932 | JGI IMG/M metagenome (GOLD analysis project Ga0247764, IMG submission 179932) | Plant litter microbial communities from Arlington Agricultural Research Station in Wisconsin, United States - UWRJ-L051-202B-4 | ecosystem: Environmental > Terrestrial > Plant litter >...
ATCGAATTCGATCTGATGGCTAAACGCGCTCAGTGCGTATTCTATACCGCCTGGGAAATTGCCAATCGCGAACAACGCATTGTGCCCGACGCGAAATAAAGGAGATTATATGTCTTTGTAAGAAGGGTGTCCGGTGTTTTGCCGGACACCTTTTTTTGTTATATTTAATTGATGCAATTATAGAGTTGTTGGCTTGATAGAGTCGTTGTTGAAATTACCGCAGTGTTAGCTTAAGAGATACTCTACTAAAATCTATATTTTATGAAAATTAAATGTGTATTATTGATTCTTGGCGTCATCCTGAGCGCCACAGTACAGGCTCAATGGCAGTACAGCACCCCTAATTCGGGTCCGGTTTACTATACCGGTGGTAATGTAGGTATTGGCACGGTAACCCCGGCAGAACAGCTTCATCTCAACGGGGGTCGTGTGCGGGTTGAGAATGCAGCAGAGTCCAGCATCCAGTTTAAGACGAACACATCTGTGCCTACACAGTTTTGGGATGTAGGGGCAAATGCTTTTGGATTCTATGTGTATGAGACGGAGTCACATACCTATAAATTCAATGTAAGTAAAGGTGGTAACGTGGGTATTAGTACCAATGCTCCACAAGCCAGACTTCATGTTAACGGAGGTTCGATACGTGTCGAAAATTCCACCGAAGCGAGTATTCAGTTCAAGACCAATACATCTGTGCCTGTTCAACATTGGGATGTAGGTGGTAATGTCTATGGTTTTTATGTGTATGACGTAGCCTCCGCTACCTACAAACTTGTAGTAAATAAAAGTGGAAATGTAGGCGTCGGGACCTTGACCCCGGACGCAAAGCTTGCCGTGAACGGTGATATCCATGCAAAAGAGGTAAGAGTGGATGTCACAGGAGCCCTCGCTCCTGATTATGTATTTGAAAAAGACTATAAGCTGCCCAGTCTTACCGAAGTTCACGCCTATATAAAATTACATAAGCATCTTCCTGAAGTTCCGTCGGCCATGGAAATGGAGGAACAGGGTCTGGAGCTTAAGGCCATGAATCTGCTGCTGTTAAAGAAAGTAGAAGAGCTTACCCTGCATGCTATAAGCCAGGAGCAAAAGATAGACGCTTTAGAGAAAGCAATGAAAACACTGGAAGCAAAAAAATAAATAACATAAGCAGGATGTGCTGGTTTACGGCTCAAGAGCCAGCACATCCTTGAGTTATTTGCCCTGTGTTATTTTGAGTCCATCAAAGCTTCAATAAGCTTTTTGGCTACAGGCTCTGCGGACGCTGGGTTCTGTCCGGTGATCAACAAACCATCGGCTACGGCAAACGGCTGCCAGTCATTTCCCTTTACATACGTAGCACCCTTTTCTTTCAACATATCTTCCAAAGAGAAGGGAGTGGCATCCACGCTCTTACCCGCGGTCTCCTCGCTGTTGGTAAAGCCCGCTACCTTCTTGCCTTTGATCAGCGGCGCACCGGTCTTGTCTTTTACATTTTGCAGCGCAGCCGGCGCATGACACACGAGTGCTACCGGCTTACCTTGGTTGTAGTAAGTTTCAATGATGTTTATAGATACGGCGTTCTCTGGCAGATCCCACATAGGTCCATGGCCACCGGGATAAAAGACCGCATCATAATCTGCCGGGTTTATGTCGCTCAGGCGGCGTGTGTGCTCCAGTTGCTCTTGCGCGGCGGTATCGTTAAAGAATCGCTTAACCGCAGCAGTGCTGAATTCCGGCAGAGTGCTTTTAGGGTCTATCGGTGCGCGGCCTCCGTTAGGAGAGGCAATGGTAATAGCAATGCCCTGCTCACTTAGCAGATAATATGGAGTCGCAAATTCCTCTATCCATAAGCCGGTCTTGGCGCCGGTAGTCTTTACCTGGTCTGTCGAGGTAACTACGAAAAGAACTTTCTTGTTTTTCATGGCGGTATGATTGGATTTTGAAGCCCGTTTCTGACCCTGACCGAAAGTGGTTGCGAAGGCTGCCAGTAATAAGGCCGATAAAAAGATCGTCTTGATTTTCATGTTGTTGTTTTTCTATGCAAAATTGCCTTGCCAGCCGGCGATGTGCCAGGACCTACATCACTAATTTGATGTGATGTAGGTCACACCCTCAGCCCCCGACTGACCAAGAATAACTTATGAGTACTGCCCTGCGACAACATTTCGAGAAGATCATATCCCTCACAGACGATCAGTTTGCGTACGTTATGCCACATTTTGTAACCCGTAAATTCAAGAAGCATCAGTTTATTGTGCAGGCCGGAAATCCTGTGGAGTACGATCATTTCGTCGTAAGCGGTTTGCTCACAGCCAGCCATGTAAACGACGAAGGCAAAGAGCATATACTGAATTTCGCGATGGAAGATTGGTGGGTCTCAGACTATCACGCCTACGTAAATCAGGCCCGCGCTACACTGAATATAGAATGTATTGAGAATACAGAAGTGCTCTGTGTGTCATTTGCCGACAAGAATAAGCTCTGTAAAGAGCTTCATGAAATAGAGCATTTCTTTCGTGTAAAAGCTACGTCAGGATATATTGCTCTGCAGCGACGTATACTCTCCTTGTTGAATGACGACGCGCACACCCGATATGCGCATATCACCGTTGTTGCTGATTGCTTCATCATCCGGAAAGTCTGATTCCGGATGGCAGTCTCCAAATCCCAGATTGTAGTACGGCTCTCCTTTGTTTTCTGTTAAAACATAGGTAATCATTTTCATGACGGGATTCGTTCCTTCTGGATCTCTGCTTACAAAAGTAAAAGCGAGTTCGTTTCCAATTCGAAAAACAGGATAGCAATCTTTTAAACTCATAACGCCTATCATTTATATTTATGTATACTTAATTCAAACGGTATCCCTATTCATTCAGAGTTGAGGGATAAGGTCAAGTGTAACGGTCTCTGTTATGGAATGGTATTGGTGTTTCTACGAAGAGAATGTTGTAAGGTTACACCGTTGTATAACATCTTTTTATATGTGATTTTATTTGTCATCTTTGTGATCTATCTAGTCAATTAATCATATATGATCAAGGCTTCTGGTAAATCAAGAGCGATAATTATAGTCATCAGTGCGGCGCTGATAGCTGCGGGTATATGGATGATATTCTCCCGCCAGCAACAAACGCTTCCATTCATAACAGCCAAAGTCAGAGCAAATCGCGATCATCAAAAAAATCTAAAGACTCTTCGTTTGAACGGACGTGTCAGGTCTCTGCGGGAGGTTAATTATAGGCTGCAGGTTTCTGTAAACGAACTCGCAGATTCTGTTGCTCATCAGGATATGGAAATTGACGAGCGTGGTAATGTTACCCGTCACGTCATATTTGATCAGATGAATCAATTAATGGCGGACCAGGTTTATACTTACGACGATGCGGGTAATTACATCAGTCGCACTATCCATAACCCAGAAGGCAGAATCACGTCAAAGGAAACCTTTAGCTTTACTGATGAGGGTAAGTTTGCAGACGTTACCCTGGAAAGCAAGGATTCGCAATACCATTGGATTTACGAGTATACGGATACCACGGACGGTTATATACAGGAAGTAATTCAAATGCTGCCGCCGCTTCCGTTGCCATACAGTTTTAAAAGGGTCTTTGATACGTTGAAGAACGAAGTTCGTGTTGAGCACTTATTTCCTGACTGGAAAAAGCAATGGCTTTACATTCGGTTAGATAAGCGTGGTAATATGATCGAACGCACACTCTTCGATCCTGTCAATATTCCCATTGCCCGGTATGCGTCTGCTTATAATACAAACGATCTTCCTGTTCGCGAGGAGTACTCCATAAACAAAAATACAGAGCACTACTACGCCTACGATACTCATGGAAACGTGATCGAATATACGCAGATCACCGGTGGCGACGTCGACCAGAAATCATACCGCGCTGTATATACTTACGATAGTAATGGAAACTGGACTCATCGCGACATTCTCCGGCTGGACGGAACCCCCAAAACCTCGGTAGACCGCGTAATTGAATATTACTGATTGTAGTATAAAACGCAAAAGCCAGGCATGGTCGATATGCCTGGCTTTTTTTATTTACCTGATCGCTATTTTACAATAATCTTCCTGATGTAGCGATTCCCGTTAGACGCATTCAGTATCAATAAATACAAGCCCGCTGGCAACCCCTGTGGTAAAGTGAGCTCATAACCACGATTGCCCGGTGCCGCCGTAAATGTAATATTGCCAACAGGCTCCTGCTTTGCATTGATCAATTGCGCCGTGTAGGCCTCATCGTCCTTACCCTGAACCGTTACCCATACGGATGCACCGTCAACCGGATTCGGATATACGCTAACCAAAACACTCTCGCTCTCACGATCACTCTGGATTTTAGCTTGTGCATTAGCCGAAAGATGTGTATCGAATTTCAGGTAGTTCAGATTAAAATCATTATTCTCCATAACAACCTTAACAACATGCCACCCCGCTTGCAGCTGCGGTGTAACAACTTTAGTTGTGCTATAAACCTGCCAGTTGCCCGTGTTAGGAATATTCACCGTGCCGCTGATGTTAGCACCATCAACTTCCACATGCAGTTTCCTTCCACTGTTAGGAGTAGCGGTACGGATGCTCAGATCGTAAACACCACTCGCCATAATCTGCACAGTATAGTTCAGCCACTCATTAGCTGCAATAAAACCTACATCATACCCGCCTTCACTGCATGCCTCCACATCCACACCCTCGGGCAAGCGAAACTGTGCAAAGTTGTTCTGCGTTTCATTGTCATGGTAAGCCACGCCTTCGCCACCGTTATCATAATTCTCAGCCTCTATAGTGCCCGGTATCGTAGCATTTGCAAAAGGCGTGGAGCCCGACGCATTATAACGGAAGGTGACGTAGTTCAGATTGAATCCATCGGTATCCATCGTTATCCGTAACGTATGCGCTCCGGTGGTCAGAACAGGCGTGGTAATGCTCACGGTCTGATACGTCTGCCAGTCGGTTGTGTTAGGGATAGCCACTGCGCCCGAAATGTTTTGTCCATCAAGATCGATATGCAGGCTCTTGCCGGAATAAGGTGACGCCACGCGTATGTCAATAAAGTACGGTCCGGCCTGGTTCACATTCACGCTATACTCCAACCATTCACCTGCGGCAATATAGCCTACATCATAAGTTCCCTCACTCGCCACTTCGCTATCCACGCTATCATCAGTACGGAAAGAAGTATCTCCACTCCGGGCAGCATCGTCATGAAACGCTATGCCTTCACCACCGAGGTCATACTCCTCTGCTTCAATCTTGCCTGGTATAGCGTGTGGCGTTCCGGTATAAGGTGACCGCGTTACGCTTTCAGATACATTGAAAACATACAGCTCATGAATAGACCAGTAATTGCCCTTGCTGCCGGTTTGAACAATGCGAAAGTAACGGGCACTTACCGCCGGGAATGTAATAACCGTCATGCCGTCCGTGCCCTGGCCGCTGGCAATAGGGCTGCCCCAGTTTACCCCGTCGTTCGAAACATATAGACCATAACCATTAGGAGAATCGCTCGGGCTACCGGATACATCGAGAATGATCTCGTTAAACGTATGAGCAGTTCGCATATCTATCGTAAACCACTGCCCGCTTACCTGCGAGCCTTGAGTATCCCATCGTGTAGCATTGTTGCCGTCGATAGCGTTCTTCGCATTGTTGTTGTTAGCAGATGCGGTGGCTATCCAGCCCGTGCGATCGATAGCCCTTTCGAGCGAAGCGATCGGCCCGCTGCCCTGGTTGTTGAACCATTCTGCCAGGTTATTGGTGTTAATGCCGCTTGGATCGACCACCGAACCTTGTAAACCCACATGCGATTCCGCGCCTGCATTCAATAAAGGATTCACAGGACTTACAATTGAGTTGCTCAGATTTAAAGAGCCATCGGATATATTACCCAAAGCCTGTTGGCCCGGTGCCTGAAAGTTAGCCGACTGCAAATTGATGCTGCCCCCGTTCATAACAACGCCATTCGAAGGATTGCCCCAGTAATCTGAGTTGAATAACGTTACTTCTGAGTTGAACCCCGGGCTGGTTTGAATATACTTGGTATCGCCATCACCAAAGGCAACGACCTGAGAGTTGATAAGATCGAAACCACCACTGCCAAGGCTTTCATAAATAAGCGCATTGCGCGCACCATCTATACCCAGACCTAAGCAGGAGCCGCTTGGCCCCGAACCATTGGCCGACGTAAAGATCACACCACGGTTAGAACAGTAGTTAAAGTTGTTATACAGCGTTTCGTTGCTGCAGTCTGCCAGTACCATGAAGTCCAGGTTGGCAAAGCCATAGTCATACGGAAGGTTAGAGCAGCCCGGAGCCGAGTTAGGCCAGCTGCCGAACTTGGATTCCGCTCCGCAGGCATAAGCAATAACATTGAACTGTAGATTCTGAATTAAACCGTCAGAAGAGCCGCCGCCTACTTGCAATCCCGTCTTGAACACATGCCCCGCTACGAAGTCTACATAATGATTGTCGCACTTGTAAGTGAACAGATCTATCCCGCGATAAGCCGCGCGTATACCTACATTCACAATGTAAACATTGCTGCCCTGCACCTGTATACAATATGGATAAGCCTGCACCGCCGGCATATCCGCGATACGCTGCTCAGGATAGTTGAACACCACGCCGCGCAGACCGCTGCCCGCCGCAAGCTTCAGAAACGGACTTGCCGACGGATTGCCCCTTCCTTCATAAACCTCCAGCACACTACCCGGACCGGTAGGAGTAGTACTCACATCAACCGAACCCTTCAACTCAACACCGGCCGGCACAGTAAGATTACCCGAAACTTTATACTTACCCGGTGGCAAAAACACAATACCACCTCCATCGGCCGCAGCCTTGTTAAGAGCAGCCTGAATAGCCGTGGTGTTATCGGTCGTGCCGTTAGCCACCGCGTTGAAAGGAGCTTGGGTTACGATATACAACGCCGACCGCGCGGGCTTCTTAACAGCAGGAGTCAGGATAGGGAAGTCGGGCAGAGGCTTCAGATCCAGCGCCGTATCATCAACAGAGTTCTTGAAAACCGAGTTCTCGATGATCTGTTTCGTATTCTTAAAACGGTTGCCGGTCAAAATAGCTCTTGCATTAGCCTCAATGCGGGCCTGAGGAGCTGCTGTATTAAAGTCGCAGTCGCTGGCAACCAGGGTCCCGCCATAAAGCGTCACCGGTCCTTTATTGATCACAGACTCCTGTAACGCTATCTTGGTGGTCGTAGTGGCCGCAGTATATAATGCAGTCTTCGCATCGATCGTACACTTGTAGAACTGAACAACCCCAGAAGTATTTGCTGCAATGTTAACTGCAGTATCGCAGTTAGTAAAGTTCATACGTGTGAACATATTGCCGACCGAGTTGCCTCCATCGATATAGATACCGTTCCGGCAGTTAGTAAAATTGAAATTAAAATTATGACCATTCGGAGTAGCGCCCGCGCTGGCAACAGAAATACCCGCATGAAAACCTATACGATAACCCTCCACGGTAGCGTGACAGGTATACGACCAGTCATTACGCCGCATTACGATGCCCGTGCCGTTCTTGTTGATCCAGGTAGCATACGCGCCGCCCGCCTGAGGTGAACCCGGCAACCCGGAGCCAGCCCAGTACGCCGGCGAGAAATCAACCCACTCCACACGGCCCACATCAACAATATTATCGATCTCAACACCACGCGAAAGCGGAGTTCCATAAACACCGTTAATCGTCGGACATGTACCGCCATTCTCACGCGAGAAAACAATACCCGTATAAGCATTCACCAGCGTAACGTTCTTTGCATTACAGAACTCATTGCCAAAATAGTTAGGTCTTCCAAACTGCACCGCCGGCGGATACGCCGTAATGTTATTAGGATCTTGCTCCGGATACCAGATGGCAACATCCATAACCGCCGCCGAAGGCTCCATCATAATAAAAGGAGTAGCCGCCTCGTTGCCCCGCCCCGAATAGGCCATAAGAATAGTTCCCACCACAGGCTGCCCCTTTACAGGCTTTCTCCACTCACCACGCAGTGTTATCCCCTTAGGAATAATAAGCGTCCCCCGTATCACATACTTACCCTCAGGCACAAACAATACTCCGCCTCCCAAACTCGCCAGGGCATTCAGCCGCCCCTGAAAAATAGAAGTAACATCGCTTGATCCATCCCCCGTAGCACCAAAGTCATCAACAGAAAAAGTAGCCACAACGGCATCCGTAGTCGCATACTTCGGCTGAATAAGCTCCCAGTTCTGCCCATAAGCCGAAGGCATAAACATAATAGCTAACCAGCAAGCAATGCCGATAGCTTTCAATACGTGTAAATTTTTAATCATGGATTATATATTTAGTAAATAATGCCTGGTAACGAACTGGCGCAAGTCTGAGCGTAAGCGGAGACTTGTGCCCATTATGTCTCAGTCTCTGACTGAGGCTGCGTTACAACAAGTGTTCCGTACGCCTCCGCAGGCATTCCAGCTCCGAATATTAAACACAATCAATAACCCACTAAACCCCAACCGGACGAAGTCACGGTAATAGCCTTTGAAAATAGTATATAAGGAATAAGGCGTACGGATAGGAAATAACCGCTAAAAACCGTGTGTATGTGTATCGGCATAGTATGTCAAACTACCGTTACATCAGGTAAAGCAAACTTGAAACCCTGCATCAATAGATCGTAAAGGCGGTTTTTAAAAGAATCCAAACTTTTTTAAAAAAAGTGGTCACGTTTTTTTGGAGGTGTTAGTCTTAGAAACAGAAAATAGAATTAGTAACACAAAACCATAAAACGATGAATCAAAGAATATCCTTTGCCGATGCTCCCAAGGGGATGATCGATGGATTGATGAAGATGGCCGGCTATCTTAAAAAGTCAGGCCTCGATCCCAAACTTCTGGCATTGCTCGATACGCGCGTATCGCAAATAAACGGCTGCTCATACTGCCTCGACATGCATTACAAAGACGCCATACACCTCGGCGAAACCGAGCAGCGTCTCTACTCACTGCCCGCATGGCGCGAAACACCATACTATACGGAAAAGGAGCGTGCCGTACTGGCCTTTGCCGAAGCGGTAACGCTGTTGCCCAACTCCGACGTGAGTGATGAGGTATATGACGAGCTTGCTAAATTTTACTCAAAAGCTGAAATTGCTGATCTTACACTCGCCATAGGAATGATTAACACCTGGAACCGTGTAAACAAAACCTTCCGCACCATACCTGGTGGCTACCAGGTAGGAATGTTCGGATAAGTAGTCGCGCCTGTTCTTTTATTAGATAGAGTAGTATGTAAACGAAAAACACCAGCAACGCATTGAAGGACTATCAGAAGATCTTGTTCCCGTATGCCTACGCCGTATTGGGCTCCGCTGAAGATGCACGTGATGCCATACAGGATGTGCTATCGAACTATGTGGCTACACCTCGTAACCACGTAGAGAACGAAAAGAATTACCTTATCCGCGGCGTGATCAATCAGTCGATAACCCTACGCAACCGTCGCAAGAAACAGGTAAGCGAAGACGACGTATGGCTGCCCGAGCCGGTAGCTACCGAAGAAGCGGATACCAACATCAACCTGAGCGAGATTGTATCATACTCGTTGCTGGTGTTGCTGGAACAACTCAATCCAAAAGAGCGGGCGGTGTTTATCCTTAAAGAAGCCTTCGGCTACTCACACGAGGAGATAGCCGAGGTGCTTTCCGATACAGTCGAAAATTCGCGCAAGCTGCTAAGCCGTGCCAAAAGCAAGCTCGATACAGTACAAACAATCAAGGCAACCTCCAATGCCTCGGCACACGAGGAGTTTCTCAATAAATACGTACTCGCTATACGCGACCGCGACACACAAGCCCTTGAAACCATGCTCGCAGACGATATAACCTATTATGCTGATGGCGGCAAGCTGCACGTGCTACGCAAGTTCTGCCAGGGCGCTCACGAAGTAACCGAAGTAATACAGGCCGTATACGACAAGTTCCTCTCAACCACCGTAGTCGGATTCGCCGAAATAAACCACGAACCCGCCCTGTTATACTATAACAACGGAGAACTGAAAGTCTGCGTAATCTTCGAAATCACCAACAACAAGATCCACCGCATGAACAGCATAGTCGATCCCGAAAAACTAAAAAACCTCGCCATAATCTCCTAGCAAATCCGTGATAACACCCCGCACCAACCGTGATCAGAGCACCAAGCGACAACAAGGTACTATCATGCAAGCCATAAGGCTTGCGTATTGAAAAAAAAGAGACTGCCCACAAGCAGTCTCTTTGTATAACAAAACAAGAGCATCTCACTCCCCATCCCCACACCCACACAGCATTATCGCTCTCACACTCCAAACTCACACTGATTCATAGATGGTCGTTCTGCTCATGCAGCTGCGCATCCACAACAGCAATCGCCGCCATATTCACAATCTCCCGTATAGAGCTTCCCAGTTGCAGAATATGTACAGGCTTCTTCATGCCCAGCAGTATCGGCCCTACAGCCTCTGCGCCACCGATTTCCATCAGCAGTTTGTAAGCGATATTGCCCGATGCCAGGTTAGGGAAAATAAGCGTATTCGCAGCCTCGTCAGCCAGCGCGCTGAAAGGAAACGTCTCCTTTTGAATATTAGTATTCAAGGCTACGTTCGCCTGAATGTCGCCTTCAATAACCAGGTCAGGATTTTTGGCTTTGGCAATGCGCACAGCTTCGCGTGCCTTATCAGGGATCTCGCCTTTAGCCGAGCCGAAGTTCGAATATGATAGCATCGCTACACGAGGCTCCATGTCGAAGAACTTCACACCGCGTGCCGTAAGCTCGATGATCCCCGCCAGCTCTTCAGCATTAGGATCGACGTTAACAGTAGTATCGGCAAAGAAGAAAGTGCCTTTTTTGTTGGTGATAATATACATACCCGCTACACGATCGACACCCTCGGCTGTACCGATGATCTGCAGTGAAGGCAGTATCGTTTTCGGGTAATCTTTGGTAAGACCGCTTACCAGCGCATCAGCGTCACCAACTTCAACCATCATAGCGGCGTAGTAGTTACGCTCGCGCATAAGCCGCTCGCAATCCAGTTGGGTAAGACCTTTGCGTTGACGTTTCTTGTAGAACAGCTCTGCATATTTGCGTACAGACTCGTTCTCCTCACGTGGATAGATGATCGGGCAGTCCTGCAGATCCAGTCCATGCTCGTCGATAAGGCGGAGAATCTCAGCCTTGTTACCGAGCAGAATAGGCAGAGCAATGCCCTCGTCTTTCAGGACCTGTGCGGCCTTGAGGATCTTGTGATGGTTGGCCTCGGCAAACACAACACGCTTCGGATTCTTCTTGGCGCGGTCAATGATCCGCGACATAAGCTTCTGATCGATACCGATGCGCTTTTGCAGCTCGCTGTGGTAAGCGCCCCAGTCGGTGATAGGGTGTTTGGCTACGCCTGAATCCATGGCAGCTTTTGCAACGGCTGGAGATACAGTAGTGATCAAACGGGTATCGAGCGGCTTGGGTATAAGATAATCACGACCGAATTGAATCTTGTCAGTGCCATAAGCTTTTACAACCATATCCGGCACAGGCTCTTTAGTAAGCTCGGCCAGTGCATAAACAGCCGCCAGCTTCATCGCTTCATTGATCTCGGTAGCCCGAACGTCCAGGGCACCGCGGAAAATATAAGGGAAGCCCAGTACGTTGTTCACCTGGTTAGGATGATCAGAGCGGCCGGTAGCAAGGATCGCATCCTTACGGGTCTTACGAGCCAGGTTATAATCGATCTCGGGGTTAGGATTAGAAAGCGCGAACACGATCGGATCCTTCGCCATATTGTTCAGATCGTCTGGAGTGATAGCATCGGCAACAGAAAGGCCGACAAAGAAATCACAACCCTTCATAGCCTCTTGCAACGTATCGAACGGAACATCGTTAACGAACTCGCTCTTGATCGCGTCAAGGCCGGTGCGGCGTTTGTTAAGAACACCCTTGCTGTCGCACATGATAATGTTCTCAGGCTTCGCGCCAAGAGCAATATATAACTTAGTACAGCTTACTGCCGCGGCACCTGCGCCGTTTACAACGATCTTGATATCTCCGATCTTCTTGTTCACGATCTCCAGCGCGTTCAGCAAAGCAGCACATGAAATGATAGCCGTGCCGTGCTGATCGTCGTGCATAATCGGAATGTTCATCTTCTCGCGCAGCTCGGTCTCGATCTTGAAACACTCCGGTGCCTTGATGTCTTCCAGGTTTACACCACCGAACGTGGGCTCTAATGATTTTATGATCTTGATAAGTGAATCAGGATCTTTTTCATCGATCTCGATATCGAAAACATCGATGCCCGCAAACTTCTTGAAGAGAACGCCCTTACCTTCCATAACAGGCTTGGATGCTTCCGGGCCAATATCGCCCAGACCCAGCACGGCCGTACCATTAGAGATAACGGCAACCAGGTTTCCTTTTGCAGTATACTTATAAACATCTTCCTTATTCAAGGCAATTTCTTTGCAAGGCTCGGCCACTCCCGGAGAGTAAGCCAGCGCCAGGTCCAGCTGCGAGCTGAGCACCTTAGTCGGTACGACTTCAATCTTACCAGGCTGCCCTTGCATATGATAATTCAAGGCGTCCTGTTTTCTGATCTTAATGGACATGTACGGTATTTGTTTTTTGGCGGTGGCAAAGATAAAAGATATATACCAAACACCTATATCTACAACGTTTGAGATTGCCTCTGTCTGCTCTAAAGCATTTGACTATCAATTTAGGCAATTTTTAAAACCCTATCCGCTATATTGACCCCTGAAAAGAACTGCCCATGACCACATCCCCACATACCATCGAGCTAAAACTCAACGATGCCGGCCGCGGAGCCTTCGTCATCGAAGAAAATAATGAACGCCTCGCCGAAATGGAAATCGGAATAAGCAAAAACAACCTCGCCGTATTCCACACCGAAGTGTCAGAAAAACTTCAGGGCCAGGGTATAGCCAGCCAATTGCTCACAACCATGGTCAAATACGCCCGCGATCATAAATATAAAGTAATCGCCTTGTGTCCGTATGTAAAAGCCCAATTCGAACGTCACCCCGACCAATACACCGACGTCTGGAACCAGGACTGGAAACGCGGCGACTTCTAACTCACACCTCCACAGTCTCTGCTACCACCGGCAATCCTGCTTTTTGCAACGCCCCAAACCCGCCGTACACATTGATCAGATTCTTAAACCCGTGTTTTCGCATAATGGAAATAGCCGTCATCGAGCGATAACCACCACCACAATAAACGATGTAGGGCTTGTCAGTATCCAACCCGTTGAGAACTTCCGGAAAATCCGCCAGCGGCACAAACATCGCGTCCTTCAGGTGGCTCACGGCCCATTCACCAGGCTTGCGCACATCTAACAGCTGAACCCCGTCCATAGCATTGACTTTCAAATCATCCGCAAAGATCGACTTGACCGTCTGCAGCTCACCATCCCACACGCTTACACCGTCGTTGAGATAACCTACAACATTCTCATAACCCACGCGAGCCAGGCGCAGCACAGTTTCATGCTCTTTGCCGGGTTCAGTGATTAAAACAATATTCTTGTTGATGTCGAGAAGCGTTCCTGCCCAAACTGCCAACTGGCCGTTGTGGCCGATATTGATAGAGCCTGGTATAAAACCTTTCTCGAAATCGTCAGCTTTACGTGTGTCCAGCACGATAGCACCTTCCTGAACAGCCTTTTTAAAAGCAGCCAGGTCCAGAGGCTTCAGATTGCTGGCAATAACATCATCGATCGGATCGTAACCGTTTTTGTTGATGCGTGCGTCTTCAAAGAAATATTGAGGCGGTGGCGTAATGCCATCCGTTACTTTCTGAATAAACTCCTCGCGGCTCATGTCCTGGAGCGCGTAGTTGAACTTCTTCTGCTCGCCGATAGTAGAGAAAGTCTCTTTGCCGATGTTTTTACCACAGGCAGAGCCGGGGCCGTGTGCAGGGTAAACGATAACGCCGTCCGGAAGAGATTTGATCTTGGTGTTGAGCGAATCATACATCATGCTCGCCAGCTCATCCTGCGACATTACGCCGTCAAGAAGGTCAGGGCGACCAACATCACCTACAAACAAAGTGTCGCCCGTAAAAATGGCATGCTCGCGGCCTTGCTCATCCAGCAGCAGGAAGCAGGCAGACTCCGGCGTGTGTCCCGGCGTGTGCAGTACGCGTATCGTGAGCTTACCGAGAGTAAACGTCTCACCATCCTTGGCATTATAAACAGCGTAGTTAGCGTTTGCGTCCGGACCATAAATGATAGGCGCATTAACCTTGCGGGCCAGGTCAAGGTGACCCGAAACAAAATCAGCATGGAAGTGAGTCTCGAAAACATACTTGATCGTCGCACCACGTTTTTCCGCCAGCTCGACATACGGCTCGGTTTCGCGAAGAGGGTCGATGATCGCCGCTTCTCCGTCAGACTCAATGTAATACGCCGCTTCGGCAAGACAATTGGTGTAAAGTTGTTCGATGTACATTCCTCAGATTTTGTTTAGAACAGCATACGCCCCATCCCAGTTCCGGTAGAATTGGGCAACAATCTTACCAGGGCATAAATGCGAGTGCAAAGTTCTTAAAAAATTTATTGATTTCATGCCGCAGACCCTAACTTTGCCGCCGAATGAAGCGCGCGAGCTGTTTTTTTTACTTTCTGCTGATCTCATTTTTTTCAGCCGCTCACGGATACACGGTTTTTGAGCAAAATGGCCGCGTAGGCCTTAAAGATGAACGTGGTCAAATAGTGATTCCCGCAGAATACGAAGCCCTGGGATGGAGCGACGGTACCTTTACCTTAACGGGTGGAGTAACCGGATATCGCCTCAATATGCGCTGGGGACTGATAAATCTCAGTAATCATCGCGTTACACCCGCCACCTACGAAAGCATCCTGCCCGGTGACGCGTCGCTCATCATAGCCCGCAAAAAATCGTCACTTTCCCTGAGAATGGTAACCGGCTGCGTCAACACCTCCGGCAAAGAAGTGATTCCCTTCGAATACGACGGCCTGACCATAACATCTTTCCGCGCGATAGTCTTTACCAGGATCGGCAACCAGTTCAGGTATGGGCTCATCGATCTCCAGAACCATACGCTCATACCCCAACAATATCAGAGTATCCACCCCGTGGGCACATTCAGATATGCCGTAGAGAATTTTGAGAACAAGCTGGCTTTATTCACCGATGCCGGCAAGGCGGTAACCACGTTCACCATCGATAGCCTCTCGGAATACCGTAAAGGCTATGCTATAGTATATCAGGATGGCAAACAAGGCCTGATCGATCGTGATGGACAGATAAGACTCGAGGCCAGGGCACGCGAAGTGGCTATACAAGACGACGGATCGATTCGCACCCGTGATGCCGATACCTGGTTGTTCCTCGACGGACAGAATAAAGAACAACGCCGCGTACAGGCCGACTCTGTAATAGGGTTGGGTAAAAATCTCTTCAAGGTGGAAAATAGCGGACAGATCAGGCTTACAGATGGGGCCTTATCGCCACGTACCCAATACCCGATTGAATACCTTGGCCCATTCACAAACGGCCGCGCTATCTACTCCAGCAAAGGCCGCTACGGAATAATAAAAGAAGACGGAACCGTCTTTCTGCAGCCCGCCTATGATAAACTGATCGCCGACCAGAGCTTCATACTCGCCAATACCCGCCAGAACAATCACGACAACTGGACGCTGCTCGATACACTCGGCGTTCGGCGTATGGCCCGCACGTATGAGTATATCCATCCGTTCAATGGCCGCATCTTCGAGGTCCGTTATCGCGGCTATTGGGGAGCACTCAATTATCTGGGCCAGGAAATAATAGCCTGCGTATACGACTCGCTGATCGAAATGAAAGACGACCACGTAGTCGTAAAGTTCCACGGCCAGTACGGAATACTGTCGTTTAAAGAAGAGTGGATCGTCACCCCGCGCACCAACCGCCTTGCTATAGCAGATGCCTCGCATTATATCGAATACGCCGGCCCAAGCACCCAGCTCAAAACCTATAAGGGAGAAGTAATATATTTTACAGACAACAGGCTCGAGCTCTTTCATGACTTCCTGCTCGAACATCTTCCCTCTGGCTCAATATGGAAGATCGACTTCCAGGGAGTAATTGTCGACCGGCAGGTCCATCCCGAAGATAAAGTAGAACGGATCTTTGAAGAAAGTGAAGGCCTCCGCGCAATACAACGCAACGGCCGCTACGGCTTTGTCGACTCACA
>Ga0247764_1000354_pt1 | contig 16227 bp, 14 predicted proteins | sample UWRJL051202B4_FD_179932 | JGI IMG/M metagenome (GOLD analysis project Ga0247764, IMG submission 179932) | Plant litter microbial communities from Arlington Agricultural Research Station in Wisconsin, United States - UWRJ-L051-202B-4 | ecosystem: Environmental > Terrestrial > Plant litter >...
CGTCGCGCCTGGCAGGAGTTCGTGCCGCACGTGTGACGCTTCGCTGACCCGCCCGCCCCGTACCGTCCGTCAACAGGATCAGCTCACCGAATCGTCCGCCAACAGGATGGACTCGGATGTCTGGGCTGGGCCAGCCTGTTGACGGACGTGGGTATCGCCCCGGAGGCGGGCGGAGCGATACCCGCCTACGCTCGTAGGGTGATCTTCCACCTCGCTCCCGCCGCCGACTGGGCGGCCACGCTCGACGGAGCGCCGTACCCGCGTTCAAGTCGCGAAGAACTCTTCGCCGACGTCGGGTTCGTCCACGCCTCCACGGCGGAGCAGCTTCCCGGTGTCGTCGAACGGTTCTACCGGGACGAGGTGGGCCCGCTGATGCTGCTCACCATCGACGAGACGGCGGTGGAGTCATCCGGTGTGGCAGTGCTGTGGGAGGGGCGGAGCGACCGTTACCCGCACGTCTACGCCCCGTTGCGGCCGGAGTGGGTGCTGCGGGCCGAATCCGCCCGCATCGTCGACGGCGCCCTCGTCCTCGACTGATCTGTTCTCAGGCTGAACCGCCCTCAGGCCGAGCCGTCGTCAGGCTGGGCGGTCGTCAGGCTGTGGCCTCGGCGGGGGAGCCGCCGCCGCGCTTGCGCACCTCGCGCAGCACGATCTGCTCGGGGCAGACCGTCGAGAGGAAGTCGCCAACGGAGAGGGCGAGGCGCTCCCCGGCGAGGGAGTACAGGATGCGGTTGGCGTCGCGTCGCTCGGTGACCAGCCCGGCCTGCCGCAGCACACTCAGGTGACGGGAGATCGTCGGCCCCGTGGCGCTGAACTTCGCGGCGATCTCGCCCGCGGCCAGCTCGCCGTCTTTGAGGTCTTGCAGGATCTGCCGTCGGGTCGGATGCGCGAGGGCGGTGAAGATGTCGGACGCGCTGTCTGTCATGGTGCCCCTCTCTTCGTTGCACAATAGCACTATTGCTAAATGCAAGTGTTCTCTGTAGCTTCGTTGCTAACAAGCGAAGGAGACTCACCATGCGCGTAGCAATCACCGGCGGTACGGGATTCGTCGGACGGCACCTGGCCGAGCGGCTCGACCCCGCAGAGACCGTGATCGTGTCGCGTCGGACCGGCATTCGCATCGACGATGTCGACGCGCTGGCCGCCGCCTTCGCAGGATGCGACGTCGTCGTGCACAGCGCTGGGATCAACCGCGAGATCGGAGCGCAGACCTTCGAGCGCGTGCACGTGGATGGCACCCGTGCCGTGGTCGAGGCAGCCCGGCGCGCGGGGGTTCGGCGAATCGTCATGGTGAGCTTTCTCCGTGCACGACCCGACTGCGGCTCGGCCTACCACGAGACAAAATGGTCGGCGGAAGAGCTGGTGCGCGGGTCGGGAATCGCGCACACCGTGCTCAAGTTCGGCATGATCTACGGGCCCGGGGACCACATGATCGACCATGTGGCGAAGGCGGTGCGAACCTGGCCGGTATTCGGTCTGGTGGGCTTCCGCGAGCGGCGCGTGCGTCCTGTTCCCATCGAGGATGCAGTCGAGGTGCTGCAGGCAGCGATAGCCGGGCGCATCGCCGAGCCGACCGTGGCGGTCATGGGCGCCGAGGAGCTCGAGTTGGGTGCTGCGGTGCGCAGGGTTGCGGTCGTCGCCGGCGGGCATCCGCTGTATCTGCGGGTGCCGGTCTGGTTCATTCGCGCGCTCGCCCAGGTCACCGAGTGGACCATGGTCACCCCGCTCGTGGCAAGGGCTCAGGCGCAGATGCTCGCGGAGGGCGTGACCGAGGCGGCCCCGTTCGCTCCCGAACTACCCGCCGACCTGCGCCCGGCACGCCGCTTCGACGAGGAGCGGATCCGCGCCGCGCTGCCCGAGGGCGGCTTCGGACGCGAGGATCTCCGCATCACGCGCTGGCGGTCGGAACACTGCCGCGTCGCGACACCCGCGGTCTAGGCCGACGCGGTGGCGATGCTCTCGCCCACGCTGCCGATGACGCCCTCGAGCGGGGTTCCGGACGCGTCGCGCTTAGCGCCTGCTTCGGGAAGGGTTCGCACCGCACCGTCCGGCCCGACGGCGGTAGCCGGTGCGGCACCGGCCCAGCCGAGCGCGAGCACGTCTTCGCCCTTGAGGAAGGTGTGAGCACGCACGCCGCCGGTGGCACGGCCCTTGCCCGGGAACTCGGTGAGGTACGACACCTTCGCGCGCCCCGCGTCGACCCCGGCCAGCGCCGAACTGCTCGACGACACCGTGACGACGACCGGCTCGCTCGCTGGATCGATCGCGCCGAAGAAGATCACCTGGGCCTTCGCGCCGAGGTTGATTCCTGCCATCCCGCCCGCGGTGCGACCCTGCGGGCGGACGGCGGATGCCGCGTAGTGCAGCACCTGCGCGTCGGAGGTCATGAACAGCAGCTCGTCACCGTCGCCACCCTGGCGCGCTCCGACCACCTCGTCACCGGGCTTGAGCGCGATGATCTCGAAGTCGGGCTTGTTCGGGTAGTCGCCGGGCGCGAGCCGCTTGACCACACCCAGACGCGTGCCGAGGGCGATCGGGGAGTCCGAGGTGAGCGAGACCAGGGCGAGCACCCGCTCGCGCTTGGGGTCGAGGCCGAGGTAGTCCGACATCCGCACCCCCGCGGCCAGCTGGATGGAGTTCTCGGGCACGACCGGAAGGTCGACCGGGCTGAGCTTGACCAGACGGCCGAGGTTCGTCACGGCCCCGATCTCCGCGCGGCTCGTCGTGACGAGAGCGGAGAGGATCGCGTCGTGCTTGCTGCGGCGTGCGGGTCGTGCCGGCGCCTCAGCAGCATCCTCGGCCAGGTCGACGCGGATCGCGCGACCCGTCGTGGAGAGGAGCACCCGGCACGGGGCATCGGCGATCTCCAGGATCGGAGCGGACTTGCGTGACGAGGTGGCGATGCTCGGACGCGCCTCGGTGAGGAGGGTGCGCCGCGGGGTGCCGAACTTCTCGGCGATCTCCTCCAGCTCGTCGGAGACCAGGCTGCGGATGCGCTGCGGCACGGACAGAAGCTCCTGCAGCTGGGCGATGTCCGCGGTCAGCTGGTCACGCTCGGTCTCGAGCTCGATACGGGAGAACCTGGTCAGGCGGCGCAGGCGCAGCTCGAGGATGTATTCCGCCTGGATCTGGCTGAGGTCGAAGACCTCGATGAGCCTGCCGCGCGCGGCCTCGGTGTCGTCGCTGGAGCGGATGACCTGGATGACCTCGTCGATGTCGAGGATCGCGATGAGCAGTCCCTCGACCAGGTGCAGGCGGTCGAGCTTGCGGGCGAGACGGAACCGGCTGCGCCGGGTGACGACGGAGATGCGGTGGTCGATGTAGACCTGCAGCAGTTCGCGCAGGCCGAGGGTCTTCGGGCCGCCGTCGACCAGGGCGACGTTGTTGATGTTGAAGCTGTCTTCGAGCGGGGTGTAGCGGTAGAGCTGCTCGAGCACGGCATCCGGGCTGAAGCCGGTCTTGATGCCGACGACCAGCCGGGTGCCGTGGGCACGGTCGGTGAGGTCGGTGACGTCGGAGATGCCGGAGAGCTTCTTGGAGTTGACGCCGTCCTTGATCTTCTCGATCACCTTCTCGGCGCCGACCATGAACGGCAGCTCGGTGATCACGAGACCCACCTTGCGAGCGGTGAGGTTCTCGACCGAGACGCGAGCGCGGGTCTTGAACGCGCCGCGGCCGGTCTCATAGGCATCGCGGATGCCGGCGAGACCGATGATGGTGCCTCCGGTCGGCAGATCCGGGCCCGGCACGAACGACATCAGGTCATCGAGGCTGGCGTTCGGGTTCTCGATCAGGTGCCGCGCGGCGCCGACCACCTCGATCAGGTTGTGCGGCGCCATGTTGGTGGCCATGCCGACCGCGATGCCGGATGCCCCGTTGACCAGCAGGTTGGGGAAGGCCGCGGGCAGCACCTCGGGCTGCTGCAGCTGGGCGTCGTAGTTGGGCACGAAGTCGACGACGTCTTCGTCGAGGTCCTGCGTCATCGCGAGCGCGGCCGCGGTGAGGCGGGCCTCGGTGTACCGGGCGGCGGCCGGCCCGTCATCCAGGGTTCCGAAGTTGCCGTGACCGTCGATCAGCGGAACGCGCATGATGAACGGCTGGGCAAGGCGCACCATGGCGTCGTAGATCGAGCTGTCGCCGTGCGGGTGCAGCTTTCCCATCACCTCGCCGGTGACGCGGGCGGACTTGACGTGCCCACGATCAGGCCGCAGGCCCATCTCGGTCATCTGATACAGGATGCGGCGCTGCACGGGCTTGAGCCCGTCGCGCGCGTCGGGCAGTGCCCGCGAGTAGATGACGGAGTACGCGTATTCGAGGAAGGACCCCTCCATCTCGGTCGAGACATCGACGGTGTCGATGCGTTCTCCGGTCGAGGCCTGTGCGGCTGACGGCTGAGCGTCGGAGGTGGGTGTATCTGAGGTAGCCATAGGATTGCCACCATGCTACCGGCCACGAAATCGCACCGGTTGAGCCTCGCGGATGTCGTGCCGAGTTCGCTCTCTGCCCTCGCCGGAGCGCCGAATCCGTTGGCGCTCCCGCCCACAGACAAGGCCATCGTGCTGCTCGTCGACGGGCTCGGAAGCACCCAGCTCGCAGCCCGGGCCGGACACGCGAGGACGCTGGCGCCCCTGGTGGGCAAGTCCTCCGTCATCGGTTCCAGATTTCCCACCACGACCGCCTCAGCACTGGCGACGCTGACGACGGGCGTCGCCTCCGGCACCCACGGGCTCGTCGGCTACTCCGTGTTCGATCCGGCGCAGGACAGGGTCGTCAATCAGCTGAGCGGCTGGGTGGGAGACAACAGGTCGGGTCAGCTCGACCCGGCGACCTGGCAGCGGGTGCCCACGCTGTTCGAGACCGCATCCGTTCCGACCTTTGCGATCGGTCCCGAGCGTTATCGGGATAGCGGCTTCACCCGCGCGGTCTTGCGGGGCGCGGAATACCGGGCCGGGGCATCCGTCACCGAACGCTTCGCTGCCGCTCGGGAGACCCTCGACGAGGTCGACACCGGACTGATCTACCTCTACGTTCCTGAGCTCGACCAGGCCGGGCACGCGAAGGGGTGGGAATCGCCGGAGTGGACCAGGGCGCTCGAGGATCTCGACGGCGAGGTCGCGCGCTTCGCTACCACGCTGGGACGCCGAGAGGGCATGCTCCTCACCGCCGATCACGGAATGCTCGACGTTCCCGTCAGCTCGCACGTGCTGTTCGATGCGGAACCGATCCTGCTCGACGGCATCCGTCATGTCGCGGGAGAGCCGCGCGCACTGCAGCTGCATGTCGAACCGGATGCGAGCGAGCAGCACCGGTCCGCCCTGCTCGAGCGCTGGCGCGAGCGGGAGGGCTCGCGGTCGTGGATCGTGTCCCGTCGCGAGGCGATCGACTCCGGCTGGTTCGGGGCGGTCGCACCCGAGGTCGCGCCGCGAATCGGCGACATCGTGGTTGCGGCTCGCAAAGCCATCGCCTATTACACCGAGGCATCCCACGCGAAGAACTCGATGATCGGCCAGCACGGTTCGTGGACCGCCGAGGAGACCAGCGTGCCGCTGCTGCGGTTCGGTGCCTTTGCCCGGTGACGGGCCGGTGACGCTGTGACGGGCTAGTCGTCTTCCGATCGCGCGCCGAAGACGATGTCGTCCCAGCTGGGCATGGCGGTGCGACCCTTCTTCGCGCGGGCGGTCGGCCGCGGGGCGAATACGCTCGGCTGGGGGGCGGTATCGCCCGGGGTCTCATGGTCGACATCCATGTCGGGAAGGGGGATGTCGACGAGGCGGATGCTGCCGGTCGACGGGTGTGCGGCCATCGACCCCTCATCGTGGAAGTTGGCCGCCTCGCGTTCACCCCGACGGCGACGGAGCGCCTCGAGCAGGTCTGCCGTCTGATTGGACTCGGCCTCCTCCTCGACGGGCGCACGGTTGATCACGGCATCGGCCACGCCCTGCGGCGCGTCGGCGAGTCGACCGTAGGGAACCGGCTCGAGCAGCGGTCCGGTCGCGCGTTCGGCGAGTTCGTCGGCGGTGAAGGCACCGCTATCGAAGCGCGACTGGTCTGGCAGTCGTTCCTCGTCGCCGACCGCGCGGAGGCGGGGGATGAGCGCACCGGTCATCTCGCCCTGCTGCGAGAGGGTTATGGCCTCGTTGTTGAGCGGGGAGAGCGCCGACTTCTTCGGGTCGAAACGCCAGCGGGCGTCATGGTCGATCTCCTCGGAGGTGAACGACAGCTTCACGATCCATCCACCGCCGACCTCTTTCCAGCTCGCCCAGCGCTCGTTGATCGCGCCGAGGTCGTGAAGGCGCTCGCGGATGACGGTGCCGAAGGTGGAACCGGACAGCGGACCGGTGTCGGCCGCGGTGTGCACCGGCACGGCGAGAGCAGCGGTGACCACGAACTCGCGTTCGGCGAGAACGGGGCCCTCGAATTTCTGGATGTAGTCCAGCGGCACGCCGGTGATCGCCGCGACGTCCTGCGCGGACATCCCCGACCTGATGTGTGCCTGGATCTCGCGCGGCGCGAGCTTGCGGCCGGTGCCGGGGTCGGGGATTGCCTGCCGCAGTTTCGACTGCAGCACTTCGTCGATGGGTACACGGAAACGCGTGCCGTCGTCCGTGGCGACGAGGAGGGCTCCGCTCTCCACTCCGATGACTCTGAGGTCTTGCATAACTGAACGCCTCTCGCGGTCCGTTGGTCCCCCTAGGGTGACACGCAAAACGCTGATCTCCTGGGAATAACGCGGGCGTGCCGCGAGTTCCATCAGCGTCGGATTCACGGCCGTTTCGCAGTGGTTTGCTATTCGGAAACTAATGATGCAAACTATGGCCGCCGATTAGGGCTAACAAACGATTTTCAGAACTGGATGGGCATGGCAACCGACTACGACGCACCCCGTAAGACCGACGACGACTCCGAGTCGATCGAGGCTCTGAAGGAGCGCGTTCCGGACAAGATGTCGGGTGTGGTCGACGTCGATGACGCCGACAACCCCGGCGGGTTCGAGCTCCCCGGAGCCGACCTCTCCGACCTCGACCTCGATGTCGTCGTACTCCCGCCCCAGGCGGACGAGTTCACCTGCGTGAACTGCTTCCTCGTGAAGCACCGCTCGCAGCTCGACCACGAAGAGAAGCTCGGCCCGATCTGCCAGGAGTGCGCCGCCTAAACCCGCCGTCACGCCTGGTCGGCTGAGCCTTCCACCCGAGCCCGAGCGCTGCTGATCGCTTCGATCAGCGCCTCGGGCTTTCGTGTGGAGACGAGCCAGTACGGGGTCGGGTCGTCGGGATCCAGTACGTCGATCTTCGCGACGGGCGATACCCAGCCACGGATGAGCAGCCATGCCCGGGCGTCCAGCTCCCGACCGCGCGCCAGGGTCGCGGCCTCGCCGCGGTAGGCGGTCGCCGTGCCGGTGAAGGCGAGCGGGATCGTCGCCCGCCCCGCGATCAGCGCGGTATAGGTCACCTCGATGACCGGAGAGGCGAGCACGAGCGCCACGACCACGGCCAGATAGAGCAGGATCGCCACGATCACCCCCGCGAGCGGATTGATCGGCAGGAAGACCACCAGGCTTGCCGGGATGATGAGCGCGGTGCTGATGAACACCAGGGGCGACGCCCAGAGGCGTTCGCGGTAAATCGTCATGCGCCCATTCGATCAGACTTTCGCGACCGAAAGCTGCACGGGCGATGCCTGCGCCCCTCCCGGGCGCTGCACTAGCCTCTTCTCGTGCCAGAAAGCGTGGAAGTCCTGATCGTCGCGGAGTCCCTGCCGTCCTACGCGCATCCCGGTGACGCGGGTGCCGACCTGACCTCCGCGGATGCCGTGGAGATCGCCCCGGGACAGCGCGTCACCGTGGGCACCGGCGTCTCCATCGCGCTGCCGGACGGGTACGCCGCGTTCGTGGTTCCCCGCAGCGGCCTCGCGGCCAAGCACGGCATCACCATCGTCAACAGTCCCGGCACGGTCGATGCGGGGTATCGCGGCGAGATTCGGGTGACCCTGCTGAACACCGACACCTCGGTGCCGTATCCTGTCGCAGTCGGGGACCGGATCGCGCAACTCGTGATCATGCCGGTGACGCGGGCGCGCTTCGTGCCGGTGGAACGGCTGCCCGGGAGTCACCGCGGCGAGGCGGGCTTCGGCTCCACCGGATACAGCGCGACGCCATAACGACGCAGACACCGACGACAGAACGTGAGCCCGCGGACCTAGCGCGGCAGCACACCCGAGACCACCGAGTAACGGAGACAACCCGTGAGCGACACGACGTCAATCGAAGGCGACGACGAACTGATCCAGGCGAAGTCGGCCCCGGCCGACCGTGCGACGGAGGGTCCGCTCGATGAGAGCGAGGCCAATGCCGTCCGGCCGTATGTCGACCTCGGCGGGGTGAAGATCCTCCCGCGGGAGGGCCTGCACCTGCGCCTCGAGGTCGAGGAGGGCAGCCAGCGCGTCGTGGCCGTCGGGCTGGACTACGCCGGTTCGACACTGCAGGTGCAGCCCTTCGCGGCGCCGCGCAGCTCGGGACTGTGGCACGAGATCCGTGACCAGATCGCGGAGCAGATCGAGAAGCAGGGCGGCACCACCACGCTCTCCGTCGGTCCGTTCGGACCGGAGCTCCTCGCCGAGATCCCCGCGGCAACCGCCGAGCAGCCCCGGGCCACGCGCCTGGCGCGCTTCATCGGCGTTGACGGACCGCGCTGGTTCCTCCGCGGCGTCATCGCGGGGGAGGGCGCGGTCGACCCGGTCGCGGCCGCCGAGATCGAAGACCTGTTCCGCAGTGTGGTGGTGGTGCGCGGCAAGACGCCGATGCCCCCGCGTGACCTGATCCCGCTGCAGATGCCGAAGACCGCGACCGACGGGTCCTGATCGGTGGCGGAACCGAACGAGTCGGGGCGGGCTGAGGATTCCGTCGGTCCGACCGAGCCAGGCGTGCACGCGCCGGTCAACTTCCGTGACCAGCTGGCCGCCGCCATGCGCCAGACCGGTTTCGGCCAGGTGGCGCCCGGCGAGGTGCCGACCGCTGCATCCCTGTTGAGTGCTGTCGGGGGAGTCCGCGGGCTGATCGAATCGATCCTGCCCGGGCTCGTGTTCCTCGTGCTCTTCACGATCACCAAGAGCGTCGCGCTGGCGGTGCTCGTCCCGGTCGTGGTCGGCCTCGGGTTCATCGTGGTCCGTCTGGTGACCCGGAGCGCCCTCATGCCGGCGATCATCGGCCTGCTGTTGCTCGTGGTGTCGGCCGTGCTCGCGCTGATCTCGGGGCGCGCGGAGCAGGCCTTCATCCCGGGCATGCTGATCAACGCGGGCAGCGCGCTCGTGCTCCTGATCAGCATCGTCGTTCGCTGGCCGCTCATCGGCCTGATCGTCGGCTTCCTCACCAACGAGGGCGTGGAGTGGAAGAAGGATGCCGCCAAGCGCCGGGTTCTCTCCATCGCCACCTGGATGTGGCTGGGTCTGTTCGTCCTGCGCCTGGCCGTCGAGGTGCCGCTGTATCTCGCCCGCCAGACCGAGTGGTTGGCCAGCATGAAGCTGATCCTCGGTGTGCCGCTCTATGCGGTGCTGCTCTGGGTGACCTGGTTGCTGGTCCGGGCGGCGTACGGTCGCGCGGCGATCGCGGAGCGAGAACGGCCGTAGCCGGCGCGCGTGCGCACCACCGGCATCCGTCACCGCTGCCGCGGGGCTATGATTTATCTTGATGTCAAGATAGTTTTACCCTCGATCGGCCGGAACTGCGCCGCTCAGACTTAGGCTCGCCTTGCTGGTGACCCGGCCTCAGCGGCGAGAGAATGGCTTCGCCAGATCGCAGGGTTCGTACAAGGGAGACGACGAAATGTCGCAGGTCAACAGCTTCGGATCGAAGGACACACTGACGGTCGGCTCTACCGACTACGAGGTGTTCCGGGTCGACACGGTCCCCGGCCACGAGAAGCTGCCGTTCAGCCTGAAGGTGCTCCTGGAGAACCTGCTGCGCACCGAAGACGGCAAGAACGTCACCCGCTCGCAGATCGAGGCCCTCGGCTCCTGGGTTCCCACCGCAGAGCCCGACACCGAGATCCAGTTCACCCCCGCCCGCGTGGTCATGCAGGACTTCACCGGCGTTCCCTGCATCGTCGACCTGGCCACCATGCGTGAGGCCGTCGCGAACCTCGGCGGCGACCCGAAGAAGATCAACCCGCTGGCTCCCGCCGAGATGGTCATCGACCACTCCGTGATCGCCGACCTGTTCGGCACCGAGAACGCCTTCGAGCGCAACGTCGAGATCGAGTACGAGCGCAACGGTGAGCGCTACCAGTTCCTGCGCTGGGGCCAGACCGCCTTCGATGACTTCAAGGTCGTTCCTCCGGGAACCGGCATCGTGCACCAGGTCAACATCGAGTACCTGGCCCGCGCCACCATGACCCGCACCGTCGACGGCGTGCTGCAGGCCTATCCCGACACCTGCGTCGGCACCGACTCGCACACCACCATGGTCAACGGCCTGGGTGTGCTGGGCTGGGGCGTCGGCGGCATCGAGGCCGAGGCGGCGATGCTCGGCCAGCCGGTCTCCATGCTCATCCCCAAGGTGGTCGGCTTCAAGCTGTCCGGCGAGATCCCGATGGGCGTGACCGCAACGGATGTCGTGCTCACCATCACGCAGATGCTCCGTAAGCACGGGGTCGTCGGCAAGTTCGTCGAGTTCTACGGCGAAGGCGTCGCGGCCGTGCCGCTCGCGAACCGCGCCACGATCGGCAACATGAGCCCCGAGTTCGGCTCCACCGCGGCGATGTTCCCGATCGACGACGTCACCCTCGACTACCTGCGTCTCACCGGACGGAGCGAGGAGCAGGTCGCCCTGGTGGAGAGCTACTCGAAGCTGCAGAAGCTCTGGCACGATGCATCCGTCGAGCCCTCGTTCAGTGAGTACCTCGAGCTCGACCTCGGCACCGTGGTGCCGTCGATCGCCGGACCGAAGCGCCCGCAGGACCGCGTCGAGCTCAGCAACGCCAAGTCGCAGTTCGAGATCGACCTCGGGGCATACGCCGAGGTCACCACCAAGGTCGACGAGGCGCTCGAGGGAACCTTCCCCGCCTCCGACCCGGTCGGCACCACCGCCCAGGACGAGGGATGGTCGAACGACCCGGTCTACACCAGCCCGAGCCCGTCGCACGCGTCGAACCCGGCCGCCGTGACGGTCGCCGACGGCGAGACCTTCACGATCGACCACGGCGCGGTCGCGATCGCCGCGATCACCTCGTGCACCAACACGTCGAACCCGAGCGTCATGCTCGCCGCAGGGCTCCTGGCCCGCAACGCCAGCAAGAAGGGCCTGAAGTCGAAGCCGTGGGTGAAGACCACGCTGGCTCCCGGATCCAAGGTCGTCACGGACTACTACGAGAAGGCCGGCCTCAACGGGTACCTCGAAGACCTCGGCTTCTACCTGGTCGGCTACGGCTGCACCACCTGCATCGGCAACTCGGGCCCGCTCGAAGACGAGATCTCGCAGGCGGTGCAGGACAACGACCTGGCCGTCACCGCCGTGCTCTCCGGCAACCGCAACTTCGAGGGTCGCATCAACCCCGACGTGAAGATGAACTACCTCGCCTCCCCGCCGCTGGTCATCGCCTATGCCCTCGCCGGGTCGATGAACTTCGACTTCGAGACGGATGCGCTGGGCCAGGACCAGCAGGGCAACGACGTCTTCCTCGCCGACATCTGGCCCGACGCCGCAGAGGTGCAGGCGACGATCGACTCCTCGATCGACACCGAGATGTTCACCCACGAGTACGCGGGAGTCTTCGACGGTGACGAGCGCTGGCGTTCGCTGCCCACCCCGACCGGCTCCACCTTCGAGTGGGACGAGAAGTCGACCTACGTGCGCAAGCCCCCGTACTTCGACGGCATGACCATGGAGACGACCCCGGTCAGCGACATCGTGGGCGCCCGGGTGCTGGCGAAGCTCGGCGACTCGGTCACCACCGACCACATCAGCCCGGCCGGCAACATCAAGGCCGACAGCCCGGCCGGCCACTACCTCGACGAGCACGGCATCGCTCGCGCCGACTACAACTCCTACGGCTCGCGCCGCGGCAACCACGAGGTGATGATCCGCGGAACCTTCGCGAACATCCGGCTCAAGAACCAGCTGCTGGACGGTGTCGAGGGCGGGTACACCCGCGACTTCACGACACCGGATGGCGCCCAGTCGTTCATCTACGACGCCAGCCAGCATTACCAGGCGGCCGGCACCCCGCTCGTCATCTTCGGCGGCAAGGAGTACGGCTCCGGGTCATCCCGCGACTGGGCGGCGAAGGGCACCAGCCTCCTCGGCGTCAAGGCGGTCATCACCGAGAGCTTCGAGCGCATCCACCGCTCCAACCTGATCGGGATGGGCGTTGTGCCGCTGCAGTTCCCGGCGGGGGAGAGCTGGGCATCCCTCGGCCTCGACGGCACGGAGATCGTTTCGATCGCCGGCCTCGAGCAGCTGAACGAGGGCACCACCCCGAAGACGGTGCGGGTCACCGCGGCGCCGAGCGAGCACTCCGCCGAGGGCAAGCAGCCGATCGAATTCGACGCCGTCGTGCGCATCGACACCCCCGGTGAGGCGGACTACTACCGCAACGGCGGCATCCTGCAGTACGTGCTCCGCTCGCTGGTCTAATCCCCGCGAATCACAGCCTGTCAAGGCCCACGTGGCGCTCACCATCGTCGGAGCGTCACGTGGGTATGGTGGTCGTATGTCGTTGCTTGAGAACATCCATGGGCCGCGGGACCTGGATGGGCTCGACCAGCAGCAGCTGACCGAGCTGGCGGCCGAGATCCGCTCATTCCTGATCGCCGAGGTATCGAAGACCGGCGGTCACCTCGGCCCGAACCTCGGCGTCGTCGAGCTCACGATGGCGGTGCACCGGGTCTTCGACTCCCCGCACGACGCGATCGTATTCGACACCGGGCATCAGTCCTACGTGCACAAGCTCCTCACCGGCCGCCAGGACTTCAGCCATCTTCGCGAGAGGGGCGGCCTGGCGGGCTACCCGCAGCGCTCCGAATCCGTCCACGACATCGTCGAGAGCTCGCACGCCTCCAGCTCACTGAGCTGGGCGGACGGGATCTCCCGCGCCTTCCAGATGACCGGCCAGAAGGATCGTTCCGTCGTCGCCATCGTCGGCGATGGTGCCCTTACCGGCGGCATGACCTGGGAGGCGCTGAACAACATCAGCGATGACAACGCCCGCAAGCTGGTGATCATCGTGAACGATAACGGGCGGTCATACGCTCCGACCATCGGCGGTATGGCCCGGTTCCTTAACGGTGTTCGCACCCGGCGAGAGTACCGAGACCTGTACCTGTCGACTCGGCGCTTCGCCGATCATTTCGGCTCGGTCGGGCGCGCCATGTACCGCGGGCTGCGCGGGGGCATGCACGGATTCCTCTCGCGCTTCTCGAACAACGAGGCGCTCTACTCCAACCTCGACATCAAGTACATCGGCCCGATTCATGGCCACGACGAGGCGGCGATGGAGGAGGCGCTCCGTCAGGCGAAAGACTACGGAGCCCCGGTGATCGTGCACGTGATCACCCAGAAGGGTAAGGGCTTCGAGCCCGCGGTGCTCGACACCGCCGACCAGTTCCATGCCGTCGGACACATCGACCCGGAGACCGGCGAGCCGATCGGCGGAACGAACAGCCCGTCCTGGACCTCGGTGTTCTCCGACGAGATCGTGAAACTCGCCGATCACGACCCCAACATCGTCGGCATCACCGCGGCGATGCTCATCCCGACCGGCCTCCACAAGCTCGCCGCGAAGTACCCCGAGCGGGTCTTCGACGTCGGCATCGCCGAGCAGCACGCGGTCACCTCCGCCGCCGGCCTGGCGTTCGGAGGCCTGCATCCGGTCGTCGCGCTGTATGCCACCTTCATCAACCGGGCCTTCGACCAGGTGCTGATGGATGTCGCCCTGCACAAGGCCGGCGTCACGTTCGTGCTCGATCGTGCGGGGGTGACCGGTCCGGACGGCCCGAGTCACCATGGAATGTGGGATCTCGCCATTCTGCAGGTCGTGCCCGGCATCCGTCTTGCCGCGCCTCGCGATGCGACGCGGCTGCGCGAGGAGCTCGCCGAGGCGGTCGCCGTCGCCGACGCCCCGACCGTGCTGCGGTTCTCGAAGGGAAACGTCGGCTCCGAGATCGCTGCGGTGCGACGAACGGATGACGGCGTCGACGTGTTGCGCGAGGCGCCGCACAAAGACGTTCTGATCGTCACCGTCGGGCCGATGGCGGAGCTCGGCATGCAGGTCGCCGAACGTCTCGCCGCACAGGGGATCGGCGCCACCGTGGTCGACCCGCGCTGGGTCGTTCCCGTGCCGAAGAGCGTGATCTCCCTGGCGGCCGACCACCGGCTGGTGGTGAGCATCGAGGACGGCATCCGGGTCGGGGGCATCGGCACGCGCATCCGCCAGGACCTGCGTGCCGCCGGCGTCGACACCGCGCTCACCGAGTTGGGCCTGCCGGACGAGTTCATCGACCATGCCTCGCGGGCCGAGATCCTCGAGCAGGTCGGCCTCACCCCGCAGCACATCGCCCGCGACGTCGTCGCCCAGGTGCTCGGCAGCCGCATCCCCGTCGCGCGTCCACTGCCCGAGGATGCCGACCAGCGGTCACTGGGGATCGATCGGCAGTAGCAGGGCACTGCTGCATCCCGGCTCGCGGACGCTTGACGCGCGCCCTGTGCGAGTCCTGTGCGAAATCCATGCTGGATTCGCGACACGCCGACCAATTCCGCCTTCCGCCCGGCGCGTCGGGAAATCTGCCTGCATTTCGTCCGTGAGCGCGGACGTCGACGACCCCCGCTCGGCCGCAGTTCACCGCCGCGGCCCTCCTGCGGCAGGCAGATTCCCGCCAGCTTGACTTAGAGTGCGCTCGAAGTCTTAGCCTCGATTCATGACCATCGACAGCGCGACCCCGGCACTCACGATCTCGCAGGTCGCCGAGCTCACCGGGCTCTCCACGCACACGCTTCGGTACTACGAGCGCGCCGGGCTCATGCTCGCCGCGATCGACCGGGCACCGTCCCGGCAACGGCGATACACGGATGCCGACGTCAACTTCGTGAGATTCCTCACGCAGTTGCGGGCGACATCCATGCCCATCGCCCAGGTGCGCGAGTACGTGGAGCTGGTGCGTGCCGGTGACGACGCCACCGCCGAGCGGCTCGAAATGCTGCTACGGCACCGCATCGCCGTGCAGGCGCAACTCGATGAGATCACCACCAGCCTGGCCGCGATCGACTACAAGATCGCGACCTATCAAGGAAAGGCCCCCCGGCTATGAAGAAGATCACACTCGGCAGCAACGGACTCGAGGTCACCCGCATCGGACTCGGTGCCATGGGGATGTCGGCGTTCTACACGGGCGCCGGCGTCGACGACGTCGCGTCGATCAAGACCCTGCACCGCGCCATCGACCTCGGCGTCACCTTCTTCGACACTGCAGAGATGTACGGACCGTACGTCAACGAGGAGCTGCTGTCGCGCGCATTCGAAGGAAAGCGGGATCAGCTGGTGATTGCCAGCAAGTTCGGCACCATCTCCCACGTGAACGGCGACGCTCCCGGCCTCGACGGCAGCCCGGAGAACGTGAGACTGTCGATCGAGGGTACGCTCACCCGGCTCGGCACGGACTACCTCGACCTCTACTACCAGCACCGCATGGACCCGAACACCCCGATCGAGGAGACCGTCGGCGCGCTGGCCGAGCTCATCGCCGAGGGCAAGATCCGCGGGTACGGACTGTCGGAGGCGGCGCCGGCCACCATCCGTCGGGCGCACGCCGTGCATCCCGTCACCGCACTCCAGACCGAGTACTCGCTCTGGTCTCGCGACCCCGAGGCGGAGCTGCTGCCGCTCGTGCAGGAACTGGGAATCGGTTTCGTGCCGTACTCGCCGCTCGGTCGGGGCTTCCTCACCGGAACAATCCGCAGCGTCGACCACCTCGACGAGAAGGACTTCCGGCGCAATAACCCGCGCTTCGAGGGGGAGAACCTCGCCGCGAACATCCGCATCGTCGAGCAGGTGGACGCAGTGGCTCGTGAGGTCGCGGCCAAGCCCGGCCAGGTGGCCCTCGCCTGGCTTCTCGCGCAGGGCGATTACATCGCTCCGATCCCGGGCACCAAGCGCATCCCGTACCTCGAGGAGAACGTGGCGGCGGATGCTGTCGTGCTCTCGCCCGCGCAGCTGGCAGCCCTCGACGCCGTCGCCGCCCCCG
>Ga0247764_1000355_pt1 | contig 16223 bp, 14 predicted proteins | sample UWRJL051202B4_FD_179932 | JGI IMG/M metagenome (GOLD analysis project Ga0247764, IMG submission 179932) | Plant litter microbial communities from Arlington Agricultural Research Station in Wisconsin, United States - UWRJ-L051-202B-4 | ecosystem: Environmental > Terrestrial > Plant litter >...
GTCGACGGTGAAAAGCACCAGGTGCAGGTTCGGGTGAGTGCCGAAGCGCTCCAGCAGCGGTTGCAAAGCGGCGGTCAACTCCAGCCGCACGGGGATGTCGTGGCCGGTGTCGGGTCCGAAAGCTGCCAGGGTCGCCGGGTGATGGTTCCGCCGGACGCCGGGATGCAGGGTCATGACCAGGCCGTCGTCGCAGGACATCCGGGCCATCTCGTAGGTCATGTGGCGGCGGAACGCCGTGGCCTCGGCCGGGGTGATCGTGCCGGCGAGCGCGGAGCGGTACAGGCGTTCGGCGTCGCTGGTGCCGAGCGGTTCGGCGCCGGCGTCGAGGTGCCCGTGGTCGGCCGAGACCGCGCCGAGCGAGATGAAGTAGCGCCGCCGTTCCTCGAGGGCCGCGATGTACCCCGCGTAGTCCCCGACGTCGCCGCCCACCTCCTTGACCAGTTCGGGCCAGCCGGGGCGGCCGACCTCCAGGTAACGGTCGGGGCGGAAGGTCGGCGCCACCCGCGTACGGATCGCCGGGTCGGCGCGCAGGGCTCGGTGGGCGGCCAGGTCGTCCGCGGGGTCGTCGGTCGTCGCCAGGAAGTCGATGGTGAACCGGTCGAGCAGGGCGCGGGGGCGATGGCCGGCCTGGCCCAACTGCTCGGCGATCTGGTCGTAAAGCCGGTCCGCGTTGTCCGCGGCGGGACGCTCCGCGATGCCGAAGATGTCCGCGAACGACGACTCGAACCAGAAACGCACCGGCGTGCCGCGGAAAAGTTGCCAATTCGCGCAGAACAAGCGCCAAGCTTCGCGCGCTCGATCGTCGGGGAGCGGCCCCTCCCCCACACCCAGCGACGCCAACGGCACCCCGCCCGCGTGCAGCAGCCGCGTCACGTAATGGTCGGGCTGGATGAACAGTGAGGTCGGATCCACGAACGGCGTGTCGTCGAGGATCAGCCGCGGGTCGACGTGCCCGTGCGGACTGATGATCGGCAGGTCGCGCACCTCCTGGTAGAGGCGGCGGGCGATCGACCGTACGCCCGGGTCGGCGGGTAGCAGCCGGTCGGGGTGCAACGTCAGGGCAGCCATGCGCCCGAGCCTCACGGCGGGGCCTCGAAGCTGGCAATCAGTTGCCAGTTGTTGCCTGACCGGCGGGGCAACAACTGGCAACCCGTTGCCCTCCACTGCCACGCCGCCCCACAGTGACCCTGATCACTCCGTACCGGCAGCGGCTCAGAGGAGACCTTGATGAACCCCAGGAAACTTACCGCCCTGGCCGGTATGTCGGCCCTGACGCTGGCCCTCGCGGCCTGTGGCGGCGACGGGGACGCGGATGCCGAGGGGGGCGCCGGCAAGACCCTGAACGTCCTGATCGCGGCGAACACTCAGTACCCCGAGGAGTTCTCGGCCTGGCAGAAGACGATCAGCGAGAAGTTCAAGGCGGCCACCGGCGCACAGGTGAAGTTCGAGACGTTCGCGAGCGCCAACGACGAGCTGACGAAGATCCAGACCTCAGTGGTCTCGGGCTCCGGGCCAGACGTGTACGCGGTCGGCACCACGTTCACGCCGACGGCCTACTCGACCGGCGCCTTCGTGAAGCTGGGCGACGCGGAGTGGGGCAAGATCGGCGGCAAGGAGAAGTTCAACCCGGCCACGCTCGGCATCTCGGGGCCGGACGAGCAGAACCAGATCGGCGTCCCGTGGGTCAGCCGCCCGTTCGTGATGGCGTACAACACCGAGCTTCTGAAGGCCGCCGGCATCGACAAGCCGGCCACCACCTGGGACGAACTGGGTCAGCAGGCCAAACAGCTCACCAAGGGTGATCAGTACGGCATGGCGATCGCGTACAAGGACAACTTCGACCCGTGGAAGTTCGTCTGGGGCATGTCGGTGCAGGCCGGCAATCCCCTCGTGGACGGTAAGACCGCGCGTTTGCAGGATCCGACCGTGCAGAAGGCGTACCAGACGTACTTCGGCTGGCTGACCACCGACAAGGTGGTCGACCCGGCCGCGATCGGCTGGACCAACCCGCAGGCAGTGGCCGCGTTCGCCAAGGGCAAGACCGGCTACTTCATGCTGACCACGCCGACCGCGATCAACTCGCTGGAGCAGGGCGCGGTCAAGGGCAAGTGGAAGTTCGCACTGCTGCCGACCGTGCCGCCCGGCGCGACCACCCGCCCGGCCGGCGGGGTCGAGGCCGCCAGCATCCTCTCGGGCGACAACCTGCTGGTCGCCGACTATTCCAAGAACAAGGACCTCGCCTTCGAGTACGTCAAGCTGGTCACCGACCAGGAGGCGCAGGTCGACTACTACAAGAAGTTCGGCAACCTGCCGGCCACCGCGACGGCGCTGCAGACGCTGGCCTCCGACCCGCAGCTCGGGCCGGTGACCGAGGCGGCCAAGAAGTCGGTCGCGACGCCGTTCACCGGCGCCTGGGCGGACATTCAGCTCGCGCTGACCAACGTGGCCGTGCAGTCGCTGCCCGACCTCTCGAAGGGCTCGATCAGCCCGGCGCAGATCGACGCCCGGATCGCGGACGCGCAGAAGTCGGCGCAGACCTCCCTGGACAGGGCCAAGTAGATGACGACCCTCGCCCCGCCTCCGCAGAAGGCACAGTCCCAAGACGTACGCCGTAAGGGGGTGACCGAGCGGCAGCGCCCGCTCTGGCTACTCACGCCCGGTGGTGTGCTGATGGTCCTGATCATCGGGATCCCGCTGGTCCTGGCGCTGTGGATCTCGATGATCGACCTCGATCAGTACACCCTGCGGCGGTGGGTCGAGGCGCCCTTCATCGGGCTCGGCAACTACGTCGAGTCGTTCAGCTCAGGCCTGCTCAACTCGATCTGGATCAGTGTCTCGTTCGCGGTGCTCTCGACTATCGCGACCGTGCCGATCGGTATCGCGGCGGCGCTGGTCACCCAGAACGCGTACAAGGGCCGAGGCCTGGTGCGGGCGGTGTTCCTCATTCCGTACGTGCTGCCGTCGTTCGTGGTAGCCACGGTGTGGCGGACGATGTTGCAGCCGGACGGGGTGGTCAACGCGTGGCTGTCCAAGGTCGGCATCGACGGCGGACTGTGGCTGAGCGGCCCCCGGTCGTACTGGGCGCTGGTGCTCGTCGAGATCTGGGCGGCCTGGCCGTTCATCTATCTGCTGGCGTTGGCGGCGTTGCAGTCCGTGGACCACGAGGTGCACGAGGCGTCGGCGGTGGACGGGGCGACCTGGTGGCCGAAGCTGAGCCGGGTGATCCTGCCGTACCTGCGCGGTCCGGTGCTGCTGGCCTGCCTGCTCGCGACGCTCAACCACATCAACAACTTCACGTTACCGTTCGTGCTGTTCGGAGCGCCCGCGCCGGACGACGTCAACGTGATGCCGATGCTGGTCTACGTCACCAGCTTCCAGAGTCTGCGGTTCGGGCTGAGCGCGGCGATGGCAGTGCTCTCGCTGATCCTGATCGCGATTCCGTTGTTCATCTACTTGCGCGCTGTTCGGCTGGACGTGCATGAGGAAGGGGGTCCCAGGTGAGTACCTCCGCCACTGTTCCCAGCTCCCGGTCCACCGTTCGCCCCGGCTTCCGGCCTGGCTCTCGTTCCGCTTCCGCCTCGGCGGAGGCGACTCGGCTGCTGCCTCGGTGGGTGCTGGTGACACTCACTGTGCTGCTCTGCACGATGGTGCTCATTCCGGTGGGGTACATCCTGCTCGCCTCGCTCAACAGCGATGTGGGCGTGGCGTCCGGCGAGTACTGGCCGAGCTCGTTCAGCCTGGACAGCTACTCGCGCATCTGGACCACCGCCGACTTGTCCACCGGCATCGTGAACAGTTTGCTCGTCTGCGCCGGCACGGCGGTCGCTTCGGCGCTACTGGGCACGACCACGGCGTACGTGCTGGTCCGCTACACGTTCGTCGGGCGGCTGACGATTCTGCGCGGGCTGGTCGGTCTGCAGAGCATCCCGGGCACGCTGATGCTGCTGCCGGTCTTCGTGCTCTTCTCGTCGGCCGGCAACTACCTGGGCCTGACGGTGATCGGCACGCGCTGGGGGCTGTTCCTGGCCTATCTGACCTTCGCCCTGCCGTTCTCGACCTGGGTGATGGTGACCTACCTGCGCGGGCTGCCCCGGGAGCTCGAGGAGGCGGCCCGCACCGAGGGCGCGTCCACGATCATCATCCTGTGGCGGATCGTCTTCCCGCTCAGCCTGCCCGCGATCGTCGTCTCCGGCATCTTCGCGTTCCTGCTCGGCTGGAACGACGTCCTGTTCGCCTCAGTGCTCACCCGGCCGGAAACGCACACCGCGGCTGTCGCTCTGCAGATCTTCGGGTCCCAGCAGGAGGGCGGCGCGCTGCCGGTCTACTCGCAGATGATGGCGGCGGCGCTGATCTGCGCGGCCCCGGTGGTGCTGCTGTACCTCGTCTTCCAGCGCTATCTGGTGGGCGGGCTGACCGCGGGCAGCGTCAAGTGAGGGTAGCGCTGATCGGCCCCGGGACGGTCTCGGTGGTGCACCTCGCGGCGATCGAGACGCTGGGCGTCGACCTGGTCGGCGTCTGCGACTCAGGCCGTGACCACCGGGACTTCCTCGACGAGGTCCGGCCGGACGTCGTGCACATCTGCACACCGCACGACCGACACGTGCCGATCGCGATCGACGCGCTTGAGCGAGGCGTGCACGTGCTGCTCGAAAAGCCGGTCGCCAACACGATCGCCGAAGCCGACCGGCTCGTCGCCGCGGTCAAGAACCACCCCGACGTCAAGATCGGTGTCTGCCTGCAGAACCGCTACAACCTGACGTCGCAGGCGGCCCGCGATCTGCTCGCGTCGGGTGAGCTGGGCCAGGCCGTCGGCGGTTCGGCGGCCGTGCTGTGGCACCGCGACGCGGCCTACTACGCGGCCAGGCCGTGGCGCGGCGAGAAACGCCGGGCCGGCGGCGGCGTCCTGATCAACCAGGCGATCCACACGCTCGACCTGCTGCAGTGGCTGCTCGGCGAGGTGACCGCGCTGCGCGGTCACGCCGGCCGCTACGGCGACCTCCCGATCGACGTCGAGGACACCGCGCACGTGCTGCTCGACCACGCGCCAGGTGGGCGAAGCGTCTTTTTCGCGACGGTCGCCAACGCGGTGGATTCGCCGGTGACGCTGGAGATCGTCGCGGAGCACGGGACCCTGCTGCTGCGGGGCGATCTGACGGTGGCGTACGCGGACGGGCGGGTCGAGACGATCACCGAACTGACCTCGGGCAGCGCGGGGCGCTCCTACTGGGGGGCGTCGCACGAGTTGCTCATCGCCGACTTCTACCGTTCGCTCGCCGACCCGGAGCCGTTCTGGATCGGGCCGTCGGAAGCGCTCAAGACACAGCATCTGATCGACGAGATCTACCGGCACACCAGCTGAAAGGCGCCCTGCGATGTGGACTCTCTCCGGATTCTCCGACGAGATCTCCCCCGACTTCACCGAGCAGTGCGAGGTCGTCACGGGACTCGGCATGACACACGTCGAGGTGCGCAGCGCCTGGGACGTCAACATCCTGGACCTCTCCCCCGATCAGCTCGACACGGTCAAGCAGACCCTGGCCGCGTACGAGCTGATGGTGTCCTCGATCGGCTCGCCCATCGGGAAGATCCCGATCACCGAGGACTTCGGGCCGCATCTGGAACGCATGCGGCACGCCGCCGAGGTGGCCCAGTTGCTTGCGGCCCCGTACCTCAGGATCTTCTCGTTCTTCATGCCCGCCGGGGACGATCCGGCCGCTCATCGCGCGGAAGTGATTGAGCGAATGCGCGCACTGGTGCGTGTCGCCGAGGAGGCCGACCTGATCCTGTTGCACGAGAACGAGAAGGAGATCTACGGCGACGTGCCCAGCCGGTGCCTCGACCTGATCCGCTCGGTCGGCTCGCCCTATCTGCGGCTGGCCTGGGATCCGGCGAACTTCGTGCAGGTCGGGGTGCGGCCGTACACCGACGGGTACGCGCAGTTGCGCCCGCACGTCGAATACCTGCAGATCAAGGACGCCCGTGCGGGGGACGGCACGGTAGTGCCGGCCGGGGAGGGCGACGGTGAGGTCGCGGCGACGATCCGGGCGCTGCGGCACGACGGGTTCGACGGGTTTTTCTCGCTCGAACCGCACCTCGCGGCGGGGCACGCCACCGGCGGGTTCTCCGGGCCCGACCTGTTCCGTACCGCTCATCGGGCCTTCACCGGCCTGCTCAAGACCGAAGGGATCGAGTACGCGTGAGCGAGCAGAACGAGCACGAGACGAGGAGCACCCCGCGCGCAACGACCGCAGCCACGCGGGAAACGAACAGTGCGAGCGTCCCGTCGTTCGCGCTGGTGGGTGCGGGCGTCATCGGGCGGCACCACGGACAGGTGATCTCCCAGCTCGCTGACCGGCTGCGGCTGGCGGCGGTCGTCGACGTCGTCCCGGAACGCGCCGCGGAACTGGCCTCGGCGCGCGGCGGCAACCCGTACACGTCGCTGGGCGACGCCCTCATGGCCGAGGAGATCGACGTCGTCGTCGTGTGCACGCCGACCGGCCACCACGGCTCGGTGGCGATCGAAGCCCTCGAAGCGGGCAAACACGTAATCATCGAGAAGCCGGCGGAGATCACGGTCGAGCGGACCGACGAGATCATCCAGGCCCGCGACAAGGCCGGCACGCTGGCCACCGTCATCTCGCAGCACCGCTTCGACCCCGCCACCGAGAAGACCCTCGCGGCCATCGCGGCGGGCGAGTTCGGGCGGGTCAGCTCGGGCATCGCGGCGATCGACTGGTGGCGCGGGCAGAGCTACTACGACTCCGGCGACTGGCGCGGTACCTGGGAGCTCGACGGCGGCGGTGCGCTCATGAACCAGGGTGTGCACACAGTCGACCTGCTCGTCGCGGCGCTCGGGCGACCGGTGGAGGTTTTCGCCTATACGGGCACACTCGCGCACGAGCGGATCGAGGTCGAGGACGTGGCGGCGGGTGTCGTGCGGTTCGAGTCGGGGGCCCTCGGCGTGCTGCACGCGAGCACCTCGGCGTACCCGGGCCTCAGTGCTCGTCTCCAGGTGCACGGCGATCGCGGGTCGGCCGTCATCGACAACGACGAGCTCGCGTTCTTCCACGCCACGCCGGTCGGCCAGGCCATCGAGCAGCGGCTGATGGGCACGACGCAGGCGACCTCGAGCGGCGGTGCGGAGACCGCGAGCAGCAACCCGGGCGCGCTGTCGGACGCGCACCGCCGGCAATATCTGAACTTCCTCGACGCGCTGGCCGGAACTGCGCGGTTGCGCATCGACCTGGAGACCAACCGTCAATCGATCGCCGTGATCACCGGGGCGTACGAGTCGGCGCGCACCGGGAAGCCGGTGCGGCTCGGATGAGCCGGATCGCGGCGAACCCCATCCCGTACTGGGCCTCGGCCGGCAAGACCCGTGCGGTGTTCGACGAGGCGTTCGCGGATTTCCACGCGATCGGCTTCACGGCGGTCAAGGCGGACGTGCCCGACGACATGAGCGCTTCGGACTACCGGACCTGGATCGGCCGGTACGGGCTGGAACCGGCGCTGAGCCTGTTCAACTCGCCGTTCGACGAGTCGGTCGCGGTCGCCGACGAGGTGGAGCGGGCCAAGCAGTTCGCCGGTACCCAGCTCGAACTCGGCCTCGACCGCACGATGATCTCGTCGATGGCGGTGCCCCTGCGGATCGAACAGCCGGCCGTCGGCGCGGGCTTCGACGAGGACCGCCTGACCCAGGCCATCGACTTCTGCGGTGCGGTGTGCCAGGCGCTGGCCGCCGAGGGGCTGCGGCCCCTGCATCACTCTCACGTCGGCGGGATCTTCGAGACCGAGTACGAGATCACGCGGCTGCTGGACGACCTGGGCCCGGACGTGATCGGCTTCGGCCCGGACACCGGTCACCTGCGCTGGGCCGGGATCGAGCCGGCCCCGTTCATCACCCGCTACGCCGACCGGCTCGGCGGCATCCACATCAAGGACGTGTTCCCCGACCACCTTTCCGGCGGCGGGGGTTCGTACCGCGAGACGACGGCCTCCAAGCGGCTCTGGGCCGAGCCGGGCCTGGGCGTGGTCGACTTCGACGCGGTGCTCGCGGCGATCCCCGACCCGTACGACGGTGACTTCATGATCGAGGTCGACGAGCCGTCCGTGCAGTCGAAGCTCGAGTCGCACCGCATGTCGTTCGGGTGGGCCCGGCGCGCGCTGGGGAGCAGGATCAAGGAGTGACTTCCGCGACGACTGGACGGGCCGCCCGGGTGGGCGGGGCCGATCGGGTGCTCACCGAGTCCGAGGTGCGCGAGTTCGTGATCGCGCACCTTTCGGAGCTGCACGTGGACGGGCGCAGCGTCTGTGTGCTGGTCCCCGACGCGACTCGCACGTGCCCGCTACCGCTGTTGGTGAGCGCCGTCCATCAGGCTCTGCACGGGCGGGTGTCGCGGCTGACCGTGCTCATCGCCCTGGGAACGCACGGCGCCATGACGCCCGAGGCTCTCGCGGCGCATGTGGGGGTCTATCCGGGCACCGAGGTGCTCAACCACGAGTGGTGGGAGCCGTCGACCTTCGCGAACCTGGGGACCATCCCCAGTGCGCGCATCGCCGAACTGTCGAGCGGGCGGCTGAGCGGGGACGTGCCGGTGCTGCTCAACCGAGCTGTGGTCGAGCACGACATCGCGCTCGTGGTCGGGCCGGTGCTGCCGCACGAGGTGGTCGGGATGTCCGGAGGCAACAAATACTTCTTCCCGGGCGTGGCCGGTCAGCAGATCATCGACGTGTCGCACTGGCTGGGGGCGCTGATCACCTCGGCCGAGATCATCGGGACGACCGGGCTCACCCCGGTGCGCGCGCTCATCAACGACGGTGCGGCTCTGATCCCGGCCGAGACGTACGCCTTCTGTGTCGTCACGGCCGAGTCGCAGGACGACGTCCCGGAGGCCGACGCCGGGGTCCCCGACCGCGCGTACGCGACACAACGCGGCGACAGAAGCGCCGCCCTGCACTCGGTCTCGTTCGGCGACTGCATCTCGTCGTGGGCGAGCGCCGCCGAGATCAGCGCGGCCACCCACGTGACCTACCTCGACCGGCCCGTCCGGCGGGTGCTGTCGCTGATCCCAGCCATGTACGACGAGATCTGGACCGGTGCGAAGGGCTTCTACAAGGTCGAGCCGGTGGTCGCCGACGGCGGCGAGGTCATCCTGTACGCGCCGCACATCACCGAGATCGCGGCGAGTCATCCACAGATCTACGAGATCGGCTATCACTGCCGGGACTACTTCGTGCAGCAGTGGGACACGTTCAAGAACGTGCACTGGGGGGTGCTCGCGCACTCGACCCATCTGCGCGGAGCGGGCACGTTCGATCCGGAAACGCGCATCGAGCGGCCGCGGGTCGACGTCACGCTGGCCACCGGCATCGGAGAGGAGGTGTGCCGGTCGGTGAACCTCGGCTACGCCGACCCGGCGACGATCGACGTGGCGGCGTTCGCGGCCGATCCGGACACGTTGGTCGTGCCGCGCGCCGGGGAGGTCCTGTTCCGCCTGCGCTGAGCGGTCGACCTGCGCACGATCAGCCGTACGGGGAGCACGAGCGGCCGGCCGCTGGGCTTCGCGCCCTGGGCCACGGCGATGCAGTTCTGGACGCCGGTGAAACCCATCCGGTAGAGCGGCGACGCGATGGTCGTCAGCTGCGGCTCGACCAGCTCGTCGAAGATGATGTTGTCGAAGCCGACCACGCTGACCTGCTCGGGGACGATCACCCCGAGACGACTCAGGCCCTTGACGATCCCGATGGCGAGCTGGTCGTTGTAGGCCTGCACGGCCGTCGAGTCGGTCTCGGCCACGTGCAGGGCGGCGCCGAGCCCGGCCAGCACGGTCGGCTCGTACGGCCCCAGCCGCCGCGCCTCGAGCCCGAGATCGGCCGTGGCCTGCCGCAGCGCCCGCCACCGCACCCCGTCCGACCAACTGGCCTCGGGCCCGGCCACGTACGTGATCCGGTCGTGGCCGAGCGAGGCGAGGTGCTCCACCGCCCGCCGGATGCCACGCTCGGCGTCGTTGAGCACGCAGTTGGCCTCCGGGATGATCCGGTTGAGCAGGACGACGGCCTTCTGCTTGGCCACCATGCGCAGCGCCGAGTCGGTCATCCGCGAGCTGGCGATCACCACGCCGTCGACCTGTGCGAGCTCCTGCTCGATGGTTTGTCGCTCGACCTTGGGAGACTCGTTGGTGTGCGACAGGATCAGCTGGTAGCCCGCCTCGCGCGCGGCCTCGTAGGCGCCCTTGATGATGTCGCCGTAGAACGGGTTGGTGACATCCGCGACGACCAGCGCGATCGCGTTCTGCACACCGCCGCTCGGCTGCCGCGCCGGCGCCGTAGCGGTGCGATAGCCCAGCTTCTCGGCCGCCTCGAAGATGCGCTGCGCGGTGTCGGCGTTGACCCGGCCCGGGCGCGCGTAGGCCCGCGAGACCGTCGACGCGGCCACTCCCGCCTCGCGCGCCACGTCGTAAATCGTCGGGCGACTCATGTCCAGGATGTTAAATCGGTCATCGTACGCATAACAATGCCGACGGGCCTGACGATAGCCGCACTGTTATCCACTCCCCCGCTCGTGGCCGCTTCCCCGCTCATGGCCGCTTCCCCGCTCGCAGCGGCCCTCGCCGAGCCCGCGGTGGCCGCCGAGCACGCCGCCGCACCGGCCCGGGTCTGCACTATCCGTGACAAGCGGTTGGACGAGATCTCGGGGATGGTCGCCACCGGTGACGGCTATGTCGTCGTCAACGACGGGTCCGACTTCGCGGATCGGCGACGGATCTTCTTCCTGAACAAGACCTGCCGGGTCACGCGGACCGTGAAGTATCCGTCCCGGCCGCGCGACACCGAGGACCTGGGACGGGCCGCCGACGGGACGCTGTGGGTGGCCGACATCGGCGACAACGGGCGCAGCCGGAGCACGGTCGCGCTGTGGAAGCTCGCGCCCGGCGCGAAGAGCCCCGTCCTCCACCGGTTGTCGTACCCGGACGGGCCGCACGACGCCGAGGCCCTCCTGGTCTCGCCGACCGGCGATCCGATCGTCGTCACCAAGAGCGGTGGAACCGCGGTCCTGTACGTGCCGGCCCGCGCCCTGCGGCGCGACGCCACCACCCCGTTGCGCCGGGCCGGCGAGGTCACGGTGCCGCTGACCGGCACGAGCAACCCGTTCTCGTTCCTGGGCCGCGCGGTCGTCACCGGCGCCGCCACCTCGCCCGACGGCCGCCACGTCGTCCTGCGGACCTATGCCGACGCCTTCGAGTACGACGTTCCCGACGGCGACCCGGTCCGGGCACTGACGTCCGGCCGACCGCACCAGATCCCGCTCCCCGACGAGCCGCAGGGCGAATCGCTCACCTACAGCAGCGACGGCAACGCCGTGCTGACCGTCTCGGAGGCCTCCGGGCAGCAGCCCGGCCTCCGCCCGGTGATCCTCCGCTACGCGCTCGCGGACCGGCCCGCCACAGCCGCATCTCCGGCATCGCCCGCCGCATCGAACTCATCGTCAGCGGCCGCCCCCGCCGGCCCCCGGCCGGTCGCCGAGTCCGGTTCGTCGTCGTTCGACTACATCGCCGTGGTCGCCGGCGCCGTCGCCCTGCTCGGCGTCTTCCTCGCGATCGTCCTCACCCGCCGCGCACGCCGGCGGTGAGGCTCAGCGCCACGGCTCAGTCGGTCGGCGGCTTTTCCGGGCTCAGGCCCTCGACGCGGGCGACCCCGCGAGCCGAGGCCGAACCGTAGACCGTGGACCGGGCGGCGGAACCATAGCCGGCTCCAGGCTGCGGGCCGGAGGAGAGCGGCCCTTCGGTACGGACGGTGGGGCTCACCGGCGTACCCGGCGCTCCGGCCGCAGCGATGGCGACGGCCGGGCCGCCCGCGCTCGGCCACAGCGACGCCGGCCGCTTGGCCGACACGTCCTCGACCCAGCCGAACACCAGCACGGCCCCCAGCACCAGCACCCCCTCGACTACGAGCATCCACACCACGTATTGGAAGGTCGCCCACGGAACGTGATAGTGCTCGAGCAGCAACGCACCCAGCGTGATCAGCGGGAAGTGCCACAGGTAGATCGTGATCGCCCGGGCGTTGATGACTCGCACCGACTCCGCGGCCCACTTGACCCGGTCGAGGATCGCCATCGTGGGACGGAAGCGGAGCACGATCATGACGAAGGCCAACGACCACAGGGTGCGGGCGACCGGGTCCTCGTTGAGGTCGTACCCGTACGAGGTCGGGTGGGTGTAAAGCCAGTAGAGGCCGATGCTGCCGACGACGGTCACCACCGTCACGTACAGGGCGATCGGCATGCGATGGAGGCGGCCGTCCCGGTGCGCGAAGCCGACCATCCAGCAGGCGGCATACGTGACGAAGTCCCACATGATCCCGTCGATCGGGTCGGGCAGGCGGAAACCGGTCAGCATCAGCACGGTGAGGGCGACCAGCGGCAGCGCCACCATCGCCCAACCGAGCCGCTTGTAGAGGAAATACAGGATCGGCGAGACCAGGACGAAGATCAGGTACGCCCGGAGGTACCAGAGGACCTCCCAGAACGGCTCGCCCCAGGAGCTGCCGGGCGGGTCCTCCAGCGGGAAGAGCCAGAAGATCAGGTTCAGCTTGTGCAGCGGGTGGTCGGGGTCGCTCGTCGACCAGCCGTGCCAGAACATCAGGGGCAGCGCCACCGCGGCGAACGTCCACAGCGCGGGCAGCAGGCGCCGGATGCGCGACCACACGGCCTTGCGGGTGCCGGCCTTCGCGAGCGACGCGGCCATCAGCGAGCCGGCGATCGCGAACATGACGCCCATCGCGGGCAGCACGTAGGTGAGCCAGGCCCAGCCGAACGCGTGGTAGACCACGACCCGCAGGATCGCCAGGGCCCGGAGCGTGTCGATGTACCGGTTGCGCGACGGCTTGGCCGCTACCGGTGCGGCGACAGCCGTCGGCACGGCCGCAGCGGTACTTGCAGTCATGGGAGAGCCTCCGCGACGGGTCGTGTTCACACAGCCTCGCTACCGGACCACGGATCGACCCTGCCCGTAAACCACCGCTTGCGCCTGGACACCCGTCCGTCCGGTCAAGATCGACCAGCCGACCGGCGCGCTATTTCCAGAAACCTCGATGCACCTCGGCGGCGCTGGTCAGCGCGGCGGGCCCGTCGACGACGATCGGCCGGCCGCCCCGGGCGAAGACCTCCCGGGACGAGAGCCGCAGCGGGGGCACACCCTCCTCCTCGTCGACCAGCGCGGCGAGTTCCTCGGCCGAGAAGGCGAAGACCATCCGCCCGATGCCCGACCAGTAGATCGCCCCGGCGCACATGGCGCACGGCTCGGTGCTCGTGTAAAGCGTGCTCAACCGCAGCACCTCCGCCGGCCACGCACCGACGATCCGGACGAGATTGGTCTCGGCGTGCCCGGTCGGGTCGGCCTGGGTCACGGTGGAGTTGAGCGCCTCGGCGACGCTCTCACCGGGCCCGATCAGCAGAGCGCCGAAGGGGTGGTCGCCGCGTTTGCGCGCGTCCCAGGCCAGCGCGACGGCCCGTTCGAGGTACGTCCTGTCCGCCTCGCTGATGTCACTCGACGTCACAAAGGTCATCCGGCACTGTATCGAGCGGGCCTGGGAACGGAAAAGATTTGCCGCCGGCGGGACCGCGCGGAAAGCTCTCGGCATGGAACTCCCAGAAATGATCAATGCCGGGGATCTGGTGCTCAAGCGCTGGGAACCCGAGTGGGCCGACGAGGCCCTGGCCGCCGTCACGGAGTCGATGCCGGAGCTGCGGCCGTTCCTGCCGTGGGCCACCGACGACTACGGTCCGGAGTCTTCGCGGGACTACATCGCGCGATCAGGGGAGGCCTGGACGGAGGGCACGCAGTTCAATTACGCGATCTTCACGACGATCGGGGAGCTCATCGGCTCGATCGGGCTGATGACGCGGATGGGGCCGGACGTGCTCGAGATCGGCTATTGGACGCGCTCGCCCTTCGCCGGGCGCGGCTACATGACGGCGGCGGTCGAGGCGATCACCCGGGTGGCTCTCGCGCTGCCCGGCATCAAGCGGGTGGCTATCAAGTACGACCAGGCGAACGTGGCCTCGGGGCGGGTGGCCGCCAAGGCCGGGTTCGCCGAGGTCGGACGGGAGCACCGCGAGCCCGAGGCACCCGGCGAGACATCGACCACGATCATCCGCGAACGCCGCCGCTGAGCGATCGACGGACTCCGACCGGTCAGCCCTCGTCCAGGGCCCGACGTAGCGTGGCGGCGAAGTTGTCCGGGTCGCCGCTCCGGCCGTACTCGCCGCCGAGGAAGCCGCCGTGATGACTCGGGAAGAAGGTCGGCTCGACGCCGAGGCCGGCGGCGACACCCAGTCCGCCACGGTGGGCCAGCTCGTCCTTCGACTCCTCGCCGACACCGACCACGACGCGCGTCGGGGCGGCGCGCAGAGCCTCGAAGTCGGGCTCGTAATGCGTGCAGGAGATGAAGTGCTCACCGAGCATCGGGTTGGTGCGGTCACCGTCGTCGTCGGTGGGCAGGCCGAAATCGGCGGGGCTGGGCGCGGGCTCGTCGATCCAGCCGGCCGGGATCTCTCCCTTATGGCTGCCGATCATGATGAACCGGACCATCGCCGGGCCGAAACCCGCGCGCTGGTAGAGGTCGGCGACGGCCTTCGTCGCGGCGGACGCGGTCTCGCTGTCGGGCAGCACGCCGACGAGGGGCGGCTCGTGCGCGATCAGCGTGCGCACCTGCTCGGGGTGGGCGGCGACCAGGGCGAGCGCGTTGACGGCGCCGCCGCTGGAGGCGAAGATGTCGACCGGGCCGCCGCCGACGGCGTCGATGATGCGGCTCAGGTCATCGGCGTGCTGCTCGGGGGAAGCCCCGGTGCCGCCGTCGGTGAACTTGCTGCGGCTGACCCCGCGCGGGTCGTAGGTGACGACCGTGCGGTCCTCGAAGTGGCCGGCCAGCGTCACGAAGCCGTTCGCGTCCATCGGCGAGCCGATCAGCAGCAGGACGGGGCCGGCGGACTTACGGACGTCATACGTGATCTCGGCGCCGGGCGTGGTCAGGGTGTGCGTCTCAGCATTCACTTCAGGGTTCACTTCAGGGCCTTTCCTCGGATGTCGTGCCGGTAAGACCTGCGCCGCCGCCCGAACTCATCGGCGCCGCCGGGACAATTCTCGGCCACGTGCTGCCCCGGCGGGAGCGACTTCGGTGCCGGCCGCACCCCGGACTTGAGTGCCGGCTCCGCGGCGGCGACGGGCAGCGCGAGCAACATCGGCCGAAAGTCGCAGACCGGCCGGCGCAATTGGGGCCGGGAGCCGATGTGCCCACCCCACCCGATCGGGGATTGTCGGTCACCGGAACCGACACGGGAGGTCACGATGACTATCGAGGACGACAACCGGCCGGCACGGCAGCGGGTCGCCCTGACCGGCATCAGCTCGCGGGCCTGGGAGCACCCCGCCGACCGCGGAGCGCTCACCGCCCTGCGGGAACTGCGCGGGTTCGACGACGTGGTGCGCGGCCTGTTCGGCATGTGGAACGAGCGGGGGTTCCGCCTGTCGTACCTGGCCGGCGCCATCCGCGCCGACCATCGCCAGTACCCGCGCGTGCACGGCCTCTTCGCCGAGGCCGCCGACATCCTCGACGTGGGGGTGCGCCCCGAGCTGTACGTCAGCCAGGCGCCGATCATCAGCGGCAAGGCGATCGGCATGGACCGCCCGTTCGTGGTGATCAGCACCGCGGCGGTCGAGAAACTGGACGACGACGAGCTGCGTACGCTGCTCGGCCGCGAGCTGGGCCACATCCGCAGCGGCCACGCCGTCTACCAGACGATCATGACGATTCTGACCCGCTGGGTGACGAACGTGAGTTGGCTGCCGGTCGGCGCGATCGCGCTGCGGGCGATCATCGCGGCGATGTACGAGTGGTGGCGCAAGGCCGAGCTGTCGGCCGACCGGGCGGGCCTGCTGGCCGAGCAGGACCCGGCGGCGTCGCTGCGCCTGTTCATGAAGATGGCCGGCGGCGGCGACCTGTCGCAGATCGACACCGCGGCCTTTTTGGAGCAGGCGGCCGAGTACGAGGGCGGCGGCGACCTGCGCGACAGCATCCACAAGATCGGCATGACCGCGTTCAGCGGCGAGCCGGTCCCGGTCGCGCGCGCCGCCGAGCTGCGGAAGTGGGTCGACTCCGGGGAGTACGCCCGGATCCTCGCCGGCGATTACCCGCGCCGCGACGAGGACGGGGACGCGTCGGTG